>Ga0307515_10012309_pt1 | contig 16099 bp, 17 predicted proteins | sample 17_EM_MG_FD_194513 | JGI IMG/M metagenome (GOLD analysis project Ga0307515, IMG submission 194513) | Populus trichocarpa ectomycorrhiza microbial communities from riparian zone in the Pacific Northwest, United States - 17_EM | ecosystem: Host-associated > Plants > Roots > Unclassified | place...
GTAAGTTTATAATGCTCCCAGGCCACCCCCACAGAGTTGTGGTTGCATCGCTAAATATTTGCAGGTGGGGAGTCGGTTGCCATGCCCAAACGGGCCGGGAATGCCAAAGTTACGATCCAGGGGATAGAGCTTCAGAGCATGCTATATTTATTATTCTGTAACCCCATGTCGTTAGACTTCGTAGAAACCCCACAGCAGTACCATTGAAGAGGAACTCTTAGATGAAATTCTACTTATATATTTAAGACTTCCGGTGGCAATCCGATCCCCAACTTATATACACTCTACAGACCGCTTAGCAACCGATCGATGATGGGTACAATACTCTTACAGCATATCTAATTAAGAGTAAGTCATATCATAAACGAGGAACAAGCAGACATTTAGTTCCTGGCTTAAAACAACCCCAGCCCTTCGGTAGACCATGGCCAAGCATGTCTTCGGCCGACATATGTCCCTAAACATGCATGTCCTAAATCTCCGGACATGTGAACTTCAATTTGTCTTAGTCAATGTACTAGCGCGACTACCTATGGGTTGCGACCAGTGATTCCTTTCGGTGAATGGCCCCAAATGGCCGTCATTCCATCCCGTCAGTCCCAGAGAGAAAGCCACCTCCGAGAATTGAGCTGTCATCAGGCTAGGCACGGTGGCCATTGCATCAATTCACGTAACTAATTACGAGATCGGTAAAGGAATTCTGCCCATGGATTTAATTCTCTGCCGTCGCTTGCTCTTTCCCAGCGGCATATGCTGAACACCCCAATGCTTTGATCTACTGAAATTGTCTACAAGTCGAATTATAGCAAAACATTGCGGGTATGGTTAGTATCTATTGCTACGCGGATTGTGACCGGTAGTCTCGGTTAGAACCAATTTCTGAATAAATATGCCATCATTTGACGGGTAGCTTTGAGACAGACCATGTAGTATCATGCAACTTGGCAGCAGGGTAGAGAGTCCCGAAGGTCAAACGGACCTCGTCGCTTCGCCTAAGCATTTCGACGTCTCCGGGTATAAGCAGTAGCTCCGGACTAAGATCAATGAATTCGAAGGCGGCTTGCTAGACCTTTTTAGTTGCGGAAGTATCCGAGACGGAGGTTCTAGTCTCAGTGGCGTATATCCAAAGTTTCATTGGTGGTCGATACTGTCAATGAGTAGTAATGATGTCGTGCCGTTCGAGATTGCGTGCACGATATGATGGCGACCACCATACGATTTAGTCGTTTCCTTAGACGTCACATCACATGCAGTTTATAAGCCATAGATACTCTACGAATAGGTCTACTACAACACGCTGCAGATCAATCTCTCACCACTCATTAATTCCACCATACTCCATCCGATATTCCTCCTTCTAACCCTCCTCACATTCACTCTGTAAGCTCTCACCCATTACATCTTTCCTTAAATACTCCGACTAACTCCTCCCAGAGCCCTCTATCTCGATATCGAAGTACCCCTGATCCCCGCACAAGAATCTACCCTAGATATCCTCAACGACCGCCTAGATATCTACGACAGTGACGCGCTAGACGACGCTTTAGAAATTGCCACAGCAACATATACCAAACGCAGTGCACGCCTAGACAAGGCGGTTAGATTTGCCGCAACGCAGACAATAGTGGCGGGCGCGGCGAGGGAGAGCTTGGTTAGTGATATGCGGGTGTATGTTAGTGCTGTGAAGGAAGTGATTGAGGTTACTACAACTTCGAGAGCGGTGGTGGGAAGTCCCACAAGCACGAGATTCAGTACTACACGGAAGAGTAGTAAGCGGAACAATTGGAGCACTGCGGGAAAGAGTTTTGCTCGGATGGGCTGGAGTCCGCTCGGATGGGCTGGAGTCCGCAGTGCAGAATGCTACCGGGAGTGCTGCAGGGGAAAGTTCGGCCGGGACGGCGGTCTTATGTGGGATAAATGAGAGTGCTTCTGCAACTAGTGGGAGTGTAGTTGGAGTTAGTTCCACTGTGAATGATTCAGGTGCGGACATTGTCAGGATTGGGGGGTTATTTATGGGTATCGTTGCCGGAGTCATGGTTGTAGCAGCTGTACTTTAGTGAGGGTTTGCGGTTTTGATTGTTTTTCTGGGGTTTTAAGAACGGAGCATGCGTATCCGTTGGGGCGTCTAGATGAGAATTATATTCATCATTTTGAGTTAAGGATGAGGCCATGCAAATGTCAAAAACATGCATGCAGTTCACCACCAAACGAATATGAGTTCATTTTGCTTCCGAAGGACCCCTGCAGTGAATATACTAATATATCCCCCCAGGTTATACCGATTGTGGATTATGGAAACCTCAAAAGGCTGAGTTATGGTACGGTATTATGGCCAGCCGTCGAAGTCCTCCATGCTACCTTTGTTGAAGTGTAGCTGCTATTGTGATACTTCGCTACTACACCGCATATAATAGGATATTCAAGATGGGTAATTTGGGTGGTCATTTCTTGGGAAGTGAAGCTGTAAAATGCCCAAAAGCCGCGCTTATTGCCAAAGGAGATCAAGAGCTCCTTCGCTGGTATGTGTAGCCCCTATCAATACTGCTCTAGATATTTACCAGCATGATAAATGCCAACTGGGTTCATCTTGCTCTAGATGCGCTCACTGATCAACCTCCCTAATATTGCTGCTACCACTAAAGAGGAAAAACAGAATACCTCTGGCATGGCACTATTGTACTGAGTTAGATTCTTCGGATGTCACCCATCACCAGTGTTCCGAAGCGGCCCGGCCGGCCGCTGACCGGACTTCAGATTCGCAGTCCGGCCAGATAAAGTCCTTGATCCTGGAGGCCGCCCAAAGCCTGGGCAGATAAAGATCAACGTGCAGGGAGCCTGACCGGACTGCAGATACCTGACGGCTTTGGCCTGACCCGCACACAGTAAAGTCAACCGTCCCGTCCGTCCGAGGGCAGGACGGAAACGGCGCCGTCTTTTTGAGGCAGGACGGGGACGGACGGCAATGACTGCGAAGTAGCCGTCCCGCGATGACACCGTAGAAACCGACGCACCGCCACATGCCGAATAATTCCGATTAATGAGCTTGAGGCATAGCCACACGGAAAACAATTCTGGCCAATGAGAATGCTTCGAGGCCATGCAAGATGTGTATATATATACAATACTAGCATCGGTGGCGGCTTCGCCGCCCCCAGGATTCGAAACGTTGAGCATGGTGGACTTGTTACGATATCAGGCAGATCACCTAGACTTCTGCTGTGCGTCCACCACTGTGTATCTTGATTTGGTGCTGCTGTGTATCTGCCGCTGTGTATCTGCCGCTGTGTATCTGCCACTGTGTCTACTGTGTTGTATATCCACTACTGTATCTGCTGATGTTCATGTACCACTGTGTATCCGCTGCCGTGTATCTGCCACTGTGTTTGCTGTGTTGTATATCTGCCATTGTTTTTGCCGTTGTATATCTACCGCTGTGTATCCGCCCCTGTGTATCTGCCCCTGTGAATGTGCCGCTGTGGATATCTGCTGCTGTTTATCTGCCACTGTGTATCTGCCACTGTATCTGCTACTGTATATCAACCACTGTGTCTGCTGTGTTGTATATCCACTGCTGTATATTTACCCCTGTGTCTGCTGTATTGTTGAGAGTGATCGAGTACAAAGAGAGATTGAATTATCTATCATACAAAAGTGATTGTCTACCGAACTATCTAATGGTAGAATCCATGCCTTTATATGCCTAAGAAATTTGAAGTTCGCTGGAGATGGTAGAGTGGCACCGGCAGTGGAGAATGGCGGGTGGCGAGTGAAAATTTGTGAATGAGTATACACAAACGACTCAGTGCATTAGCAAGCACTCTCCAATCCTTTCTAGCAGCTTTGATGGCGTTCTAAAAACTTGTAGGTCTTCGGGATAAATCCTGAGTCAACATGTGGATATCCGCCACTGTACCCGCCACTGTATCTGCCACTGCCACATGCGCCACGTGGAAAGTTCACCCGACCAATGAGAATGCTTCAAGCAGACAAACCAAGTGTATAACTATTAAAAGTTTGGTTAAATTCTGAGTTTATGGTTTTTGGATCGCATAATACTTGATATATGAGCGGAGAGAAAGATAATATCTCTATTCATTCCTCCAAGCCTAGCATCAATGACTATCCAGCTCGACAAGTGATCCCCACTATCTAATCATTCTCTATCTAATCTCATTATCGTCATCGATTAATCGACAAGAGGGTAGATGGTATTAATACTGGCTGTTTAGGACTAGCTGATGCCCAGCTTTTTCAATAGCATTGATCGGACGTCTGCGTGATTGGATCACAGTGAGGCACTCGGGCAACATCACCAGTGTTGGTGTTACAGATGTACATGATGTTAGAGATCTGATACACGGTTCTGCTGCAGGGTCTGATGCCTCCTGTATATATCTCGAGTCTTTCTCCTTCTCTCTTCTCTGTACCATAGAATACACGCACACGGTTCTCCCCAACTTCCATATCGTAACAGTTGGGACAAGCAGAGTGTACTCGAGTGTAGTGAGGAGGGCATGCGTTAGAGTATGCCCTAAACTACTTGAATCTAAACAGTCTAACATACCACAGTAGCACAATTCACATGATATAGCATGTCTTCCTTTTCATAAGTCTAGGACTGATAGCAAAACGGAATTCGAACTGCTGCGAAAGTTTTGGCAATGTGATGTAGTACAGCAAAAAGAGGTGCCCAGAGCGATGCCGTTCCTTGCTATCTACCGCTTGCTCTTATACATAAAAAATATACCGAATTGATAGTTCTTCCCTGTTCTCCTGTGCAGCCACCGGCTACTGGACGCAGGGCTAGGTACGAATCCGCGGGATATATGCGAGTGCGGCTTCAAGTAGATATTTAACATACAGATTACTGAAGGCTAGAAGCTGCGGTGATAGGAGATAGTGGAAGCAATTATGGAATACACGAAAGTAGAAGCGGCAATCACAACGTTGGTAGACTCGGAAAACGACATTGTTTCCTACTACTATTTAAGGTTCTAGATAAAGTGCCGATACTCAAGTAGCTAAAAATATTACCGGGAAATGACGAGTACAACTCGTGTACGCTCGTGCCCCTCACGTTATTTCACTTCGCACTTTCCCGAATTACAGGACGTTTGAGATTAAGAGTATAAATCACATGACTCAATGGCTCTAGACTGATATCCATCTGCTAACCCAACACGCCTAATAACTGTGCATGTGTGGGATCTACTCCACAGAAGAAGTGGCAGCATACTGAAAGGATATTAGTGACATTACCACTGAAACTTTGTGGTGGAATACGTCCGTCAAGACCATACCCAAAACACCACCGAACCATTCCACTCAGAAAAATTAAAAAACTGAAACCACCTCAACAAAACGCATGATATTATCCTGTCTAGATACAAAAACAATATAAAGATAATGAGAATGCCGTACACAATATTAATACCATTGCATCATTACTCTTTCAACTGTCTACATGTGCAGGGCTATTTCAGTTCGAACTCTCCTTCAAGGCAAACCATCCTGTCTCCTTATGATGCTCGAGCTGCAAACCAATTCTAGCACCACCATCGTCGAACGCATCAGGCTTAGTAACATAAGACATGCTCCTCCATCCTAGTTCCTTGCCCTTACTCTCTTTTGTTAACAGTTGGGAGGCATCCGTAGTAATAGCGACAGCCGCGGTGTCAATCACAACGGGTCGCTCACACTTTTGTTGAAGTAGCCACTGCAAAACCCCCGAAATTGTAAATAGTAAGTTAATAGCGAGCCAGGCATACACTCTCTCTGGCCTAACACTTGCAACGACTATTTGTATCGGTGTAAGTATCGAAACTTGATGGTCGTTAGGATTAAACTTCTGGTCCATGGCGTCCCAGGTTGCAGAGTAGGCGTATTGAATAGCGGACTTAACATAGTTGTCGGTATGTCTCCACCTCTCGATAGTGGTGGTCATGTTGATAAGCCCAAGCATATTCATTACATCCGGTAGTAAGACAAGGGCCTCATTGACCCACGGATCTTCATCAAGGTTGTCGCGGCGCTTTACGTCCGCAACCATGGTATTGATAGCTGTGCCCTGGGCGCTTTTCATCACCCCAGCAACAATATCAATTTCGCCAGCGATAAAGCAGGGCGAACCCTGATCTTGCTTGAAGCTGAACGGAATGGCGCCAGCTGGGAGCTCCCCGAAATTTGCCTCAACGGGGCCGCATTTACTGCCGTCGTATTCGGATGTAAATAGGATGACATGCTTCTTTCCCGTGAACACGGCCGGATTCGGCAGGTTACCGAGTTCCCCACATGTCACATTTTCTTGCGTTGATATTTCAGCCTCGTCCCACAAGTCTTTGAGCTCGTTAAATATAGCCGTCCAAGACGACGAATTCAGCCTCTCGCCGCACTGTTGTGATGACGCCCGGAATTTCAAAGCCGACTCCAATTGACCGAGGTCGAATAGTGCCACAGCTCCAATCTGACCAGATACAAACATTTCTGTGTTGATGAGGCTAAAGATACGGGTGTAGTGAAGCTTTTTCTCGATGTCGGAGGGGAGTGAACTCCATTTTATGTCGCCGGTCTCAATGCACGGAAATACATCGTTCTCAACTTTCGCGCCTGCCTCCAAACCCTGGACACTTACAACATGCCGACACGAGTCAAGTTGCAGACCATTGGTGTTCATAGTCATTCTGCCAACGTTACTGACTGCCCGGACAACTGTGTTACGACGGTCGGTACTCGATGTTTGGAACAAGCGCCACGCCTCCGTAGAAGAGTGGTTTCCAGAATGTGGGTTGAGATTCGTACGGGGGGTAAATTCATGGTCTGGGTCCCAGTTCACAGCACTAGTTAACAATGGTGCGCCCAGCGATGCTGGCCACATAAGAACGAGGACAATCGACGCCCAGACGCGAAAAACACTCCTGCTCTGACTTGTACTAATGCTAGTGCGCTTTGGTTTCCTGGACCGCCCGAAGAGATCCGTCGGGTAAATCTTCCACGAAATAATTGTGTTGAGTTGGCGAAGGTCGAGTCTGTCCTTCTCTAACAGAATATAGACGCACCGCCACGCCACCATACTCGACCAACTAGCTGTTGTAATCCGGACTAACACAAGTCCTGCTGCGATGGCAGTCGCAACATCGCTCGTTTGAAGATAATGTCCGTTTGAAAACCGCTTTGAGTTCTTGTCGTTCGCCACAAGACCAGGTATGGCAAGCAGGATGGTGGCCGACATGCCGGATACTAATAGAAGATGTACCAGCAGAATATAGCTAGACCGGAAAAACCGCCTGAAGGGCCTCTCGCTGGGACGTAGTATAGGTATTTGGCTCTCCTCGCGTGTCGGGCTGTCTTTGTTCTGGATTCGTGTGTACGATGCAGTGTATGGCAGCGAGGAGACAGTTCGGATTATGTTTTTCTCCATCCCCATAGCTGATGATGGATAATGACAATTCACTGTAGAATGTAAGCAATCATTCTCTACGGTGGTGGACTTTCTATACTACCTGTAGTTGTTCCCGAATTCAAGATGCACCAGCAGTACTTGTGGAATGGCCGTCAGGACAACGGAGTCTGGCGGAGAACGTATAATGGCGGGTAGTGTATAGCTGGTAACAGGATTTTATAGTTCGGGGTTGAGTTGAGTCAGGGACACGCCGTGTGTTGTTAGATAGTAAATACGAGCAAAGTTGTGGGGCCGGGGGTGTTAAAGAGTTTATTTTATACTGTCTGTGATAATGCCAACCTTCTATAACACTGCCGGTATAGAGGAATAAAACAAACCCTTGTCAAGAACAACTAGCCTTCGTGCTACTTAACAGTTCATCATTCTGGGCGGAGATACTCCTCTGGAGCTGCTTTCATGTGCTTGGGAGGCAACAGAACACAGCCATCATCTGCACCTAGTCGCCATAGTGATGTGCCTTATCGTGTTGACATTTTCAGCCGCAGATTCGTTGTATGAATTGGTCACAAAGTGTTCCACATTCTGTGAGATGTAGGAAGAAAGTCTGCTTGGCCGATGTGCGCTGATTACTTGATATATGGTGCTGGCTATAATCTATCAAGTGCATACCCCCATTTGTCCTCGGTAGGAGTTGGGGAATGTCTCAAACCAAATTGTACGCTCTCAGAAACAGAAATATTGAAAGCTTCTAAGAGCTGGTGGTTGGTGAAAAGTTCATAACCTCCATTTCAACCAATCGCTTTCGTTCGGTCAAGATGGTTTGCTCGGGGAAGTGAGATTTTACGGCTAGAAGCACTTCAGAGAGTTTTCAGCTACGAACGACTGATGATTTCCCCCTCACCGATGAATAGCACACCCCCGCTATGACAACGGCACGCCCTGTTTCGTAACAACCGCACTCACTGGTTGATTGACAATGGCACCCACTTATGGTCAGTAATTTGGGGCCGACGTTGTGGCCGGCAAGCCAGTCGGCGACCGCCGAAGCCCAATCAATTCAGCTGAAGGCCATGGGGGCAGTTCTGGTTGTTGCGCACATCGTATCCAGTGTGCAGGATCAACCTTTGGCAGTATTAACAGTGTCGGTTACATCTACCGTAGTGGAGTTTGTACTGGTTGCGTTGCGGTATATTTGTTAAATGATATGCTCGAGTAGGGCACGTTCGGTTGAACCTTGAAAGTCGAATTTACCACACAAAATTTGAGCCTCATGAACTCAGATGAAAAGTGATCACAAAATACCAACATTGCTACCTTGAACTTCGAAACTTGGTTTCGACATTTACCTCTGGTAACGTTTTTGCTGGAACTCACCCAACAGCAACACCTTTCACCCACTATATTACTAACACAATAACATATTTTTGTTGATTTTGCTCGATAAAGTAAAAGGGCAATTTTTTCTGTATCGTCTAATGTAAACCTTAAATAGAGCGGACGACTGGTGGGAGCGTGATAGAGGCAACGCAACAATTTCTAGGAAATCCTAACATTAGGAAGTTTTTGACACCCAAACTTACCCCTTCTGAATTTCGGTTGCTATCTGTCGCAAACGGTTACAGCGCAGAATCTCCGTTCGGCACCTCCGTCGAAGACATCTGAGCCTGCTTTTATTCGCCAGTTAACATAGCTTAGTAGAGACGCTTCCAGTTAGCCAACTCAGGTTATCGAGTATACATGAAAGCGCTACAGCAGCATAATCAGTCAAAGTTCCAATCACATTTGGGAGCTCGAGGCGGTCTGAAGCATCCTGCTCGCCCCCATGTAAAGTGAATAGCTATGGTTCATCTATCCCATGATTGTGGTCACAGGTTGTCTTTAGTTGCTGGGATGATACGAATCCAAACGGAAAGCTTGATTTCGGGTTCCCCGTTATCGGGTTGGGGGTTTGTGATTGGTGGCATTCAAACATCCTAGCAACCCACGTTTGCTACCCTACGCATAGACATATCGCCGTGATTCTATTGGTGTTATTTGCATAGTTAACTGTATTAGGCATTGCTAGCGTGGTTCGGAACGGCTCCATCGGATCAAGATGGTAGTACGACAGTGATAGAAACGATTGCTGGCAACTGCTTTCATGAGCCGAGATTGTCCGCCTCAAAGATCGTACAGGCCTGTATGCACCTGAACTGGTAACCCCCTCCCCACAAATGAACGCACGACAGAAATATCATGAAACAATTTCGATTAAGGGTGTTCAAAGTCTTGTGGATGACCGAAACCGTCCAAACAACGAATGCCGATAATTAACTAGTTTAAAAGGCGGAAAGGGCCGGTGCTACATCTGCTACGGAAATTCTCATCAGGGAAACCGTGATTATCATTGGTTAGTATGTTTTGTGAAATTTGTTTTCAGAACCACAACCGAAATTTAAAGTGAAGACCGCTTCCCATTATAACCCGAGCAAGAGTAGCTATCTTTCACCGTGAGCTGAATATAATACGGATTATCATAAATCGAATTTCGAGTACTTGTTTTCTAGCTAAGCTGCTGGATCTTCCACAACTGCTCAAGTTTGCAAATGGCAACTTGCATAAGGCTTTCAAATTGGCCTCTACATTTTCCTAGTAACTCTCGCAAGCAACTCTTTTCAGCGAGTGATATCGGAACTAGCTCAACTACGCCAAAAACTGTACGACTTATCTGGGGTAATGGGCTTTTGAGACTAAATCTGACCTGCGGAATATTGATGTATCGCGTGTGTTGAAAAGTGTACTGATTGATCTATCTAGAAGAGACACAAAGAACGTATATGTACAATCTACCATATGCGTACGCGTATGCTCTGCTTGACATGAGATGCATAACCCTGGTCCATATGCATATCCTCATATAAGTCTACATTCTCATACAAGACTTCAGACGATGCTGGGACTTCAGACGATGCTGAGACTTCAGATGATGCTGAGACTTCAGACAATGCTGAGACTTCAGACGATGCTGAGACTCACATGCAACACTCCCCACTCTTGCTACACTCCGTGGAGCAAGAAAACAACTTGTGATTCCCATAGTAGCCTCCTTAAAACCCTGCGTGATCAGGGAAAGAGTACTACCGTAGCCTGAGGATGGCCATCCATATAAACAAAGAAATCTGTATTCCCAAAAGAAAAGTGAAAACAATCTTAAATCAAACCTTAAATTGACCTCCATTACCATAGACCCATTGCTTTTGTAAACTTTGCATGCTTATCCTCTGTAAGTGCCTTTGTGAATATATCTGCCACATTTTCGTCTGTGTGTATGTAGGAGTAGTTGAATATTCGGTGTTTGGGCAGATCTCGACTATTGTGGTAACAAATGTCGATGTGCTTCTGGCGAGGCTTTATGATTCCCGTGGTGATGAGAGCGAGAGCTCCCTAAATGTTGCAGTTGATTGGCAGCGGTTGTAACTCTCTGCCGTGAATGACTTTCTGTAATTGCAGTAACCATTGTGCTTCCCTGAAGACCTCCAAACAGGCGATAAATTCAGCCTCGAGAGTTGACATGGCGATGAGGCCTTGCTTCCGACACTGCCATGAGACTGCTCCACCATTGCTGGCGAGAAACCCATGGCCTCCTTGGGACTTGCGCTCCGCACTGCCATTGGCCCAATCAGAATCTGAGTACCCTACATTGCTATTGTTGAGGTGGATGCCGATCTCAATGCCATTGCCAATGCCAATGCCATTGCTAATGCCATTGCCGTTGAAATGTAGTCGGTAATCAGCGGTAGCTTTGAAGTATGAAAGAACTCTTTTGGCAGTGGTCATATGGCTGGTGAATGGCCACAAATCAGAATGAGAAAGAGCAGCAACTGCAGACGAGATATCTGGCCACATTGCAAGAGCTGCATACATTAGTGATCCCACGACTGCTTCATAGTCTGTGATATCTTCCAGTTCCTTCTGCTCCCAATGTTCAGTCAAATCCAATTTTACATTGGGGTCAATGGGCGTTGATATACCGTGTGTGCTCCATGTCGAATTGTCTGAAAATCGTGGTGATATAGGCTTTCTGACTGTGACTGACAGTGGTACCATCGCGATGGATCTCGATGCCGAGGAATAGGTGTGCTGGGCTAAGATTAGAGATTTTATACTTCTGCAAGAGTTTCGCTTTGACCTTGATTGCAGCTTTGGCAGTGGCATCCAGATATGACATGGAGAGATCGTGAACATACAGATGTATCAGAATGCCATCACTACGAAGATAGAGGTTAGGATTGCCCAGGGATTGTGTTTACCCATGAGAGTGTTGACAAGCATTGATATCGTCGTGCCATAACCACAGCACTGTTTGAGACCATAGAGAGTATTCCTGAGCCTGATGATAATCTTCGGTGTGTGGAGCCCTTCTGGCCAGCCATGTGGCAGAGTCATATATATGTTGTTATCGTCAATTCCGGGGTTTAAGAAAGTGGTAACTACATCCAAGTGGTTCATATTCCACCTGTATTTCCTAATAAGAGAGATGAGATATCGAAATGTAGTTAGCTTCCAAACAGGGGCATAATTCTTACTGAAATCCGTTTGCTCGTATCATTTTATGACTAGCCATGCTTAATACCATGTGGACCTGGAGTCAGGATAACGTTTAGTGTTATAATCCAACTAAGAGCCAATTGGCTTAAGATGCGGTTGCCATGTGTCTGGGGAATGGAGAGCAGAGAAGGTATTATTGAGCAGGATCGATGTGCATTCTTCCTCTATGGTTCTTTTCAAGAGATTTCATTGAGAGCTTTCCATGGCTTCCGCGTACATAAAAGGGTCCTGAATGGCTTTTGATGGGGTTAATGTTCCTACAGAGACTTCACCATGACTTTGTGTGACACGATTAGCCATCGGCGGATAGTGTTAGCAACGGGTCGGGGTAACCCGCCAGTGGTCCGGTATTTGGCCGGCGGTTCGGCCCTGTTCGGTTGGTTACCCGGCTAAAAACCAGACCTGCTTTGTCTTGGCGGGTTTGTGACCCGGACTGGACATAAACCCGCGGTTTTTCAGCCGGGTTGGAACTGGACCATGGTTTCAACTTTACGGTTCCTACACCGTTGCCTCCAATTAAGTATTTGAGTTGTCGTCGTATCGGGACATGAGTAGTATGCAGATTGTGCAGTTCTGGCCGCTCTTTCACTTCCCACTTTCCGATTTGCAATCCGACTGATATTCTTTGACGGGTTGTGAAAAAAGGGCCTAGTGCTAGCGAAATAAGCGGGTATTTGGAGTGACTCTACGAATATTGGTCGGATCACATAGCTGAGATCGGAAAGTGAAAGGGCGGGTAGAATTGCACAATCAATGTACTGATCATGTCATGATATAAACAGAACTCAAATACTTAATTGGAGGCAAAGTTGTGATGTTGAAATGCCGGGTTTTTGGTGGTAAAACCGGCCCATTTCCAGTGGGCCGGGTTTTTGGTGTGGTGAGAACCGTTGCCACAGTCCGGCTTCGGATGGAACCGGAACCGCAACCGACACGGGAATTTGGAGCTGTTGCTAACACTATCGGCGGCACTGGAGATGCAGGCAGTACCTGGCTTGAGTTCTGGATTGCTGTTGCCGTATGCTGAGTAGTCTAATCCTCTTGGCGGAGGCGCCGGCTGTGGGCAGTTTCAACTTCTGCAGCCGAACGTTGGGCAGTCTGATTGTCTTGGCGGAGGCACCAGCTTTTGGAGCTTTCTGCGTTCTCGTTAGGAGCTTCATGCATGTGTGAAGTGGGTCTCTTACCTATCTGTGTAGGTTGGCTATCATTTCCTTGGAGAGGCTCATCTCCGGTATCTGTTTATTTGACATATTACTCATCTTCTGATAATCCCAACATGTCGATCTCATTGCTTTCATGCTAACATGATATGTGTGCATGGTATTCTTTATCAAAGACGACTTCTGATTGGGCTTTCACCCTCTGGAATTCGTGATCCCATATCCTCCACAATGTCTTTGAGTCGTATGTGTAGCCTACCATCATGAACGGTTTTGAGCTTAAGCTGAATTTGCCTCAGAATTGTACTTCGGGGAGGAGTCTGCAGGTGTAACTTCTGAATCGACGTAGAGTGTGAAGAGAAGCGTGATACGATATCTTGTTGCCATGAGCACTGTGCGTAGGTATGTTTAATTCATGTAGCATCTCGTATGGCGTTTTGTATGGTGCTTGATAACCATCGTGGTGGTTTTTTGTTTTCAGGCCTTCATTCAGTGATCTTTGATGGAGATAGACTGCAGTATTAACTGCTTCGCACCAGAACTGAATGGGAGCCTTGGAGCCAATCATCATCACCCGGGCTTTTTGAGTGATTGTACGGATCATTTCTTTGGTAACGCCATGCTCATGATGGGCGTATGGAGGACATGGCTGATATATAATACATCGGCCCACGAGGACAAGTCAGCAGGTTTTATTGCCATATTCTCCCCATCCATTATTGCACCAGAATCGTATAATCTATTATCCCATAGAGTCTACTCAGGCCCGAAATAACTGGTAAGTGGACAGGCAGGTATTGGCTCTCTTTGTTGGTAGCAGCCATATGGATGTATACCTCGGCTAGTGGTTGATGAATAGTATATAATATCGACTGTCTCCGAAGGTTGGTGTAGAGAAGGGACCAGACACATCCAAATGTACAAGTTTAAAAAGCTTCGGGGTGCACTTGACTGGCACTCTAATGAACTTTTGCTTGTTCTTGGCCTGGATGCAGACTGTGCACACAGAATCATTGTGTGGATATCCGCCAATCAGGGATTTCATGACAGTAGGATTCATATGAGCTAGTCGTTGGTGCCATAGTCTTGATTCTGGCATTGTGAGAGACTTTCAAGTGGACATAATTCTGGCTGTGATAGGTGCTCTTGATGACTCGACTGTAGGTTCGATTGTAGGCACTGTGATTAGTACTCTAAGAAGAGAGCTGTCACTCTTTCTCTTTCTGTCGTTCTCGTTTGATGATGATAGGAGTACGGTTGTGGGGAGTATTTCATATATGCCATTGATTAGTATTCTGGGGAGGGGGCAGGAAGGTGGCGGAGTTATGGAGCATTTTCCGTTCCGAAATATATTTATATGCCAACCCAAATCCAACTGGTTGATCAATAGACAGCAATGTCGAAAAGTAGGAGTATGGAGGGCTTCAACTTGATAGCCGTATATGACATTAATGAAATCGTAATGTGTGGCTATTACTGAGTTGTTGTCTCCAAGTTTGATTCCATAGGAATTGAAAGCTTTTTGTACGTTGAGAAGCTACTGTTGTCATCGCACATGTGCTGACATGCTCCAAAATCGATGACCCACTTCGGAGCAGTGGTGGCGGCGGCGGCAGCGAGACCCCAAGGACTTAGTCAGAAGGGATTGTAGTCTCCAGTCATAGAGAGAGCTGCTGTAGCGGTAGCTGTCTTTACTGTGCACCACGCCTTTATACATTTGTAGGAAACGTAATCAACTTTGACCTGGCCTGGGAGTCCTCACTGGAAGCAAATGCGATCATCCTTTCCGTTGATTCCTCCCTCCTCAGGGCATTTGCGTTTTCTGCATGCATCGCGAGTGTGGCTGTCAATTTGGCAGTAGGTCCACTTACTATGGTGGCTGTCTCCGGTTCCATGACTTCCACCATGTCCACCACGTGCACCACATCCACCATGTTGACCACATCCACCACATTGACTATGTTGACCATGTCCACCATGTCCACCACATCCCCCACGTTCACCACGTCCACCACGTCTACCATGTCCACCACGTCCACCACATCCACCATGTCCACTACGTCCACCATGTCCACCAGGTCCACCAGGTCCACCAGGTCCACCAGGTCCACCACATCGACCACGTCCACCATGTCCACCACATCGACCACATCCACCATGTCCACCAAGTCCACCACGCTCCCGGCCTCGGCCACGGTAACCACCATGTTGGGAGAGAATTGGGGCCCCCATGGATCCATCTCCGAGTACTTTGGTGAGACTGGCTGTAGGTTCTTCCTCTAGGAGGTCATGCATGGCTAGTGTTAGCAACGGGTCCAATTTCCCGGGCCGGTTCCGGGTACGGTTCCACCCGAAACCGGACCGTGGCAACGGATCTTACCACACAAAAAACCCGGACCATTGGAAATGGGCCGGTTTTACCAACAAAAACCCGTCATTTCAAGTTCACAATTTTGGCTCCAATTAAGTATTTGAGTTCTGATCGTATCATGACATGATCAGTATGTAGATTGTGCAGTTTTTGCTGCTCTTTCACCTCCCGCTGGCAGATTTGCGATCAGACCAATATTCATTGAGTCGCAATCGAAAACCCGCCAATTTCGCGTAAAATATCGCGTAATTTCACCGCAATTCAACGAATATTGGTCCAATCGCAAATCTGACAGCGGGAGGCGAAAGAGCAGCTAAAACTGCACAATCTACGTACTGATTAGTGTTAGCAACGGTTCCGGGTTACCCGGCTGCGGTCCGGGTTTGGAACCGGACCGGATGGTCCAGTCCGGGTTGTTACCCGGAAAACAGGGGTACCCACCGGGTTCGGGGACGGGTTAGAAACGGACCGCGGTTCCATTTTACGGTTCCTACAACTTTGCCACCAATTAAGTATTTGAGTTCTGATCGTATCATGACATGATCAGTACGTAAATTGTGCAGCATTAGTCGCTCCTTCACC
>Ga0307515_10012310_pt1 | contig 16098 bp, 17 predicted proteins | sample 17_EM_MG_FD_194513 | JGI IMG/M metagenome (GOLD analysis project Ga0307515, IMG submission 194513) | Populus trichocarpa ectomycorrhiza microbial communities from riparian zone in the Pacific Northwest, United States - 17_EM | ecosystem: Host-associated > Plants > Roots > Unclassified | place...
GGCTGCGCATGGACAGCTTGGCCAGGCGTTTGGCCAGCTCAGTCATTGCTTTGCAGCAAGTAGCCGAGGCCGCGCAGCGTGACGAGCTTGGCGCCGGTCGCGGCGAGCCGCTTGCGCAGGCGGTAGGCGACCACCTCGATGGCATCGGGCTGGGCGTCGGCCGCGTCGGCAAACACCAGGTCGAAGAGCTTGTCCTTGGCCACCGCCTGGCCGGGCCGCACGAGCAGGGCGCGCAGCAGCGCGGCCTCGCGCGGCGGCAGGTCCAGCGGCTGGCCGTGGTGGACGACGGCGCCGCTTTCCACGTCCACGCGCAGGCCGCAGAAGCTGGGGGTTTCAATCGCCTTGAATCCCTCGCTCGCCTGGCCCTGTCGCCGCACCAGCGCGCGGATGCGGGCTTCCAGTTCGTCCAGGTCGAAGGGCTTGGGCAGGTAGTCGTCGGCGCCGGTGTTCAGGCCCAGGATCTTGTCGCCCAGCGTGCCGCGCGCGGTGATGATGATGACGGGCGTGGTGAGGCCTTCGGCGCGCGCCTGGGCCAGCACGTCCAGGCCGTCCAACCCGGGCATGGACAGGTCCAGCAGCACGACGTCGGGCACGCTGGCGCGCCAGCGGCCCAGGGCCTTGGCACCGTCGTCGCAGATGCCGACCTTGAAGCCGCGCCGCTCGAAGGAGCGTTGCAGCGTGGTCTGCATCGCGGCGTTGTCTTCGATGACGAGCAGTTTCATAAAACGGCAGGCTAGCACCGGGTTACCCCATGGCCGGGGCTAAGGTTTACCCCGACGATTTGGACAGCGGATTGACAGCCTGACCGTCGAGGATGAGCCCCCAAGAAGTACAAGCTTCTTGCGCTGCAAGCCAGCGCGCGGGCCCCCAGAATGGCCCCTTCAAACACCAAGGAGACAAGCATGCGTCGAGACACCTTCCTGAAGTCCTTCGTGGCCCTGGCTGCCACCGGTGGTTTGCCATTGGCAGCCGAGGCGGCTGGCGTGCCGGTGAAGATGATGATCCCCGCCAACCCCGGCGGCGGCTGGGACACCACCGGCCGCGCCTTCGGCAAGGCGCTGCAGGACGCGGGCGTCGCGTCCTCCGTGCAGTACGAGAACAAGGGCGGCGCGGCCGGTGCTTTGGGCCTGGCCCAGTTCGTCAACGCCAGCAAGGGCGACCCGCATTCGCTGCTCGTCATGGGCGCCGTGATGCTGGGCGGCATCATCACCGGCAAGCCGCCGGTGAGCCTGTCACAGGCCACGCCCATCGCGCGGCTCATCAGCGAGTACAACGTCTTCGTCGTGCACGCGGCCTCGCCGCTGAAGACGATGAAGGACGTCGTCGAGATGCTCAAGAAGGACCCCGGCAGCGTCAAGTGGGGCGGCGGCTCGCGCGGTGCCACCGAGCACATTGCGGCGGCCATGATTGCCCGCGACCAGGGTGTGGACGCGTCCAAGATCAACTACGTGCCCTTCCGCGGCGGCGGCGAGGCGACGGCGGCCATCCTGGGCGGCAATGTCACCATCGGCGGCAGCGGTTTCAGCGAGTTCCAGCCCTATCTGGAGAGCGGCAAGATGCGCGCCATCGCCGTCACGTCGCCGGCCCGCATCAAGGGCCTGAACGCGCCGACGCTGAAGGAGCTGGGCATCGATGTCGAGATCGGCAATTGGCGTGGTGTCTACGCGCCGCCCGGCATCACGCCGGAGCAGCGCAAGGCACTGACCGACATGGTGGTGCAGGCCACCAAGAGCAAGAGCTGGGCGGAGTCCATCGAGAAGAATGGTTGGACGCCGGCGCTGCTGGCGGGCCCGGAGTTCGACGCCTTCGTCGACAAGGAGTTCGCGACTTTGCGCGCCATCATGGTCAAGTCCGGAATGATCTAGATCCCCTCGCCTGGTCCCGCCGCGCTGGACGCGGGCGGCCCAGTCGATCCCCCGAGGGGATGGCGATGCTCGCGGCATTGAGCCGCTTGCACATCGCCACAGCGGGCCGGCTTGGGAGCGGCCCGGCGCTCGGCCCGAAACCCAACACGGAGATGCCCATGAGCGGTCTTCCTAATCAATCAAGCCAGACCCTGGTCGGCGCCGGTGTCGGCATCGTCGGCGCCGTCATGGCCTGGGGCGCCACCTTCATCTCGTCGGATGCCGGCTATGCCGGCGTCGGCCCCAACGCGTTGCCTTGGCTGGTGTCTGCCGTGCTGATCATCTGCGGCGGCTGGCTGGTGTGGGAGGCGCGCAGCGGCGGCTATCGAGAAATGGAAGAGCCATCCGGCGCTGCAAGCGGCGACTGGCCGGCGGTGGTCTGGGTGGTCGGCGGCATCGTTGCCAACGCCAGCCTCATCACCACCATCGGCTTCATCCTGTCCTGCGGCCTGTGCTTTGCGCTCGCGGTGCGCGGGCTGCGTGTAGCTGAAGGCCAGGGCGGCGGCGGGCTCAAGCGCAGCGTCATCGACCTGCTCACCGGCGTCGCCATCGCCGCCCCGGTGTTCTGGATGTTCACCAAGCTGCTTGCCATCAATCTGCCCGGCCTGACGGCCAGCGGCTGGCTGTAGAGGATTGCTCCCATGATCGATCTCTGGAACCAACTGATGGGTGGCTTTGCCACCGCCGGCACGCCCATCAACCTGCTGTGGGCCTTCCTCGGCTGCGTCATCGGCACCGGCATCGGCGTGCTGCCCGGCCTCGGCCCGGCGGTGACGGTGGCCATGCTGCTGCCCATCACCTCGCAGGTCGAGCCCACCGCCTCGATGATCTTCTTCGCCGGCATCTACTACGGCGCGATGTACGGCGGCTCGACCACGTCCATCCTGCTCAACACGCCCGGCGAGACCGGCACCATGGTGACGGCGCTGGAGGGCTTCAAGATGGCCAAGAGCGGCCGTGCCGGCGCGGCGTTGGCCACGGCGGCCATCGGCTCCTTCGTGGCGGGCACCATCGCGACGATCCTCGTCACGCTGTTCGCGCCGGTCGTGGCGGACTTCGCCGTCACGCTAGGCCCGCCCGAGTACTTTTTGCTGATGCTGCTGGCCTTCACTACCGTCAGCGCGGTGCTGGGCAAGAGCACGCTGCGCGGCATGACCTCGCTCTTCATCGGCCTGGCGCTCGGCCTGATCGGCCTGGACCAGATCACCGGCCAGGTGCGCTACACGGCCGGCGTGCCCGAGTTCATGGACGGCATCGAGACCGTGCTCGTGGCCGTCGGCCTGTTCGCGGTCGGCGAGACGCTCTACATGGCGCTCTACGAGGGCCGCAGCAAGCAGGAGATCAACAAGCTCAGCAGCGTGCACATGACGCGCGGCGAGTGGAAGCGCTCCATCCCCGCCTGGCTGCGCGGTACGCTCATCGGGTTCCCCTTCGGCACCATCCCGGCCGGCGGCTCGGAGATCCCGACCTTCCTCAGCTACGCCGTCGAGCGCAAGCTCAGCAAGCACCAGCATGAGTTCGGCACCACCGGCGCTATCGAAGGCGTGGCCGGCCCCGAGGCGGCCAACAACGCGGCCGTGACGGCCACCCTCGTGCCGCTGCTGACGCTGGGCATCCCGACCTCGGTCACGGCGGCCATCCTGCTCAGCGCGCTTCAGAACTATGGCATCCAGGCCGGCCCGCAACTGTTCACGACGTCATCCACGCTGGTGTGGGCGCTGATCGCCTCGCTCTACATCGGCAACGTGATGCTGCTGGTGCTGAACCTGCCGCTGGTGGGCCTGTGGGTCAAGCTGCTCAAGATCCCCAAGCCGCAGCTCTACGCCGGCATCCTGATCTTCGCCACCGTCGGCGTCTACGGCATGCGCCAGAGCGCCTTCGACCTGTTCCTGATGCTGGGTCTGGGGCTGGCGGGTGTCGTCATGCGCCGCTTCGACTTCCCGACGGCACCGATCGTCGTCGGCATGATCCTTGGGCCTCTGGCCGAGGCACAGGGCCGCAATGCGCTGTCCATCGGCAGCGGCCATTGGGGCGTGTTCGTCGAGCGGCCGCTGTCGCTGGGCCTGCTGGGGCTGCTGGCCGCCGTGCTGGTGCTGCCGAAGCTTTGGAAGCTGCTGCAACTGCGCAAGCGTGTGGGCTGAGGCCTACAGCCGGAGGCGCCCAGCGCCGGCTGGCATCGCCTGAGGCCTGCCCAGAATGAAGGCACCGGTCTTCACGCCAGGTGGGCGACGCGATGGCACGCAGTCAGGCTTTGATTGAATCTCCCTGCGCAGGCGCGAAGGGTGCGCTGGACGAGGCGTCGCGGTGGTCGGTGGCGACGTGGTTGGGCCTGATCAAGGCCTCGCTGTCCGCCTGGCTCGACGACTACGCACCCAGCATGGGTGCGGCGCTGTCGTACTACACGGTGTTCTCGCTGGCACCGCTGATCGTCATCGTCGTTTCGCTCGCCGGACTGGTGTTCGGCACCGAGGCGGTTCGCGGCGAGGTGTTCGGGCAGATTGCGGGCTTGATGGGGCCGGAGGCGGCCAAGGGCATCCAGGACATGCTGGCCAGCGTGAGCAAGCCCAGCACCGGTGCCCTCGGCGCCGCCATCGGGGTGGTCGTGCTGCTGGTTGGCGCCACCACCGTTTTCGGCGAATTGCAGGATGCGCTGGACCGCATCTGGCGCGCACCGGTGCGGCAGAAAACCAGCGGCCTGTGGACGCTGCTGCGCACCCGGCTGTTGTCCTTCGGCATGATCCTCGGCGTGGCCTTCCTGCTGATGGTGTCTCTCGTTGCGAGCGCTGCGATCGCGGCCCTGGGCAAATGGTGGGGCGGCTGGTTCGAGGGCTGGGAGATCGTCGCCCAGGTCGTCAACGTGCTGCTGGGCTTTGCGCTCACGACGGCGGTGTTCGCGCTCATCTACAAGGTCATGCCGCGCGTCAAGGTGGGCTGGGGCGACGTGTGGGTGGGCGCTGCCGTCACGGCGTTGCTGTTCACCGTAGGCCGCTTCCTCATCGGCCTGTATATCGGCAAGACGGGCGTGGCCAGCGGCTTCGGCGCGGCCGGCTCGGTGGCGGTGGTGTTAGTGTGGGTCTACTACTCGGCGCAGATCTTCCTGGTGGGCGCGGAGTTCACGTGGGTCTACGCGCAGCGGCTGGGTTCGCGGCGCGGCACGCCGGTGGCCGAGCGGCGGAAGTCAGTCGAACCGCCGGCTCAGGAACGGTGACCCAGCCACGCCGAAGCGCCAGCGCAGCTCGGCCGCCTTGGTGATGCCGATGCGAGCGCCGCTGGCGATCTCCACGGCCTTCGTTGGCACCAGCAGCTCGAAGGGCGGCCGGTCCAGCGCGAGGCCGTCCAGTGCCTTGTTGATGCCCAGGGCCTGCCCGATGCGCCCCGGGCCCGAAGCCAGCAGGCGCGGCTGCGTCGTCCGGCGGCGTTCGCTCATCACGTCCATACCGTGCGTCGGCTCCAGCGCACGCAACAGCACCGCCGCGCCATGGCCCTTCTCGCGGCAGACGAAGTTCAGGCACCAGTGCAGGCCATAGCTCAGGTAGACGTAGGCGCGTCCCGGCGGGCCGAACATCGTGCCGTTGCGCGCAGTGGGACCTTTGAAGCTGTGTGACGCGGCATCGTCCACGTCATAGGCCTCGGTCTCGACGATGACGCCGCCGACGCCGTCGACGAGCAGCGTCCAGCCCAGCAGCTGCTGGGCGACGGCGACCGGGCTGTGTTTGAAGTCGGGCGTCATCTGCAGGGGAACCTGGACACGGCCATTGTGCTGCTCTACGTTTCAGCACGCGCCTAGCATGCGCACACACTGAGCAACCTCCCACCGATGACATCCTGCAAGCCGCACCCGAACAACGCTCCCGGGGACTTCTATGTGGAAGACGGCTGCTGCCTGTCGTGCGGCATGCCGACCAAAGTGGCGGATGACCTGTTTGCTTACACGGGCGACGGTCATTGCTATGTGAGCAAGCAGCCTTCGAATGCAGCGGAGATGCATCGAATGATCCAAGCGTTCGAGGTGCAGGACGTGGGATGCATCCGCTACAAGGGCAGCAACCGGGTCGTCCAGATCAAGCTGGTGGCTTGCGGTGAGGCCGAGCAGTGCGATCAGCTGGACGGCGACTTGGCGGCGCTGGGCGAAGAAGTCGCCGCAGATAGGAGGGGGCTCCAAGCCACCGCCATAGCCACTGCGGCGCCTGCACCCTTACCCGTATTCGTACCCGTGACGACGAGTGCGCCTAAGACCGGGAGAGCCTGGTGGCGATTCTGGGACTGAGGTGAGCGACCATCACGCCCGCGTAGCACGGCCGCCGATTCAGGCATTCACCGGATGACCAATGATGTGCCGCAGCACGCGGTCTTCCAGTTCGGCGAACCCCGGTGCCGCACGAGAGCGTGAGCGGGGCAGCGTCACCGTCGCGTCCAGCGCGATGCCACCGCGGTCGATGAGCAGCACGCGATCGGCCAGGGCCACGGCCTCGGCCACGTCGTGAGTGACCAGCAGCGCCGTGAAGCCGTGGCGCTGCCAGAGCTGCTCGATGAGGCGGTGCATCTCCAGGCGCGTCAGCGCATCTAGCGCGCCGAGCGGTTCGTCCAGCAGCAGCAGGCGCGGGCGATGCACGAGGGCACGGGCCAGGGCGACGCGCTGGCGCTGGCCGCCGGAGAGCGTTGCCGGCCACTCGTCGCCGCGCCCGGCCAGGCCGACCTGGGCCAGCGCTTCCATCGCGCGGGCCTTGGCGTCGCGGCCGGTGAGGCCGAGCGCCACGTTGTCCACCACGCGCTTCCAGGGCAGCAGGCGCGCGTCCTGGAACATCAGCCGGCGTTCGTGATCCGTGCCGGCCTCGACGGTGCCGGCGCTGGGTGCGTCCAGCCCTGCGATGAGGCGCAGCAGCGTGCTCTTGCCGCAGCCGCTGCGGCCGACGAGCGCGACGAATTCGCCGGGGGCGACATTCAGGTCCAGGCCTTGCAGTACATGGCGGGTGCCAAAGGACTTGTCGACGCCGCGCAAGCGCAGCGCCAGGCCGTTGGACGTGTCGCGAGCGGGTGCCGCTTCTTCGGTCACGGGTTCGCGTGACTGAATGGGGTTGTCGATCTCGGTGAGAAACATGTCAGATTGCCTCTCGGGCATAACCACGGTGCCAGGGCAGCCAGGCCCTCTCCAACCCGCGCGCCACCACGTCGGCCAGCTTGCCGAGCAGCGCATAGAGCAGGATGCCGACGAGAACGATGTCGGTTTGCAGGAACTCGCGGGCATTCATCGTCAGGTAGCCGATGCCGGCCTCGGCCGACAGCGTCTCCGCCACGATGAGCAGCACCCACATCAGGCCCAGCGAGAAGCGCAGGCCGACGAGGATGGAGGGTAGGGCGCCGGGCAGGATGACCTGTCTATACAACTGCCATCCCTTGAGGCCGTAGCTGCGCGCCATCTCGATGAGGTCGCGGTCGACGTTGCGGATGCCGTGGAAGGTGTTCAGGTAGACCGGGAAGAACACGCCCACCGACACCAGCACCAGCTTGGCCGCCTCGTCGATGCCGAACCACAGGATGACCAGCGGAATCAGTGCCAGCGCGGGGATATTGCGCAGCATCTGCAGAGTCGTGTCCAGCAGGGCTTCGGCACGGCGCCAGGTGCCGGTCAGCAACCCCAGCACCAGGCCCAGGCCGCCGCCAATCGCCAGTGCCGAGAAGGCCCGCGCGGTGCTGACGGCGACATGATGCGCCAGCTCGCCCGAGCGCAGCAGCTTCCAGAACGCGGCCAGCACGGCGGCCGGCTCGGGCAGGATACGCACCGACAGCAGGCCGCTGCGCGAGGCGATCTCCCAGGCGACGAGGATGGCCGCAGGCAGCAGCCAGGGGGTCAGGCGGCGCAACATGGTCAGGACGCGGAGACGGCCTTGGGCACGTAGCTGTTGGCCACGACCTCGCCGAAGGGGCCGGTCAGCGCGGGTTGCTTGAGCTTCTCGCGCACGTCCAGCGGCAGCAGCGGGAACACCAGTTCGGCAAAGCGGTGCGCCTCGTCCAGATGCGGGTAGCCGCTCAGGATGAAGTACTCCAGGCCGATGTCGGAGTACTCCTTGATGCGGTCCGCCACCTGCTGCGGACTGCCCACCAGCGCCGTGCCGGCGCCGCCGCGCACCAGGCCCACGCCGGCCCACAGGTTGGGCGAGATCTCCAGGCCGGCGCGCACGTTGTTCTTGTCGAACTGGCCGCCATGCAGCTCGGCCATTCGGCGCTGACCGACGGAGTCCATGGTCTTGAAGCGCGCCTGGGCGGCCGTTACGGTGGCTTCGTCCAGCTCGGACAGCAGCTCGGTGGCGGCGCGCCAGGCTTCGTCCTCGGTCTCGCGCACGATGACGTGCAGGCGGATGCCGTAGTTCAGCTGGCGGCCTCGTGCCGCAGCGCGCTCGCGCACGTCTTGCAGCTTCTTTTCGACGTCGGCCGGCGGTTCGCCCCAGGTCAGGTAGGTGTCGACCTGTTCGGCGGCCAGGTCGTGCGCAGGGCCGGACGAGCCGCCGAAGAACACCGGCGGGTAGGGCTTGTTGACGGGCGGGTAGAGCACCTTGCCGCCCTTGACGCTGAGGTGGTCACCGTCGTAGTCCAGCGGCTCGCCGGTGTGCGAGCGCGTCAGCAGGTCGCGCCAGATGCGGATGAACTCGGCGGACTGCTCGTAGCGCTCGGCGTGGCCCAGGAACTGGCCGTCGCCGGACAGCTCTTCGGGGTCACCGCCGGTGACGAGGTTGACGAGCAGGCGGCCGCCCGAGAGGCGGTCCAGCGTGGCGGCCATGCGGGCGCTCTGCGACGGTGCCACGAGGCCGGGGCGCAGCGCGACGAGGAACTTGAGGTTGCGCGTCGCGTCGATGAGGCTGGCGGCGACGACCCAGGAGTCTTCGCAGCTGCGGCCGGTGGGCAGCAGCACGCCTTCGTAGCCGAGGCTGTCGGCGGCGATGGCGATCTGCTTGAAGTAGGCGAAGTCGTTCACGCGGGCACCGCGCGAGCTGCCGAGGTAGCGGCTGTCGCCGTGGGTGGGGATGAACCAGAAGATCTTCATGTCATGCCTTGATGGGAGTGGCGATGGCGTCGGCCACGCGGATGCTTCGGGGGATGAGGTTGAGCTCGGCAAACGAGTCAGCCACCAGCTGCTGCTCCTTGACGATCTCGGCCGTCAGCGGCCCCACGGGCGCGGCGCCACGGCGCTCGACCATCTTGTAGACCGTGGCCAGCGGCAGGCCGGCGAAGTCGGCATAGCGCTGCACGGCGTCGCGGCGGTCGGCGCGGGCGCGCGTGTCGGTGTCGGTCAGCGCCTGGAACAGTGTCTTCACGAGCGCCGTGTCGCGGCTCAGCGCGCGGGAGGCGAGGTAGAAGGTGTTGTTGCTGGTCAGGCCGCGGCTGGTGGCCAGCGCGCGCAGCTCACCCGTGACCTCCGCTGCGGCGTAATACGGGTCCCACACGGCCCAGGCGTCCACCGAGCCGCGCTCGAAAGCGGCACGCGCATCGGCCGGCGGCAGGTAGACGGCCTGGATGTCGCCCCAGGCCAGGCGCGCGCGCTTGAGCGCCTGCACGGTCAGGAAGTGGGCGCTGCTGCCCTTCTGCAAGGCGATGCGGCGACCCTTCAGGTCGGCTAGCGTCTTCAGCGGCGAGTCGGGCTTGACGAGCACGGCCGAGCTGTCGGGCTTTGGCGGCTCGGCGCCGACATAGACGACGTCCTTGCCAGCCGCCTGCGCGAACACGGGCGGAGCGTCGCCGGTGGCGCCCAGCTCCACGCTGCCCAGGGCCAGTGCCTCCAGCAGCTGTGGGCCGGCGGGGAACTCCGTCCACTGGATGCGCGTGCCCGGCAGGCGCTGCTCCAGCAGGCCGTAGCTCTTCAGCAGCGCGAGGTTGAAGGAGCCCTTCTGGAAGCCGATGCGCAGCTGCTGGGGCTGCCCCGGCGCCTGCGCCCGCGTCCACACGGAAGCCGTCGTCGCGAGGATGGCGACGGCTGCGCGCCGTGTCGTCTGTATGGTCACTTCGCTGCCCCAGCGGTGGCGGCGCCACCCGCGGCCACCGGCACCGCGTCAGCCACGCGGATGGGGCTGGGAATCAGGCCCAGGCCGTGGAAGGTGTCGGCGATCTTCTGCTGCTCGGCCGCGACGGCGGGCGTCAGCGGCTTCACGCCGAACTGGTAGCGGGTCAGGCTTTTCTCGACGATCTCGGGTGCCAGCCCCTGCAGCGGCGCGATGACGGCGGCGGCGGCCTTGATGTTGCCTTTTAGCGTGACGGCCTGGGCCTGCGTGTCCTCGAATAGCGCCTGGATGACCTTGGGCTGCGACTGCGCGTAGCCGCGCTCTGCCAGGTAGTAGGAGTAGTTGTTGACGAGGCCTTTGCCGTCCTGCAGCAAGCGGGCACCGCTCTGATGCTCGACGGCGGCGAGGAAGGGGTCCCAGATCACCCAGGCATCCACTGCACCGCGCTCGAAGGCGGCGCGGGCATCGGCCGGCGGCAGGTAGACGGGCTGGATGTCGCTGTACTTCAGGCCGGCCTTCTCAAGCGCCTTGACGAGCAGGTAGTTGACGTTGCTGCCCTTGTTCAGCGCGACCTTCTTGCCCTTGAGCTCGGCCACCGACTTGATGGTGGAGTCCTTGGGCACGACGATGGCTTCGGCTTCCGGCGCGGCCGGGTCGAAGCCGATGTAGACGAACCTGGCACCGGCGGCCTGCGCAAAGATGGGTGGGGCTTCGCCGACGAAGCCCACGTCGACGGCGCCGACGTTCAGGCCCTCCAGCAGCTGCGGGCCGGCGGGGAACTCGACCCATTTCACCGAGACGCCGAGCGGCGCCAGGCGCTTTTCAAGCGAGCCGCTGGACTTCTGCAGCGTCAGCAGGCTGGCGGATTTCTGGAAGCCGATGCGTAGAGTCGAATTGGACTGGGCGGAGGCGTGGAAGCTGACGGCGGCGACGAGCAGTGGCGCAGTCCAGCGGAAGAAGGAACGGAGAAGCATGAGTTGTCCTGTGCAAAAAAGTCCCGGCGCTCGGTCACACCCGATCCGCGCCCGAGCACCGGGAAGAAGTCGCCGAACCCGTTCGGGTGGCGAGGAGACAAGAGATCAAAGGCTGGCTGTTGAATCAGCGCCGACAGCTGAGCTCGTCGGCGTCGGCGCGGAACCGCGGGGCTGGCGCAATGGGTTCGAGCGCGCGGTCCAGCCGCGCCAGCAATTCAGGCGCTGGCACATAACCGCCTGATTCATGGCGTTGCAGCTGGGCGTCGGTGGCGAACACGCCGTCCAGCACATGGCGCGCGCCCAAAGCCGACAGCACGGGCTTCAAGGCGTAGTCCAGTGCCAGCAGATGGGACGCGCTACCGCCTGTGGCCAGCGGCAGCACCGTCTTGCCGCGCAGGGCCTCGGGCGGCAGCAGGTCCAGGAAGACTTTCAACAGGCCCGAATAGGCCGCCTTGTAGATGGGCGTGCCGACGATGACGAGGCCGGCAGAGGCGATGGCCTCGACGGCGCGGGCGATGGCCGGCTCCTGCGCATCGGCCAGCAGCAGCGCGCTGGCCGGCAGCTCGCGCACGGCGATGTGCTCGTTGCGTGTCGCCACGCCTTCCAGCCGCGTGACTGCGAACTGCGTCAGCCAGGCCGAGCGCGAGCGTTCGCTGGGGCTGCCGGAGATGCTGGTGATGTGCATGATGGCCTGGGTGTGTTCAGGCCTTGCACGATAGGGAAGGGCGCTTCTGCGCGGAACGAAGGAAAGCGGGGATGCTTATTCGCTCGCCGCTTTTTGGGGCGTTAGGGGCCGCAAGTTCGACGGAGCGGCGCGCTCCATCGAAGCGATGCGGTCCGTTTAACGTGGCGCCGCGGATTGGGCTGCCCGAGCCCGGTCGGTGTAATGCTTGTACTGCGGGATCGCCACTGCGGCGAGGATGCCGACAAAGAACACCACCGGCATGATCAAGCCCAGCAGCCTGACGCCCAAAGTGTTTGGCGGCGGCGGCGGGCCGAAGCGGTTCTCACCCTGGCTGCCGGGCCAGAATATCCAGGCGAGCACGATGACGGGAATGATGAGCGTCAGCACCCACCAACCGCTGATGCCGAGGTCGTGGCAGCGCTTGATGCTCGTGATGATGCCGAACCACATCACGACCAGGGCCAGCAGTAGCGAGGCCACCGTCAAGGCGGGCGAGCCGGCGAGGCCAATCGTGACCACGGAAAGGCCGATGGCATGGATCACGGACGCGCCGCTGGTGTAGGCCAGATAGCGCAGCCGGCCGATGCGGCCTTTGGACGAGAAGAGCTTCAGCTCGCCCGGCGCCGTGCTGGGCGCCATGTCGGCCACGTTGGCCAAGGGCGGCGCGTACTGGTTCATCGTTGGTTCGCTCACGTTGTTCTCCCTGTGTGAAGTGAAAGGTCAATGCCCTACAACAGCCCGGCCCGCTTGACCTGGTGATAACGATTCACCAGCGTGGCAGCGAGCGCGCGGGGTTCGACGTCGATGGACAGCTTGTCGTGGTCCACGACGCGGGCAAAGGCGTCGTGGCGGGCTTGGGACAGCAGGTGGGCGCTGGCCACGGCCAGGGCGTCGTCGGGGCCGTTGATGGCTTGCTCGGCGATGCGGCCCAGCGCTGTCTCGCGCAGGCTGGCCAGCAGCACGAGGTGGCGCTGCCGCAGCAGGCGCAGCGCGGGCTGCAGCTCGGGCGAGTCCTCGTCGCGGAAGTTGGTGAGGATGATGACCAGCGAGCGCCGCCGCAGGCGTCTGGACAGCGTCTCGGCGGCGCCGAGATAGTCGGAGTGGTGGCCGCCCGGTTGCAGGTCGTGCATCTTGTTCATCAGCACATTGAGCGTGCCCATGCCCTTGCGTGGGGCGCAGTCGCGGCGGGCGCTTTCGTCGCAGCCAAAGGTCATCGCGCCGACCTCGTCGCCCTCGGTGAGCGCGACGTAGGACAGCAGCATCAGCGCGTCCAGCGCGTCGTCGAAATGGCTGCTCTCGCCGATACCGGCCGTCTGCTCGTCAGCGCGCATGCGGCGGCCGCAGTCGAGCAGGAACATGACGCATTGGTCGCGCTCGTCCTGGTACTCGCGCACCACCGGCCGGCGCTGGCGCAGCGAGGCCTTGGCGTCGAGGTGGCGCAGCGGGTCGCCGCGCTTGTACTCGGCGAGCTGGCGGAAATCCGTGCCCTGGCCGCGCTGCACGAAGTTCTTGATGCCGATCTGCGCCAGGCGCCGGTCGCCGCTGAGCCAGGCATAGCGCGCGAGTGCGGCGAAGTTGGGGTAGACGCGCAGGCTCTGTTCCTCGCCCACGCGTTCGCGCACCTCGAAGGTGCCCGCGCGGCTACGCCACAGCACTTGCGTGACGCCCAGCACCACCACGCCACGCTGGCGCGCCGTCGCGTGGAACTTCAGCGTGCTGCGGCTTTGCGCGGCAACGGTGAGTCGGCGCGGCAGGCCGTCGAAGTCGAACACCGGGTCCAGTTCGTCGAACACCTGCAACGCCCAAGCCAGCCGGCCCGGGTTGACGAGGGCGAGCTGCAGCTCGGTCGCCGCGCCGATGGCGAACGCGGCGGGGAGGCGCCGCTCCACGCGCATGCCGCCCGCCCGCCACAGCCGCAGGCTGCGCCACAGGTCCAGCGCGGCAAAGGCGAGCAGCGCCAGCAGCAGGCCCACACCCAGCGGCGCCACGGTCGCCAGCGGCGCGCCAAAGCTCAACGCCAGCCAGCACATAGATGCTGGCCCGCGTGGGCAGGACGACACGGCGGCGAGCTGTGTTCAAAGCCGCGGCGCCTCCACGCTGTCGAGCGCGGCCTGCAGGATCTCGTCGAGGTCACGGCCTTCGATCTGTGCGTCAGGGGCCATCGTCACGCGGTGGCGCAGCACGGCCAGCGCCTGGGCGGCCACGTCGTCGGGCGTGATGAAGTCGCGCCCGTTGATGAGGGCCATGGCGCGCGCCGTGCGCACCAGCGCCACACTGCCGCGCGGGCCGGCGCCCACCTCCAGCCCTGGCCAGTTGCGCGTGGCGCGCACCACGCGCACCGCGTAGTCGATGACCTTGGCATCGGCATGCACCTGGCCCGACAGGCGCTGCAACTCCAGCACCTGCACGTCGTCCAGCACCGGCCGCACGGCCTCCAGCGGCAGTTCATGGCCGGCGCGGCCGGTGGTGACGAGCTGCACCACCGCCGCCTCCTCGTCATGCGTGGGGTAGCCGATGCGCACCTGCAGCAGGAAGCGGTCGAGCTGGGCCTCGGGCAACGGGTAGGTGCCTTCGGTGTCCACCGGGTTCTGCGTGGCCATCACGAGGAAGGGCCGCGGCAGCGGCAGCGTTTCGCCCTCCAGCGTGGCCTGGTACTCCTGCATCACCTCCAGCAGCGCGCTCTGCGTCTTGGCCGGCGCGCGGTTGATCTCGTCGGCCAGCAGCAGGTTGGTGAACACGGGCCCCTTGCGCACGCGCAGGCGGCCCAGGCCCCCGCCGGTGTCGTCCAGCACGCTGTGGCCGACGACGTCGGCGGGCATCAGGTCGGGCGTGAACTGCACGCGGGCGTACTGCAGGCGCAGCGCCTGGGCGAGGGCCCGGGCCAGCAGCGTCTTGCCCAGACCGGGCACGCCCTCCACCAGCACATGGCCGGAGGCCACCACGGCCACCAGCATCTGCTCCACGGCCTGCGTCTGCCCGACGACGGCCTTGGCGATTTCGCTGCGCAGCGCGTGCAGCCATTGCGTGGCGAGCTTGAGTTCCTCGGGCTTGATCATGGTGGCGAATGCCTTTCTTCGGGAGTTCGGTGGAGTCGGCGTCTTGCCGTCTCGAGCAATTGCAGGTGCTGCGGCAGTTCTGCTCGGGTGCATGACCGGGCGGACAGCGCGGTGACGAGGTCGTCTGCCTCCAACTCGGTGGCGGCCGCGATGGCGCGCACGCGCTCGGCCAGCGGCAGGCGCTCGTAGCGCGGCAGCCTGCGCTGCGCCACCTCGTTCAGCGCGCGCTGCTGGGCGGCCAGCAAGGCCTCGCGGCCACCGGCCTGCAGGTAGGCACCCAGGCCGCGCACCTGCTCGGAGATGGAGCGCCGCAGGCGCGGTGACGGCGCCAGGCGCGGCCCGAAGCGCACGGCGGCGCGCCACAGGGCCGCCGCCAGCGCCAGCGCGCCGGCCAGGATGGCGATCCAGCCCTGGTGCCACAGCCAGGGCAGCAGGGCTTCGCGCTTCTCGTGCAGGTAGATCCATGCGGTGGCGCCGGGCTCGGCCTGCACGGCGGCGGCCAGCAGCAGCGGGTTGTCGCAGTCCAGCGCCTTGGCGTTGAAGAAGAGGAAGGGAATCGTGTTGAGCAGCGTCACGCTGCCCTGCCCGAGGGGAGCACGCAGCGCCTGCGTGGCCTTGATGTCCTTGGTGTCTTTGGCTGTGGGCTCGGCCTGCATGGCCCGCAAGGCCTGGTCCTGCCTGTCCACCACAGCCTGCGCGGCCGGGGTACGTTCGACACGCGTCAACGCCCAGTCCGCCTCGTGGCCCGGCTTGGCGCGCAAGGCCTGGTGGTCGAAGAAGAAGAGGCAGGCGGCGACCCGTTCGGTGCCCGCCCAAAGCGGTGGTGTGGACACCATGTTGACGCGCCGCTGATCGCCTATCAGCTTGTCCGCAGCCGACGGTTTTGGGCGAGCCAAGGGCTGCGCTGCTGACTTCTTGTCGAACACCTCGACCGGCACCCAGCGCGCCAAGGCCGTGCCATGCCAGCCTGCGTGTTGCATCAGCACCAGGTGGCCGCCGCGCAGCACCCATTGGTGTAACTGCTCGGCGCGCTCGGGCACCATCTCCCAATCGCTGGACAGCAGCACTAGGCGCGCGCGCTCCGGCGGCATGGCGTCAAGCGCCTCATGGCGCTCCACCTGCATCCCCAGGCGGCGCAGCAGCTGCTCCACGGCGTAGACCGGGTTGTCGCGCGCGGCGCCGGTCGCGGGGCGTGGGCTGTCCTCCTCCACCCATTCGGTGTTGAGCGAGAGCCACCATGCGCCCAGGGCCAGCCCCAGCACGGCCAGCAGCCAGATCAGGCGTTCGCGCGTCATGCCGGCGCCCCTCGAGTGGGCGCAGCCAATTGCGGCTCAAAGCCCTGGCACAGCGCCTCCAGATCTTCGGGCGTCAACGGGCGCCGGGCATAGGCCACCGACTGCCAACCCACCACCAGTTGCGCGAGGAAGGCCTGGGAGGCCGGCGCCAGGCGCGTGGCCGCCAGGGTCAGGCATTCGCGCTCCGTGCTGG
>Ga0307515_10012312_pt1 | contig 16097 bp, 3 predicted proteins | sample 17_EM_MG_FD_194513 | JGI IMG/M metagenome (GOLD analysis project Ga0307515, IMG submission 194513) | Populus trichocarpa ectomycorrhiza microbial communities from riparian zone in the Pacific Northwest, United States - 17_EM | ecosystem: Host-associated > Plants > Roots > Unclassified | place...
TTATTTAAGGGTAGGCGCTAAAGACTAGTAATGTAGGTACGAGTCTATCTAGGCCAGCGGAATTGTTAATAGCTTTAACAGCCATTTATAAGGTAAGTTCTTTGCTAGCATCCTTTAGTTCTAAAGAGATAATCTTATATACGCGGCGTAATAGTGTATAATATCGCTCTACTTTTTTAATACTATTATACGCCTTAATAGGGACTTCCTTAACCTTAATTGCTATTACCTTTATCTATTATTAGAACTTTATAGATAAGAAGTTCTTTCCTATATTATAGATAATTTAATTAGGGGGTTCTAGGTAGATATTAATCTAGTATAACTAAAGGGTATCCTATGCGTTCCTAGCTAACATATTCTTTAAGAATTGTGCGGCTTAGAAGGAGGTTAAAAAGTTAACAACTTAGAGTACTGGCTTGCTGCTAAGATATATAACATTAACGATAATATAGAAGTTAAAGTCGTAGTCATCTTTAAGGGTAAACTTAAATCGGCTAGGGGACTTCTAGTTTATTTAGCAGTAATAGTAGTACTTTATAAGATACTTAATTGCTTTAACCTTAACTTTATAGCCTACTTGCTAAAGAACCCTAAGCAATTAATAAACGGATAGGTGGCTAAAACAACGGTATAGTTGGCGTAATTCCGACTTAGTTAAGTGGCTTTAAGTAATACTCTTTTCTAGTTAATAAAGGAGCAACTAAAGGTAACCCTACTTGCGTATAACGGGCACCCAATTATCTCCCTAAATAAGTATATTTTTAAGGTTATTAAGCCTAACGCCTAATTTATCTATATCTTTAATGTAAAATAGAAATGGAGTGTTTATAGGAATAATATGGAAAGTAATATATCCTAAGGGGGTTTAGACCCTAATTATGCTAAGAGAGATTATAGTACCCTTACCAAAACGAATCGTATATTGGCCTACCGTTAAATAGTTAATCTAAATAGAGTTATTAAGCTACTAAAGGGCTTAAACTTAAGGTTCTCCTACTATAGATACTCCTGCGGCTCTAGTATCTAGTATAATACTATAGAAGATATTTGCTAAGTATCTATCGTTAAAGGAGAACGCGGAGCTTTCCTTTAGCTTATTAAAGATATCTAACTTTATAATAGAATAGAGCGTAGATTAGTTATTAAGAACAGTAATGGTTTATATACTATCTACCTTACTATACTTAGTAAAGTATTAGTTAGGAGAGTAGTTCTCAATTTCTATATCTATAAGGAGCTGTTTAGTCTTATTAACCTTACCCTTAAAATCTTCTACGCCTTTATATTAAACCAGGAAGCTTTAGAAGTAGGCTATAGTAACTTTGCAATTTCCGACGTTTCTTATACTCTAATAGAACTTATTATATACCTCTTTTCGCTTATTAAGGGAGTATCTAGTTAACTAGCAATTTGGCTTCTTATAAATGTAGTACTTCTTTTAGCAATTACTTCGAAATAAACCTTTATAAGGACCTCTATAATTACCTTATAGTTAATATTAATTATACCCTTTACTATATTCCCTACCACGGCCGCTATATATTCTGTCACGGCACTGACCTAACGCATACTGTTTCCTACTATTGGCCGGCCCACCACTAGCGCCTTAGCAGCTAGCCCTACTATCTATATACGATACCCCCTTTTACCTTCTTCTCTTCTTTATAGTATAATATAGTTATTTAGTCTACTTTATTGCAGCACTGTAACAGTTTATGCTATTATTAATTACGCCCCGTCGCGATCACTGATTTTCCGTCCCCGTACCCTAGTTAATTAATCTCCGCCCCAGAGCAATTGCGACCTACGCGCGCCTCCGTTAAGACCAACGCGCCCCTAAGCTATAACCCTAGTCCTAGAACAATCCTTAGTTTTTCCCAGCGCCTACTAAGATAGGCAACATTAACGATGCCGAAATAGCCGAAACTTAGAACCCCCGCGAAGTTTTTACAGACTTCTTTATATAGATACACCCCAACATTACATAGATAATCCGCCGCTCCCTACTATACCCTAAGACCTTTAAGGCCAATAAAGTTTACTATACCCTTATTAACCATACTAATGAGTTCCTTAGCAATATTAAAGTAGGACTACAGTTTATATATAATATAAATACCGCTAATAAGAAAGCTAATGAAAGCCTTAATACCCTTATTGCTTTCTAGACAGGAACTATTAACTCCTAGGTAGAGACTATCGCCGTTCTAAAACAATTAACCCCTATAATAACGGTAGTAACCCAGTAGAAAAAATGGAAGTCTAAAGACCCACTAATATTTAGTGGAAAAGGCACCCTGTTAGAATAATAAGCTAACTTTGAGACCTAGCACATTAAGATTAAAGGAGTCTTTAACTATAACCAGGACTACTTTAATACAGTCTAATCTTAAATCCTTTATATCTTAGATATGCTAGAAGGTAAGGCCTATAAGTTTATTAAGTAGGGCCTAGAGCTTATATATAAGAACCCGAACAATATATCTATATAGAAATAGCCCGCTAAGGAAAATATGCTTAAAGAGCTTACTGCCTACTATAAGGTTATTAATATAACCCAGGTCGCAAAAAATAAGCTTAACTATTTCCCCTAGGGCGAGCGTAATTACTAGTCCTAGAAGAAAGAGCTAGATAAGTTAATAATCCGTACTAAGAAGACAGATAAACAGAAGGTGGACCTACTTTAGAAGTTTGTCTCTCTAAAGATAAAAGAGCTAGTACTTAGACTTGCCCACGAAATTAATAATAGCGACTATATAGGTTAGGGCAAGTAGATAGATGTGTTTACTAAGAACCTTATAAACTATATATACTAAGCCAACCTTAAAAATACTAACCACCGCCTACCTACTTAAGCCCCTGCCCCTACGCCGACCCTAACCTTAGCAGTAACTAGAGAACCTATAGACCTTAATAGAATCTCAGATATGGAGCGTAAGCGCCGCTTTAATAATAGACTGTACCTTGCCTGTAGCCTACCCGGCCACTAAAAGGACGCCTATAACCCTAATAAAATAATAAACCTAGTCCTAATGCCGGCCTGTTAAATAACGTAAACTAATAACCGCGGACGCGGCAACTATGGAGTCTATTATAGACGCGGTAACCGTAGAGCCTATTATAGACGCGGTAACCGCGGAGTCTATTATAGCCACAGCGGACAACCCCCCCCTTTAGCCCTACGGCTTAGCTACTCTAAATAATGCCTAATATAGGAGCCTAAACCGTTAACGGCGCCTAGTATTAGCAACTCTATGCTAGCGAATACGAACACGGCCATGTTATCGGCGAGGTGCTATCTTCCTATACCCTAACTAAGACCGACACCGCTAGCCAGACTAACACTAAACCGCCCCGCTAAGACAGCCTTATACCCCAGTCATTAAAAGGCAGACCCTTAAACTAAGTCGCGTTTAAGGGTCTAAACTATATAAGGAGGAAGACGAGAAGATTAGGTCCCTATTACTAGACTAATTAGTCCTTTCTATTAGTAAGTTACTATTTAATCTTAGATTAGCAACCAGTAATAAGAAATTAATTCTTATTTAAACCTAGCTCTCTTTATTACGTAACCTATACCCCTAAGTTTATATTAATACAGTAAGCCTAGTAGACTCTGGTAGTACGGCAATAGCATTTACCGACAAAGAGTCTATTATAAGAAAGTATAATATTACAACTAAGAAACTATTGGCGCTTAGGCCACTACGCCTCGCAAATAGCATCCCAACCTTGCTCGTCACGGACTACTTCACCGCCTAAATATCAATTGGCCTCTATACTAAAGCTATACTCTTTCTTATTACTAAACTTTCACCTACTACCCTAATTATCCTAGGTATGCCTTGGCTCCAAAAGCATAAGCCCTGTCCCAGCTTTAGGGAGCTTAAGATTCGCTTTAACTTAGACTACTACTCTAAGAACTGCCTCCTATGGGGAATAGCCGACGGTAGTAAGGACGCCCTATGTGGATACTCGGCACTACTAAGCCTAGTGCCTAGAACTATATATAAAGCCCTAATAGTAGAAGATGTTCCTAATAAAGGGGAACCCGTATAGCTGTAAAGTAATAAAATAGTAAAAGACTAGATTACTCTAGCACTTAAGACTAAAATAACGAGCTAGCTAGCCTTGCTAAGACTAAAGAAGAAGGTCCGCTTTACGCCGCTACTACTAAGAATCTAACGCTAACCTAGACACCCTTTAAACCCTAACCGCTTAGCCTAATACCCGGAACTAAGCCATATGCTATATACATATACTATAGCCCGCGTTACAGTAAGGATTGGCTATAAAACTACTAAGACCCAAATAATAAAAACCGCGCCACTATAACGCCTAACCTTATACCCACTCCCCGTACGCCTTATATAAGGCCGCCGCCTAAGAACCGCTTCTAAGAGCTAACTAAGACGAGCTAGCCCCGCTGTAACGTTAAGAGGAGACTAAATACGCCCTAATCTGGACGATATTATAAATGTACGCGCTATAAATTTCACCCAGTTTTATAAATAAAAAGGCGTAAAAGTAATAAGGATCTATATGGTGGAGCTGGTAGAATTAGTAGAATAAGAAGAACGGAAATAATTAATAGATGAACTCCCTACTAGACTGGTTAAGATACTAGACCTAACAGAGGAATCCTTTCGCCGCTTAGTCGATGGTAACTATATAATGGAAGAAGCCTATAAGGTCTTCCCTAATTATTTTTACCGCTTCCTTAAGAAAAACCTCCGGACTATAAATACTAAGTTCCTCCGCCGTAAAGTTATGGATACAGATATTGAGAAGTTTATAAAAGGCAAGCCTGCTCTAACTAGGAATAATATTATATAACGCCTCCTAAGGGAATACAGGCACTATATTAAGGGGTTTCTCCCAAAGAATGCTAATAAGCTCCTACTATATCGCCCATAGGACCATAAAATTAAAATTATGCTAGGAAAGCAGCCCCCGTACTATAAGAACCGCCTACTCTCCCCTACTAAGCTCTAATGCGTTAAGAAATGGATTAATAAGATACTTAATAAAGGCTTTATCCGAGAATTAACGTCCTCCACTACAGCCCCGCTTCTACTTACCGCTAAGCTAAGAAAAGGGGTAAGGATCTGCCATAACTATAGAGGACTTAATAACGTTACCGTTAAGAACCAATACCCGCTCCCGCTCATCCATGAGACACTCAATGCCCTATACGGCGCCAAATTCTATACTAAGCTTAATATTATTGCCGCGTTTAACAGGATCCATATTACTAAAGGCCATAAATGGCTTACAGTATTTATTACCCGCTTTAGGCTCTATAAGATACTAGTAACCCCATTTAGCCTTTATAATGCCCTAGCTATATTCCAGAACTATATTAACCACATTCTTTACGACATATTAGACAACTATTACACAGTATACCTTAACAACATCCTTATATTTTCTAAAACTTAAGCTAAGTATACCAGACACGTTAAAGAGGTAATTCGCCGCCTTAAAGCTGCTAGTCTCTAAATTAATATTAGTAAGTCAGAGTTCTACATAATAAAGACAAAGTACCTTAGCTTAATTATCTTAACAGAAGGAATAAGTATAGACCCTAAAAAGGTCTAAGCCTTATAAGCATAGGAGAACCCAACCTCAGTTAAGGAATTACAGCAGTTTCTTAGATTTGCAAATTTTTACCGCAGGTTTATCTAAGGCTATTCTGCTATTACTACACCTATAATAAAACTCCTAAGAAAAGACATTAGATGGTTATGGGGACTAGAACAAGCTAAGTCGTTTAAGGCCCTTAAGAGAGCCTTTACTTTAGCACCAGTACTAGCATACTACGACTACATAAAGAAAATAGTGGTAGAGATAGACGTATTAAATTAGGCTTCTAGCGGAGTCCTTTCTTAGTACGACGATGACGGTAAACTAAAATTAGTTGCATTCTTCTCCGCAAAGCACTCTGCGCTAAAGTGCAACTATAAGATCTATAATAAAGAACTCTTAGCTATTATTAAGGCTTTAAAGGAATAGCGTCCTAAGCTATAAGGGACTAAAGAGCCGTTTAAAATTATTACCAACTATAAGAACCTATAGACGTTTATAACTACTAAGCAACTAAACTAGCGCCAAGTCTAGTGGGCAGAGTTCCTTTTATAGTTTAACTTCGTGATTATATATAGACCCAGCAGTAAAGCCACGCTCCCTAATGCCTTAAGCTAGCTACCAGGAACGAAACCTAAGGACGCCGATAATAAACGCCTCCGCTACCGAGCCTAAGTCGTTATACCGCCCTAAAAAGTTAACCCTATAATCTTAGAAGAATTACTATACAAGTCCCGCAACTTTAATGACGCGGAGTTTATAGCCGCCTTAAACCCCAAAATAGCCGAAAAGTTACTAAAAGAGCTAATTTAGTCGGGATACCAGGAAAACGAACTTGCAAGAGATATAGTAGCGGCCCTACGTAATTAAAAAGCTCGCCACTAGCTAAAGAAGATTAGGAAACTACTTTGTTGTAATAAATTAGAATACAGCATCGTTAACGGACAGATCTACTTCCGCTAATATTTTTTCATCCCTAACGCCCTAGACCTCCACCTAGAAGTTATCTATCGCTCTTATAGCAGCGGCCCCACTAGTTACCCTAGCCGGGTTAAGACTCTTAACCTCTTAAACCGAATATACTGGTGGCCGGGAATCTCCAAGTTTACAGCTACCTTCGTTAAAGACTATACCCTATATTTTCGCACTAAGACCCCCCGCTCCGCTCTACCTAGTTTCCTAAAGCTACTAGAACTACCCGCTCGCCTATAGATCAACATTTTAATTAACTATATTATAACGCTTCCGGCATACTAATGCTACGGCAAAATATACGAATATATCCTTGTTATTATGGACCGCCTAACTAAGATATAATACCTTATTTTAGTAACAGGACTCTTAATAAAGGAGCTAGTTAATAGCTTTGTTAATAACGTATATAAACTCCACGGCGCACCAGACACGATTATCTCTAATTACGGCATATAATTTATTAGCGACTTTTAGCAACAACTAAGCGAACGCCTTAAAACAACCTTATAACTAAGCTTAGCCTAGCACCCAGAAACGGACGGCTAAACCGAAATTGTTAACGCTGCCGTGAATAAGTACTTCTATACTTTTATTAGCTTTATATAGGACAACTGGGTTAACTACCTACCGCTTACTAAGTTTGCTGCGAACAATTAAGTTAATAAGAGCACAGGCATCTCCCTATTTTTTGCAAACTATAGCTTTAACCCCCGCCTCGGAATCGAGCCTGCTGGCCCCCGCTTACTAATACTATCAGCACAAGCAAAGAAGGAGTTCTTCCGCGCAGACTCTGTGGCTAACCACTTTAAGCGGATATTAATACAGCTTAAGGCCTTAGCCCGGATTTTATAGTAACGCTATAAAGATAATGCTAATACCCATAAAGACGAGAGCTTGTTATTCTACAAAGGCGATATAGTTATAGTTAGCTTAGAAAATATAAAGATAAATAGACCTAAGAAGAAATGGGACAACAAATGGGACGGCCTGTACCCTATACTTGCAGTATACCGAGGGGTAGTCGTAGTAGACCTCCTAGACTATATCCGAGTAAATAAATCCTTCTATACATCTAAGGTCCGCCTTTAGGCCGCTAAAGAGATCCCTAGCTAAGCAAATATTAATACTATAGAGCGCCGTAATGTACAAGGACGAGTAGTAGAGAGAAATAATAATAGTAACATAGAAGACAAATGGGAGTTTAAGAAAATCCTTAATGTACACGACAAAGACCCCCAAGGCCTAACTTATAAGATTAAATGGAAATATTATAAGGACACGACCTAGCAGCTAAAAGAGGATCTAAAGGGTTGCGAATAAGCTGTATAGTACTTCTATAAGCAACACCCTAAGAAGCTAAGACCCCTAGACTGGGCACAAGATAAGGAAAAGTTATACTAAGGTCATAGCCGACCACCATATTAAAATTTATAGTGGTTGAGATGTTATAGAACTTTAACCGCCGGTTAAAGTTATCTAATTAGTTAGATTCTCGCCAAGAGCGCCACGCGCCAAACTTTATTTGTTAAGCCGACCAATTAGGATTTTTAATATTTTTTGCAGCGAAAATAGGTAGTCCCGGGTACTGCCTGTTTAAAGTTATTTGTTTGGTTTGGGGACCAAACCTTCTAGGGAGGGGAGTACTGTTACGGCACTGACCTAACGCATACTGTTTCCTACTGTTGGCCGGCCCACCACTAGCGCCTTAGCAGCTGGCCCTACTATCTATATACGATACCCCCTTTTACCTTCTTCTCTTCTTTATAGCACAACATAGTTATTCAGTCTACTTTATTACAGCACTGTGACATATTTAATTAGTTTAGTTATAATTATATTAGTTAGGAACGCTTAGTTGGGTAAAGCTTTTGGTATAGAGCTATTAAGATTCTTATATTTATATTGTAGTACCTACAGCAAAGCGTAGCTTAGTATATACTCCTTTAAATATATCTATAGGTTTATATAGCGCTAAATTACACTTAGGAACGCTATAGTATGCTAAGATAACTTAGTCCCTTAGGCTATTCTTATTTTAGTAAGTTTTAGTAAGTCTACGTTAGATTTTCTAGAGTTTATTAAAGAGTAGTTAAAGGCACTCTAAATAAGTCTTTATTGGGTTAGAAGCAATAACTCTTTAAAATATAGTCTCTCGCTATTTAGATATATAAAGTTAGCGATTTTTATTAATCTTAAAGTAGGCTCTAGTAAGCTAAAGCATTATATTAAAGCTATAGTTTTTACCCACAATATAGTTGTAATAAAATGTTACTACCCGTCCCTTTAATATAATAGAGAAAGCGTAGTAGTACTAGTGGTATTAAATTCTAACTTTATTATAACAGTTATAAAAAACCTATAGTTTTACTCTAAGTATATTATATAATTCTTCTTTAAACTTCTTCTCTTTATCTAAATATACCTTTATTAGATTCGTAACTTTTTATAATAAAGGGTTACCGGTTAGCTAAAGTAGAGGAGCTAGAGGTAGTAGAGGTAGAGGACGAGTACCTTTAGGTAAAAGAGTACCTTTAAGTAGAAGAGTAGCGTTTTAGGGTTTTTGTTCTAAATTAAAGTTGTCTTTTAAAGAATATAGGTTGGTTCTAGGTTTCCGTAGTTAACGTATAATCTTAGCTTCTATCTATACTGGTTCTTTTATACTAATAATAACGGCCTAAATATTACTAGTAATTGGGTTGCTATTCTTAGTAATATATACCCCGTTTCTATAGAGAAAGTCTTAAAAATCCTAAATAATATTAATATTGCTAAGTGCCTAGGTGTTAGCGGTCTATCCTATAAAATCCTCCTTAAAATATTCCTATAGCTATACATCGGCGTAGTGTCTACTTTAGTAGAATATAATACGGTATAGGAGAAAGCTATTAACTTATTTTACGGTATAAGTTATTATATTAAAGGTAAATTTATCCTAATTTTTATTAATAAGTTTCGCGTATAAAGCTACTCCTAGTGGTAAGGAGTCTTCCTAGTCGTTTAAAGTAGGCGTAGCCATGTTTTTGGAGGGAGGGAAGTGTTATTAGCGTAGGGATTGTTGTTTAGTACGCGTTTATAACGTATATTTGCGATTATAGGGCTTAAGACCAGTTCTAGCCTTAAATCGCGAAGACTTGTAAAGTGTGTTGTTCTGCGTAATAGACGCAAGAATCTATAATCTTAAAAAGGCTTAGGACCAGTTCTGGCCTTTAAATCCTTAGATTTATAGAAGAGTTCTATTTAAGGTTTAGAACTAGCTCTGACCTTAAAAGACAGCTTCCTCTAGCACGAGTAGCACTGGTATAGTGGCTTATTTCTTTTTAGTGGAATACCTAGCTGTTCTATAGTATAATAGTAAAGTTAATTACTAATCAGTGTTAGTTATATAAGGTGATATCACGTAGCTACGGTTCGTAGATAGTATAATAATTGTTTTATATGTCCTCTATAAGGGAGGGCGAGGAGCTTAAGGCTCCTTGCCACGCTAGTGTCGCGGCAACACGTGACGGTAACTTGCCGCACGTAACGGCAACTTGCTATACGTGACGGCAATATGCCTTATATGGTGACCACTTGCCTTTATTCCCAACAAATACTCCTATACCTTTTCTATAGCATTTTTTAAATTCTATAGTAGTTCCTAGGTAGTTTTATTATAGCCTATCTACTTAATCTTATACTATATTTTATTATTAACGTCCTTATAATTAACAATCTTTAAAACTTACTATTTATTATCTTCTTATCCTCTATACGTATCTACTTTGTAAATTAGTGGCTTAATATTCCTATATACTAGCTCTAGTATTATAATATACTATATAGGGTAGATCTTTATTCTAGCTAGTAGGTTTAACTTAAATATAACTAGTAAAATTCTTTATATAATTTTAAAAGGTCCTAGTCTAACGTAGTTTAACTTCTTGTTTAGTTATTAACTTTTAAAAAATTTATATAGTAGCTATACTTTATTCCCCTCCTTAAGATCTAGTCCCTTAGATCTCTTAGCGTTATAATACTTTTTTATTCTCTCTTATACCTTTTTTACTAATTCTATAAGGTCTATATAAAGATTTATTAACGTCTTTATTTTTTCTTTAGCTATACTACTTATTTTCTTCGCTTATTATAGTAATAATAATATTCTTAGCTTATATTTATAATTTGCCTTAAATAGTAATATACCTACCCCTTCTTATAGTATTATATTATATATAAACTATATAACTAGTAATAATAATACCCAATTATTTTATATATAATTAACATAATGCCTTAAATACTATTCTAGCGTCTAATTTAATCTTTCTATTTATTTATCCGTCTATAGATAATATATAGTAGAAGTTACTGCTCTAACTCCTTATTCCGCTAAAAATATTTCCTAAAATACTGCTATAAATATTAGATCTCTATCTAATATAATTTTACTTAGTACTCTATATCTTATAAGCACTTCTTTAATATAGATTCTAGTAATATCTTCCACTAAGATTTCTTCTATATATGCTATAAAGTAGCCCTATTTAGTTAACTTATTTACTATTACTAGGATTATATTATATTCTTACTTAGTAATAAGATCTCTTAACTTTAGTAACTTAATAATAAAGTCCTATAATATAACCTCCTATAGTCTCTCTAGTATTTTAATAAGTTATAGCCCTCTGTATAGCTTATACCTTATTAGTTTATTCCTTTAGTAATTTAGACACTCTTTTATTACTTTTTTAGCTATACTTTAAATTCTGTTAATAATATATTCTTCCTAAAGTTATAATACTAAGCCTATTACTCTATTGTGTTCTTAAGTTATTCCCTTATATAAATCTTCTATAAAATACTTTACTATATATTACGGACGCTTTAAGTACAATGCTACGACTACTTGGAGAAGAGTCGGAAGAAGCTAGTTGGTTAATACAAGCACGGTCTAAAATAGAGCCGGTAGAACCATGTAATGAGGAATGATAGTATAAGTTACGTGAGGTAATCTGTGTAATCTGTGTAATCTATATAATCTATAACAGAGCAGATAGAGCACACGTATATTACGTATAAGAAGGATTTTATAGGAGTACGGTTGTGTATTTAAGGACCCTTAGTCCCTACCTAGATAGTTCCTTCCTTGTAGTAATTCTCAGAATATAATTGGAGTTAATCTATTAGGCAACCACTCCACCAGTTATTATTGTGTTATTAACTTACTTATAATACCTACACACCTAGCCTAATAACGAGCCCATCGTAGTACCTACTATAAGGTTCCGTTACACAATTACTACCTAGTTACGGTTTCAATAAGTTAAACAACATGCCACCAAAAGCAGCCACTATGACGCCATTAACGGCGGCAACTACTTCAAGGTTAGGAGGTGACATTAGTATAGCAGATACTAATTTATAACAACCTATAACGGTTAAATAGTTATAAGAGATAGTCGACTAGTTAATAGAGAACAATGCGATACTTAAACAAAGAATTAACGGAATAGGCGCAGTAAAGGTTAAGTTACTATTAATCAAGAGATTTTCAGGAGAAAGATTAAAGCTTAAAGGATTCCTTACGCAAATGTACTTTAAGGTTGCGTAGGAGGGAGTAAAGCTAGTAATACCTATAGACCGAATAGCGTATACAGGGCTATTCCTATTAAGAAAAGCACTTAAATAGTTTAAGCCTTACCTTATAAAGATATAAGCAAACGGAATAACGACTATAAACTAAGATATACGGTTTATGTTCTTAAGTTAGGAGGGGTTTATAGAGTAACTAACACAGATGTTTAGAGATCTAGAGGCAACGACTATAGCAGAAAGGAAACTTTAAGACATTACGTAATAAACCTTAGCAATTAAATATATAACGTAGTTCTAAACGCTAGCTATATAAGTTAAGTAGAATAATAGGGCGCTTATAGCATAGTATAAATAGGGACTTAAGGCTAAAGTCTAGGACGTAATTATTCTGGTAGAAGATATAGACACCCTAAGGGAATTAATAGATTAAGTAATTAAGATTAACAATAGGATCTTCTAAAGGGAATAGGCTAAGAGAGGTTAGGATAGAGTTCTATAGTCGTATAAAACGTAGAGTATATAATAACTAAAGCTAAGTCAGAAACTATGGTATAGCACAAAGCTAATAAACATAAGTGGTACTAAAGAAACCTATAAGAAATGGAGTAAGAAACTATAAAAACCTAGAGGTTAAGGATCTAGTAATTATAGGACTAAGGAGTATAGGCCAAACCAAGGATCTTAGCAGTAGAAGACGTTTAGGCGGACTCTACAATAAAGTTAATAATTTAAAAACGGAGCTTATATAAATTACGGAAAATAGGGTCATTTCGCGAGGGATTATAAAAATAGTTAGAGTTACTATATAATAAAGGGAACCTAATTAGCAGAAGATATATATATATAGAGGGACAATAGTATACTGCGAGAAACAAAAGAGTATTTAATTAGAAGTTTTGCGTTCTGTTATAACAACGCATACCGAATTTATAAAGACGCTAAGTATAGCGTAAGCTATTAGCCACAAGAGCTAGAGTTAAAAGGACTTAGAAGAACCATAGAGTTAGATAAAAAACAAGATCGACTCTATAAGCTAGATTAAGATATTACAGTAATATATAGATAAAGATTAGCGACAATAACAATAAAGTTAGAGTACTTATTAATTAACAGCGCTAAGAAAGAAAAAGGAACCAACTAGGGGTATTTAAACCTTAATAACGTAATAGAAGTAAAGACTAAGACCGCTATAAAGTAAGGTTTAGTAACGGGTATTATAATACCGTTAGATACGGCATCTATTACTTTACAAGACGGAAGGAGTAATATCTAAAGAAGATTAAGTAAGCAGACGACTACTAGTGCTAGCTCACTACTTAATAAAGGCAAAAGGCCAAAGGCTTAAGATTCTTAAGAAGAGATAAAAGAGATTTAAGATTCTAAAGATAGGATAAGAATAGCTTAAGAACCCACAACAAACAAAAACCGATAGAGTAGAGCAATAGCTTAGTTTAAAAACATATAAATAAGCTCAGAAGAAAAGTTTCCCACGGCATCAGATTCTCAAGATAAGATAGATAAGATTTAAGACTCTTAAGACGAGATAAGAATACTATAGACGCCTAGTTAAACTAAGGCGGGAGCCAAGCTTAAGTTAGAAGCAAGCTTAGGATTAAAGAATTTAAGGGACTAAGAATTTAGAGTATAAATAAGGATACCCATAGGTAAGAGGCAAGAAGCTTCTTTATAGATTAGAGAATCTATAATATAAACAGCAGTTAGATTAGAAGACAGATATATAAAACTAAAAGACTTACTAGGGGAACGTAGTATTCAGCCTAAAAATTAAAAAGTTAATACTAAGATTAAGAAGTATAAAGACTTTAAGGATCTACTTATAAGACGCAAAAAGAAAGAAACCATAGAGGAATTTAGAGCAAGAATTACCTTATAGTAAGAGTAGAAACTAGATAAGAGATCTAGTCTACTAGGTTATATAAGGGACAGAGCACCTATATAAAGAATTACTAATAGGCCAAGAGTAGGTATACTAAGGGCTAAGTAGCTTACCAAACTGAAATAAGAAGAGGATTTAGGGATTCTAACTAAATTTAAAGAACGACATATAAAGGGCTGTTATAACGCAGTAATAAGAAGATACTTCCTTACGGATAAGCCGTATATACTTAAGGGGTTATACTAAAAGTAGTATAGACAACAACACAATGACAAGTGGGAAGATTTCTATATATAGTTAGATAAAAAAGTTATCCAAGACCACCTAATTATAGAAAAGGCTATAACTTATATTAAAGGAGCCTTAATTATAACGTTAAAAGATTTAGAGGAGTAATTAGAGGACTAGAAAAGTAAAAGATAAATCTTAGTACCTGCAAACGAAGTTATAACGCTTAGATTAATATATAAAAGGTTTAAACTTAAAAATAAAAATAAGCCAAGAGTTAACCTAAGACACTAAGCATATTATACACTATCGTAAATAGCATGCGTAGATAATATATATAATATATATAGAGTACCTAAGGACAAAAATCGGAAGTATCTAATAAGAATGTATTAGATGACGGATAAGGCGAAATATTAAAACGCTAAGTATATACATAGTTGGCACCCTATAGAAGTTTAAGAACAAAAAAACTTAACACTTTAGCCAGGAAGATTCCTTATAGAAAAATGCCTAAATAGACAACAATAGTAGGAATGTTTAAAGAACACCTATCTATAGTATATTAAAGATAAAAAGCGAATTAAGTATTAGCCTAAGTTAGACCAAGTATAAATAGGATTAAGTAGCTAATAGTTAGAAAAAGTAGAGGCCTATAGGACTAGAGGGAACTAGTAGTAAAGCCTTAAACCCTTAAAGGAATTTAAGGATAATACCTAAATTTATAAGCAAAGTAGCAAGATTAACAGTTTAAGGCATTAATAGATAGTGGAGTAATAAGGAACTATATCTCGCTAGCAGTAATCAAAAGAATAGGGATACCACATAGAAAAAAGGAGCACCCTTACCTATTAGTAACGATTTTAGGAGATCTAATAGCCTATAAAGGGGGTATTATCAATCTTAAAACAGGACCTATTTAGCTAACCATTAAAGGAAGACAAATTAAGATGTCTTTCAACATATTACTATTAGGAAATAATAAGGCAGTACTAGGAATGTCTTAGTTATAGAAATACAATCTAAAGATCAATTAGGTTATAGGTCAGGTTAATATTAGAAATACTTAACGCCGCAAAATGCGATAATAAGCTAAGTTAGTATAGTACTAAGTCGGAACAATATATAAAGAAACGGAAAAAGGGCTAAGCTATATACTAAAGAGATACTATAAGTATGGCAAGAAACTATAGTCACTAGAAAGTAAAAAGTTGTTAGAGTATATAGTATGGGACTATAAGATAGAATTAGAACTAGGAATAAGTCTAAGGTTCTTTCCAATCTATAAGCTTACTAAAGAAGAAGGTAGAGCATTAAAAGAGTTTATCTAAGAGAACTTATAAAAGGGATATATTAGACCATCGTAATCATTAGCGGGTTATCTAGTACTATTTATACTAAAAAAAATTAGTAAACTAAGGCTATATATTAACTATAGATAGTTAAACAGTATTACTAGAAAGGATAGGTATCCTTTACCCTTAATTAGCGAAATCTAAAATAGAATAGGTAACGCGTAAATCTTTACAAAGATAGATTTAAGATAGGCGTACCATTAGATTAGAATTAAGGAAGGTAATAAATAAAAGGCAGCCTTTAGATTAAAGGAAGGACTGTATAAACTATTAGTTATACAATTTAGGCTTATAAATATACTAGTAACGTTTTAGAAGCGTATTAATAATATATTAGGAGAATACTTAGATGAATTTGTTATAGTATATCTTAATAATATTATTATCTACTTAATAACTAAGGAAGAATATAGAGAACACGTTAAATAGGTTTTAAAGAGACTATAAGAAGAATAGATGCTAGTAGCAATTAAGAAATA
>Ga0307515_10012313_pt1 | contig 16095 bp, 17 predicted proteins | sample 17_EM_MG_FD_194513 | JGI IMG/M metagenome (GOLD analysis project Ga0307515, IMG submission 194513) | Populus trichocarpa ectomycorrhiza microbial communities from riparian zone in the Pacific Northwest, United States - 17_EM | ecosystem: Host-associated > Plants > Roots > Unclassified | place...
GTCGTGTAATGTCAAGTCAGCCCTGGGGAAAGTGATATGTACTATCCTTCGGATCGCAAGAGTCTGGTCGCCAAGATACAGGCCCCGTTCGTGCTCGCGGAGATCCGGGCGCTGCGCTCGTCGATCTTCAAGAAGACGCAGGAGGTCCAGACCGCGCTCGCGATCGCCGACAAGGTGGAGCAGTCGTACGATCTGAACCGCGTCGATCTGTTCATCCCCGCGGCCGATACCTGGTGTGCGATCCTGGAGCCGTTCGCGAAGACCGTACTCACGGGGACCCTGCGCCGGGTCGGCTACGAGGTGTTTCCACAGTACGTCTCGATCCTGGGGATTCCGGCGGGCAACGTGAAGGCCGCGATGGACATCAAGAGCAGCGCGGATCTGATCCGGACGATCTGCAACGCGTACAGCACGTGCGTCGTGGGCAAGGACGCCGGAGTCCTGGCCTTCGAGATCGAGGGCTCCACGGTGATCGTCAATGACTCCACGATCATCCCGTGTCAGCTGCAGATGGGCGTGTTCCTCGGGGCCGGCAAGCTGACCGGGCTGTTTCGCGAGAACGTGCTGATCGAGCGGCGGTGCCGCGCCAAGAACGATCCGGTCTGCAGCTACGAGTTCGTGTTCTGAACCGCGGCCACCCGGCGCGCCGCGGGCAGGATCAGCCTCGGGGCCGCGTCCGGCCACAGCGTCGCGATCGGCTCGGCGCGCTCGCCCACCCAGGAGCTGAGCATCTGGTGGTACAGGTTGGCCGCGTGGCATAGCACCCGCTGGTAGCGCATGCCGGTCGCCGAGTCGGGGGCGACGTCACCGCAGCGGTCGAGCCCGAGCTGGAGGTGGTGCTCGTCGACCTCGCGGTGGACCTTCCAGTAGCGCCCGCTCAGCAGATCCATCTGCCCCAGCACCGGGATGACCGCCGAGTAAAAGTCGAGCGCGACGCCCTCGCTGAGCACGTTGAGCGCGATGACCTGGACGTCGTGGGGCTCGTGAACCGCGCTGCGCCAGCAGAACGCGAGGCTGTTGATCGTCTCCTGGGTCGCCGGCACGCTGCCGGGCTCGGCGTCGGCCAGGAAGCCGTGCTTGTCCATCCACGCGATCAGCTGATCCGGGTGGTCCGCCTCCTCGAACGCGTGCTCGGCGAAGATGCTCTGGTACCGCCGGTCCCGGCACAGCGAGTAGCGCAGGCACAGCGCCTGGGTGAACTCGCGCGACTGGTGGAGGAGCTGATGGACCCACTTCAGGTCAGTCGGGTGTTCGACCCTCGCGAGCTTCTTGAAGAACGGTCCTGATTGAATCTGGGAGCGATACCTCTCGGCATGTTGGAGGAGCCAGTCCATAAAAACCCATACCTCTTGCTGTGGGGAACACGCGGTTGCGGGGAGTGGTCGTAGTCGGTGCTAGGGCAGGCGAGCGAGCCTTAGGCAAGTTCGGCAAGGTCGGTGATGATGCGCGCCCACTCCGCCACACACATCCGGGGGCAGGGCGCCCTGCCGGTCCTTGCCAGACCGGCGGAGCCGCATCGCCCGTGCTTGATGTCGTATGCGCGGCAACCATCAGGTCTACGAGACTACCCTCGATGCGAGAAATCCGTACAGAAATACCGTACGACAGTAAAGATACACTGTGATAAGTCGCATATTTTGGACGAAATGGACCAGACCTTCTCGAATTAGCTAACAATCTTAGTATGTATAATTACCAAAAATCAGAAAACTGAGCACAGTTCTGCCTCACGATCCAGGTTCTACGTGTCCGGAACATTTAGGTTCGTTCCGACTTGCGTCGCGCTGAGCGATCCGTGCGCAGAACGCTGCACTCATACTCGGATATGGAGCAGCTGCGGCCTCCGCAACGGGGGCGATCGGCGAACGAAAAGTCTCGCCCGCGATGCTCGCGCAGAGAAACTTCTGGAGCGCAGGTTACGCGGATCCAGACGCGATCACCGACGAGCGTTGCTTTAAACGACGAGCCTGATCCGATGCGCAGATGCCATGTCGTATAAGGGACGCCCGGTGACCGGCTCAAGCCGCGATCGACGAGCGTTGCTTTAAACGACGTCCGGATCCGAAGTAGCCGAGCACGACCAGCGCCAGCCACACCGCTCCCGCCAGGAGCGTTGCCCCGAGCCCCGGCACCCACCGCGTGCCCACGAGGATCGCGACGATCGATGCGGCGCCGACATACGAGCCGATCGGACGCCTCGGGCGGCGAAAGGCGATGTGAGTGACGAAGATCGTCAGCCACACGAACAGCGCGCCGAACAGCGAGACCGCGACCAGCTTCTCGTACGCGGTGTCGGGCCACACCGCCGCGACCACCGCCGCGGCGCTCAGCCAGCCGCCCGACGCGAGCAGCGCCTTGACCGGCGTGTTGCGGGCGTTGACGTCGCCGAGCGCGCGGGGCGCGTAGCCGGCGCGCGCCAGCGAGAACAGGGTGCGCGAGATCAGGTACAGGTTCGCGTTCGCGCTCGACAGCGCCGCGCTGAGCACCACGAAGTTCATCACGCCGGCGGCGGCTGGGATGCCCAGGCTGGTCAGCGCCGTGACGAACGGGCTCTTGGCGACTCCGAGCTGCTGCCACGGGACCACGGCGGCGAGCAGCGTGACCGTGACCAGGTAGAGCGCCGACAGGCCGAACACCAGCCGGCGCACCGCCTTGGGGATCGTGCGCGCCGGATCCGCGGCCTCGCCCGAGGTGACCCCGACGATCTCGATGCCGATGAACGAGTACAGCACGAAGCAGCAGCCCAGGCCGATCCCGGCCGCGCCGAACGGCGCGAACCCGCCGGCGGTGAGGTTGTGCAGGCCGATCGCGGGCCGCCCGGCCGCGCCGAACACGAACACCAGCGCGATCGCGATGAACGCTGCGATCGCGACGAGCTTGATCATGACCAGCCAGGACTCGACGGCGCCCAGCCGGCCGACCGCGCGCGAGTTCGCGAACAGCAGCACCGCGGCGAAGCTGGCGATCCATACCGGCGCGGGGACGCTCGGGAACCAGAAGTGCATGTAGATCGACGCGGCGACCAGCTGGCCGCCGGTCGCGATCACCTCCATGGCCCAGTAGCTCACCCGGACCGCGTAGCCGGCGAGCGGCGACAGGTAGAGGTCGGCGTAGACCCCGAACGCGCCGGCGGTGGGGTGCGCGACCGAGAGGTCGGTCAGCGCGCGCCCCATCAGCAGCGAGATCCCGGCGACGATCACGTACGACACGATGATCGCCGGCCCGGCGATCTGGACCGCCAGCCCGACCAGCAGGAACATCCCGGTCCCGATCGCGCCGCCCAGCGCCATCATCGTCTGCTGGACCGACGACAGCTGGCGCGACAGCCCGCGCTCGTTGAGGACCGTCTCGGGCTGAACGGTCTCGGGCGGCGCGGCGGTGGCGGGCTCGGGGGCTGTCATGGTCGAGGGCGCGCGCAGTCGATCACCGGCGCCGGGTGTGCAAGCTCGCCGACTCGAGCCGGCGGCGGATCGCGTCGCCGAGCCGGCCGGTGGTCGCCACCAGGACGTAGATGACGGCGACGAGCGTCGCGACCTGGGGGTAGAACCCGAGCTGCATCGCGTTGTACAGCGCGATGCCCAGGCCGCCGCCGCCCGCGATCCCCAGCACCGTCGAGGTCCGCAGGTTCATCTCCCAGCGCAGCAGGGTGTAGCTGATCAGCATGCGGCGCGCCTCGGGCCACGCGCCCCACACCAGGATCTGCAGCGGCCCCGCGCCGGTCGCGCGCAGGCCGCGCAGCGGCAGCGGCGAGACCTCCTCGAGCGTGTCGCCGTACAGCTTGCCCAGCACGCCGCCGGTGTGGACCCCGAGCGCGAGCGTGCCGGCGAACGGCCCCAGGCCGACCGCGAGGATGAACACCAGGACCCAGAGCACCTCCGGGATCGCGCGCAGCAGCGACAGCGCCGCGCGGCACGCCCGGCGCCCGAGCCACGCCGCACCCCGCACGCGATCGTCCTCGGCGTGCGGCGCCGCGGCGGCGATCCCGAGCAGCCCGCCGAGGATCGCGCCGAGCAGCGTGCCGATCACCGATGTCCCCAGGGTCTGCAGCGCCGGCGCGATCACCGAGGTCAGGTAGGCCGGCGACAGGTCCGGCGGGATCATGCCGCGCACGAACCCGGCCATGCGGCGCGGCGCCGACAGGTCGAACACGCCGCGATCGAACAGCCCGGCGGCGGCGGCCGAGGCCAGGACCAAGGCGAGGACCAAGGCAAGGACCACGGCAGCGCCCGCGGCGCGCGACGCCCGCGGCCTCGCGACGCGCAGGCCCAGGCCCAGGCGGCGATGGCTCAGCGCGCCCGCCGGCGCGTTGGCGCGCAGCCCGCGGCGCAGCGCGGCGCTGGCGGCGTCGGTCAGCCACACCAGGCCGAGCAGCGCCGCGACCAGCGTGACGATCTGGCCGTACTCGAACAGCCGCATCGCCAGCGCGATCTCGTAGCCGATGCCGCCCGCGCCGACCAGGCCGAGCACCGCGGCGGCGCGCACGCAGCACTCGAACGAGTACAGGACGTAGGCGGCCGCGCTCGGCAGCGCCTGCGGCCAGATCCCGAACACGAAGATCTGGGCGCGGGTCGCGCCGGTCGAGCGCAGCGCCTCGAGCGGGCGCGGATCGACGGTGTCGAACAGCTCGGCGAGGACGTGGCCCAGGACGCCGCCGTAGCTGACCGCGAGCGCGAGCACACCCGGCACCGGGCCGAGCCCGACGCCGACCACGAACACCAGCGCCCAGACCAGATCCGGCACCGCGCGCAGGAACCCGAGCACCGCGCGCGCCGCGGCGCTCGCCGCCGACAGCGCCAGCGCGGCGATCGTCCGCCGCTCACCCTCGATCAGCGGTCCGCGCCGGAACAGCGTCGCCGTGCCCAGGATGCCGAGCGGCAGCGCGACGACCAGCGCCAGCGCGGTCCCGGACACCGCGATCACGGCGGTGCGCAGCGCGGCGGCCGCGGCGATCCGGACGAACCCCGGCGACAGGTCCGGCGGGAACAGGCCGCGGACGAAGCTCGTGACCGAGGCATGGTTCGCCGGATCGAGCAGCGGCGACAGCCGCACCCCGGCCACCACCGCGCTGGCGATCAGCGCGGTGACGACGAGCGCGGCGACCGCCGCGCGGCGCAGCTCAACATGCGATGACCGGGTCACGGGAGCTCGTCGGTGGCGAGGCCGAGGCGGTGGCGGGGGCGGGTGCGCCGCGGTACAGCTCGTCGAGCGCGCCCGGCGACACCGCCTCGCTGCGGGCGTCGAACGCGACCCGGCCGGCGCGCAGCGCGATCACCCGCGGGAACAGCGCGAGCGCGCGGGCGGTGTCGTGCAGCGTACACACCAGCGTGCGCCCGGCGTCGGCCAGGCCGAGCAGCAGCGCCGCGATCGCGTCCGCGAGCGCCGGATCGAGCGACGCGAACGGCTCGTCGGCGAGGATCACCTCGGGGTCCTGCATCACCAGCCGCGCGATCGCCACGCGCTGCTGCTGGCCGCCCGACAGCTCGTCGGCGCGCGCGTCGCGCTTGTCGGCGAGCCCGACCCGATCGAGCGCGGCCAGCGCGCGGTCGACGTCGGCGCGGACCGGGGCGACGACGCTGCGCAGCGCCCGGACCAGCGACCATCGGCCGAGCGCGCCGCACAGCGTGTTCTCGAGCACGGTCAGCGACGGGACCAGCAGCGACTGCTGGTGGATCGTGCCGATCCGCCGGCGCATCCCGCGGGCCTCGCGCGGCGACAGCGCCGCGACGTCGCGGCCGTGGAACCCGAGCGTCCCCGACGACGGCCGCAGCGTGGCGTTGAGCAGCCGGAACAGCGTGGTCTTGCCCGCGCCCGACGGGCCGATCACGGCGACCCGCTCGCCGGCCGCGACCTCGAAGCTCACCGCGGACAGCGACGCCACCTCGCCGCGGCGCGACGGGTAGGCCTTGCCGACCGCGTCGAGCCGGTAGATCACTTGAGCAGCCCGGCGGTGGTCGCGGCCTCGCGCAGCCGGTCGTAGCTCGCGTCCTGGGCCACCACGTACTTGCTCGCCGAGAGCAGGTCGAGGACGGGCTTGTGCTGCGGGTTGGCCGGATCGAGCGCCAGCATCGCCTTCTGGAAGGCCTCGGCCAGCTGCGGATCGAGCGCCTTGCGCGCGGCCCACACGTAATCGAAGAACGCCGGGGTGGTGTAGAACACCTTGACCTTGGTCGGGTCGATCTTGCCGTCCTTGGTCAACCGGCCGAACACCGCCTCGTCGAGCGCGCCGGCGTCGACCTTCTTGTTGACCACCGCGAGCGCGGTCGCGTCGTGGCCGCCGGTGTAGATCGCCTTGCCGATCACGTCGAGATCGACCTTGGCCGCGCGCATGTAGTACTCGGGCATGAGGTGCCCCGAGGTCGAGTTGACGTCGCCGAACGCGAAGCTCTTGCCCTGGAGGTCGGCGAGCGAGCCGATCGACGCGTCGGCCTGGGTGAGGAACAGCGAGTGGAACGCCTGGTCGCGCTCGCGCTGGACCAGCGGCTCGGCCCCGAACCGCTTGCGGGCCTGGACGTAGGTGAAGCCGCCGAAGTACGCGATGTCGACCTTGTCGGCGCCGAACGCCTCGACCACCGCGGCGTAGTTGAGCGGCACGGTCAGCTCGACCTTGGCGCCGGTCGCGCCCTCGAGGTAGGCGACCAGCGGCGCGCTCTCCCGGGCCATCTTCCCGGGATCGGTGGTCGGGATCATGCTGAGCCGGAGCGTCTTGCCGCCGGGCTTGCCGTCGGATCCGCCGGACTTCGAGCACCCGGTCGGGACGCCCAGGGTGAGCGCCGCGAGCCCGGCGACGGCGGTGATCCACGGAACGGAGGCAATGCGCATTGTTGGCCACGGGATTACCACGCGGCCGCGCCTCCGGGGGCGCGCAGTTCAGGCGGTCATCGCCGGGGCGCGCGTCGCCGCGGCGGGTCGGGCGGCAGGCCAGGCGGCCTGGCCATGACGTCGGGGCGCCGCAGCGCCGCGATCAGCTGATCGATCGTGCTCGTCCGGGGGCCGGGCAAGCACGTGGTCGGCTGGGTCTCGAACTCCTTCACGGCCTCGGCCGGGTCGTCCAGCGGGTCGTTCGCCGGGTCGTCCGCCGGCGCGGTCAGCGACACGACCAGCGCGCGCAGCTGCTCGAACGGCATGCGGCGCGTCGCGCGATCGGCATCGGGATGAGACCGGGGGATATTCACCGGCGGCCAGGAACCTTCGACTCTGGTGGCGCGACCGTACCTGCTCACATCCCAGCACATCGGCCGGTCGCCGGGCGGATCAAGGGGCCGAGGTGTCGCGGGTTGCGGCACCCCTGTCCGACCTGTAGGTGCGAAGGTCCCCGCCCGCGATCCCGCCGTCTCCGGCGCGCGCCGGGCGACTGGCCAATCCACCGGGCGCCGCCGCACTCCCGTCATCGAGGAACGCACTCGTTCCTGTTCGGTCTCGGGAGCAATCCAGCATGCGGTCAGGACTCGAAGAACTGGAAGGTGCCTGTATGGATTGCGCGCCCGCGGCCGGGTCTGTCACGCTGTCGCCGCGCGGCGCTTGCGGCGTTGCGGCTCGGGTTTCGAGCCGACGACCGGGCGCGCGAGGAGGATCTCATGCGACCGGTCGGCCTGGCTTGCGCGGCAGTGTCAGCAATTCTCGTGGCGGTCCCGGCGTGCGGGGTCGAGCTCGCGGAGGAGCAGCTCGATCCAGTGACCGCCCCGCTCAGCCTCGAGCGCGATCCACGGCTCGCGGGCAGCCTGGTCCCGGGCTACCCCGACGTGGTCGCCGAGTACCTGCACATCCCTGGCGCGCGCACCGCCGGGACCCCGGCCGCGCTCGACACCGGCGCGTTCCTCCGGGTCCGCAGCGCGCTCGACGGCGAGCACCCGCGGCCGGCGCAGGCGGTCGTCGTCGCGATGCCGGGGTTCAGCAGCGTGCCAGCGCACTGGCTGTGGCTGGCCGCGCAGCTGGTCCACAAGGCCAGCGCGCGGCGCTGCGAGGGCGACCGGCGCGGCGAGCGCGACGGCTGCCGCGTCGAGGTCTGGATCATCGATCGCCGCGGCTCCAACCTCGAGGACACCTTGGGGCTGCTGACCGCTCGCGTGCGCCGCGATCCGATCGCCGCGATCGACTACTACTTCGGCCACTCGATCCTGTCGCTCGATCCCGAGCGCCCCGGCAAGTTCCCGTTCATCGCGCCGCAGGACCTGCCCGGGCAGCCCGACGCCCGGTTCGCGCCGCTCGCGCAGGCCGACGTGCCGTTCGTCGCCGAATGGGGCTTCGAGGCTCACGCCGGCGACGTCGACCGGATGATCGCGCTGGTCCAGGAGCGCGCCGGCGCCCGCAACGTGTTCCTCGCCGGCCACTCGCAGGGCGGCGCGTTCATCTCGTCGTACGCCGGCCGTCGCGGCCCCGACGGCCGCCGCGGCTTCGACAAGCTCGCCGGGCTGATCGCGCTCGATCCCGCGCCGCTCAACGGCCGCGAGCCGTCGCCGACCGCGGCCGAGCTCGACGCCTACGCGGCCGGCGTCGCCGCGCTGCGCACCGGCGCCACCCAGGTGTTCACCAGCGGTTCCGGCGCGCTGCCCAACTACAACGGCCCGCGCGCCGGCGCGCTGACCTCGGTGGCCGGCGTCGGCTTCGCGCTGGGCAAGCCCGACGACGAGAGCATCCTGCCGATCCGCCAGGTCGCCGCGCTGCCGCTGTCGCCGGCGGGCGATGGCTTCCTCCGCAAGCTCCGGCTGACCAACCTGGCCGGCGCCGGGATGGGCATCGACACCGATCCGCTGCCTGGCCGCGCGCTGCAGAACGCCGTGGTCAGCGCGCTGGGCGAGGGCCTGGGCCGGCTCGACTTCACGCCGCGCCCGGGCACCGAAGCCGCGTGCGATCCGCTCGGGCCGCCCGGGCGCTGCCTGCCCGACGCGTCCCAGATCGATCCCGCCCGGGTCTACGGCTGGATCGAGGGCGGCGGTGGCGGCGGCGTGGCCGAGGTCGGCAAGGCTCGGCTGTGGGGCGACTCGCTCGGCTTCAGCCCGGCCCGGACCAACGTGCGCCCGGTGGTCGTGCGGTTCGCGGCCAGCGGGCTGCGCATCCTCTACGCCGGCGACATGAACGCGGCGACCTGGTACCCGTCGAATCGCTACGACAGCGACATGGCATTCCTGGGCACCTTCCACCAGGTCAACCTGGCCAGCCTCGACATCGACCGCGATGCGATCGCCATCCCGGTCTACATGGCGCGGCGGACCAGCGCGGCGAGCAACGCCAACCCGCTGGTCACCGACTACACCGAGATCAACCGCGCCGGCGTGACCCAGACCGCCGAGGCGGCCGCGCTGACGCCGATCGATCTGGCGATCAACGTCGCGCTCTACAACCACACCGACATGGTCTCGGCCGACGACTCGCTGGCCGGCCAGGTGACGCCCGGCCAGCCCGGCGCCAGCGCGGTCTCGGACACGCTGATCGACTGGATGCTGGCGCGCAGCCGCGGCCGCGCCCGGACCCCGAGCCCCGCCGAGCTCGGCGTCCGCAGGATTCGCTAAACAAAGTGGGGCAGGTTGGTGGCCAAGAAATCCGCGCGACGCGACGCGCGGTCGCCAGTCGTGAATGGTCCCGCCGGCTTTGCCGGCGCATCCCCCAGAGGGGGGTCATCGGAAAGCCCCTATCGATCGATCGCGCGCCCCGCCCGGCGGAGTTGTGGTATCTGGCGTCGGGTGTCGAGTCCGGCCCGCATGCCACCGCGCGACAGCACGCAGGTCCTGAGCCTGCTGCGCTGGCTGCTGATCATGGTGTTCGTGGTGCTGGGCTACGTCGTGCTCAGCTACCTCGCCACGGTGCTCGCGCCGATCCTGACCGCGATGGGCATCGCCTACCTGCTCAACCCGGTGCTCGAGCGCACGGTGCGGCACGGCATGAGCCGGGCGGTCGGCGCGGGGCTCCTGCTCGTGACCTTCGTCGCGAGCATCGCGCTCGCGGTCACGTTCTTCGCGCCCACCGTGGCGCACCAGCTGAGCGAGTTCGTGACCAACCTGCCGCGGTTCGTCGAGAACCTGACCTTGTGGACCAAGGAGCACCTCGGCGTCCAGCTGCCGTCGGACTGGAAGAACTACGTCGCCAGCGATCACCTGCAGCAGTCGCTCAGCGACGCCTCGGGGCCGCTGCGCAGCATCGCGAGCGCGGCGGTCGGCGGCGTGTTCAGCGTGCTCGGCGTGCTCGCCGAGCTGCTGCTGATCCCGGTGTTCTCGTTCTACTTCCTGACCGACTGGCCGAACCTGCTGCGCCGGATCGACCACGTGGTGCCGCCGCGGCGGCGCGCCGAGGTCCGCGAGGTCGCGCGCGACATCGACCGCGTGGTCGCCGGCTGGGTCCGCGGTCAGGCGATCGTGACCACCACGCTCGCGATCCTCTACGCGATCGGGTTCACCGCGGTCGGGATGCCGCTGTCGCTGCCGATCGGCCTCCTGGTCGGCGCGCTCACCGTGATCCCGTTCGTCGGCACGTTCGTCGGCGCGAGCATCGCGCTGCTGGTCACGCTCGGGGCCGGGGGCGACCTCCAGATGCTCGGCATGGTCGCCGGCGTGATCCTGTGCCTGCACCTGCTCGAGGCCGCGGTGCTGACGCCCAAGATCGTCGGCCACCGCGTCGGGCTGTCGGAGTCGGGCGCGCTGCTCGCCGTGGTCGCCGGCGGCAAGCTGCTCGGCTTCGTCGGCGTGGTGCTCGCGGTGCCGATCGCGGCGACCACCGCGGTCCTGGTGCGCTACGCCATGCGGTTCTACGAGCACACCTCGTTCTTTGGCCACGAGTCGGACGCCGACGTGGTGATCACGCCGGCGATGGCGCTGATCATGCCCGGCGTGGTGCCCGGCGCGAAGATCGTCGGCACCGAGCACGAGCCGGAGATCGATCCGGAGCTCGAGGCGGTGGAGCGCTCGCCGCTCGACGCCTCGGCCGACCAGTGGATGTTCGAGTCGGAGCTGCCGCTCGGGCCGTCGGGTGCCCCGCGCGAGGCCAGGCCCGCCGAGCCCGCAAGGCCCGCCGCGGAGCCCGCCGAGCCCGCCGAGTCACCGCGCCCGGGCTGAGCGCATCACTTCGTGGTCGACGGCGCTGCGCTGCCCGCCGCCGGCGACGATGCAGCCGCGCTGCCGGCACCGGGCTCGGCGGCGCTGCCCTCGGCGTCCGGGTCGGTCGACGGTCGCTCCGCGGCCTGGAGCTTGGCCAGGCAGCCGATCATCTCGCGCGCGAGCGTCTGCGATCGCGTCGATCGCGCCGAGCGCTTGATCGGCTCGCGAGGCACGCGCTTCATCGCCTGCTCGGCGCAGCCCGCGGTCTTGCACGCACACACGTCGGCCTTGATCTCGGTCATCTGCTCGATGCCGCGATCCTGACAGGCGACGAGCGTGACGAGGATCGCGAGACAGATTCGCACCGTCGCAGCATAGCTTGTGAGCCACGCCACGCCATTGGCGCGCGCCGCCGAAACCGGCGACAATCGCGAGCATGTTGCGCGCCCTGAGCTTCGCTGTTGTCCTGGCCACGGCCGCCCCTGCCTCGGCCGATGTCCTCAAGCTGTTCGTGGAGGCCAACGGCGGCGGCGTGTTCGGCTCGGCGACGGGCGGCGATCAGGTGGTCAAGGACGCGGCGTTCTTCGCCAAGGCGCCGCACCTGGCCTACGGCGCGCTGGTCGGCGCCGAGTTCCTGTTCCTCGATGCCTGGATCCAGCACCACCAGTTCACCGATGGCAGCCGGCTCACGACCTGGACCCAGTTCGGCGTCGGCGTCCACGGCACGATCGACCTGGGCGACGCCAAGCAGCAGAAGGCGCACGAGGGCGGCTACTTCGAGTTCGGCGCCGGCGGCTGGTTCGGCGTCGGCACCGGCCAGCAGGTCGACCCGCCGCTCGACAACGCGCAGATCACCGACAAGGCGTTCCTGGTCGAGGGTCGGCTCGGCGCCGGCAAGCACCTCAATAACGTGTTCGACTTCGGCGTCTCGGTGCCGGTGTCGTGGGGCTACTTCTTCAAGAACGGCAACGGCGCCGCCGCCAACGACGCGTCGACCCACTATCGCAGCATCCAGGCCGAGGCGCTGGTCGTGCTCCGCGCCAACATCCGGCTGCTATAGCGTCTCGAAGAACTCCGCGATCGCGTCGGCGACCCGGGCGCAGCCGTCGGCGCGGTAGGTCACCGCCTGCGAGGTCTCGAACTGGATGCCGGCGTAGCGCGCGCCGAGCTCGTGGCGCAGCGAGGTGCAGATCGCCGGGCCCACGCCGGTGTACGGCTGGTTGGCGCGGACGTCGAGCCCGGCGCGGCGGAGCTGGAACAGCAGGCGCTCGGCGAGCGCGGCCTCGAGCGCGTGTCCCGGATCGTAGAGCACGCCGACCTCGAACGTGCGCTGCGCCGGGTCGAGCGCCGGATCGAAGCTGTGCGACGAGAAGTGCAGCACGCTGCCGCGATCGAAGATCCGCGCGGTCACGTCGCGGCGCACCGCGTCCCAGTACGGCGCGTGGAACCCGGCGAGCCGCGCCGCGCGGTCGCCGGCGGTGAGCGCCGCGTTGCCGGGCACGACCGCGCCGTAGCTGACCTCCGGGATCACCCCCGGATGCGCGGCGTCGCGGTTGAGATCGACGTACATCCGCGAGAACGCGCCGGCGTGGACCGGCAGGCCGACCGCCTCGGACAGCCGGGTCGCGATGTCGAACGCGCCGTGGTCCCAGCTCGCCTGGGAGCGCAGCACATCGGGCGCGACCCCGAGATCGATGCCGGGCGGCAGCGTCCAGGACGCGTGCTCGCAGGACAGAACCAGGCCGGTCACGGCGGCCAAGCGTAGCGCCAACGCGGCGCTACCGCACTTCGGTCACGCGCGGTACCAGCGCGGCGGCGAGCAGCGCGGCGATCGCGATCACGCCGCCGTGGATCAGCCCGACGTGCAGGCCATCGGCGACCGGGCAGTGCAGGTGGAGCACCAGGCCGCCCAGGCTGCCGCCGCCGGCGCCCAGGCCCGCCGCGATCCAGCGCGACCCGATCGGCAGCGTGCGGCGCAGGAAGATCGTCCCGAGCACGACCGGCACGATCGCGGTCTCGAGCCCGTTGGCCAGGCAGCCGTAGCCGCGCACCACGCCCTGCCAGCCGAGCTCGTAGCTGTGCTCGCCCGCCGGGTGCAGCACCAGCCCCAGACCGATCAGCGCGATCGAGGCCACCACCGAGGCGATGCCGGCGAGCTGCCAGCGCGGCATCACCGATCCGGGGCGCGGCACGGTGGCCAGGGTGATCGGCACCAGGAACCCGAGCAGCCAGGCCAGCCCGGCGCTGACCAGCCAGCCCATCGGCAGCTCGTGCATGTCGCCGCGCACGGTCAGCATCGCGATCAGCCCTGCGCCGTAGACCAGCGACACCGCGATCAGCAGCGCCAGCTGGCGGAGCGGGCGGCGGGTCGCGACCGGCCGGAGCTGGGCCAGCTCGGCCTCGAGCGCCGGCGAGATCGGCGGCGGCGCCGGCGGCGGCAGCTTGGACAGGTCGTCGAGCGCGCTCACGATCCACCTCCGGCCGGCCGGGCCTCGGACTTGCCGAGCAGCCGGCGCAGCGCCTCGTAGCCGCGGTGCGCGCGGACCTTCATCGCGCCGACCGTGGTGCCGGCGATCTCGGCGGCCTCGGCCACCGACTTGCCGTCGAGCTTGGTCAGGACCACCGCCTCGCGCTGCTGCGCCGGCAGCTCGGCGAGCGCGTCGAGCGCGGCGCGCATCATCTCGGGATCGCCGCGGACCTCGTCGCGCCGGTCCTCGGACTCCCCGGTCAGGCCGGCTGGCACCTCGGGCAGCTCCTCGACCTCGCCGACCCGGACCACCGCGCGCCGGTGCTTGCGGGTCTCGTCGATGAACGTCCGGTGCGCGATCGAGTAGATCCACGGCAGCGGGTCGGCGCCGCGCACGTACGCCGCGCGGGCGCGATGGACCTTCAGGAACGTCTGTTGCAGCAGATCGTCGGCGAGCGCGCGCTCGCGGGTCATCTTGACCAGGTAGCCGAGCAGCTTCGGTGCGACCAGGGCGTAGAGCTCGCGAAATGCGCCCGCATCACCGTCGCAGTAGCGCTGCATCAGGTCCCTTGCCTCGGCCATGCGACCGATTGCTCGTATACGACAGATCGGGGCGATGGTTACAGTTCTTCAGGACTTGCTCTGACCGGCGGTTTTGCCGATAACTCGCGCATGGCATCTGGACGTCGCGACAAGAGGAAGCTCAAGAACCGCCCCAAGTTCAAGCAGAAGCGACGGCTCAAGGATCGCCGGATGAAGGCGCGCAAGAAGGCCCAGCACAAGCGCGGGCTGGGCCGCAACCGGGCGCGGCGCAGCAAGCGCGGCCTGAAGAGCCACAAGGCCAAGCGCAGCGCCGGCGGCGGCGGCGCGAAGTCCGCCAAGAAGAAGTAGGGCTGACCGCTACGGCGGCGTCCAGCCGGTGAGGGCGCGAGCGACGAGATCGAGGCGGTCCTGGCCCCAGAACAGGTGCTTGCCGTCGACGACGAACGTCGGCACACCGAACACGCCCGCGTCGCGCGCGGCCGCGGTGTTGTCGGCGAGCTGGGCCTTGATCGCCGGCTCCTGGGTCCGGGCGAGCCAGTCCTCGGGCAGGCCGGCGGCGCCGAGGATCGCGCGCAGCACCTCGGCGTCCTCGAGGTCGCGCTGCTCGGCCCACATCCCGCGGGCGAGGGCGCTCGCCATGCGGAGGCCGACGTCGAGGCCCTCCGCGGCGGCGAGCAGGCACAGCCGCTGCGCGGTGATGGTGCGCTGCGGAAATTTCCGGGGAAAGTCGAACGGCTCGCCCCACCAGCTCGCCCAGCGGTGGATGTCGAGGCCGATGTAGCGCTGCTTGGCCGGCGGCATCGCGAGCAGCGGCACGTTGGCCTGGTTGATGTCGCGGAACAGCGCGCCGAGCAGGATCGGCACCAGCCGCGGCTGGATCCCCATCGCGGCCAGCGCCGGCAGCTGGGCCAGCCCGAGGTACGCGAACGGGCTCGACACGTCGAAGTAGACGTCGAGCGTCTTGCCGGCGGCGGCGCGCCCGGTCGGAGCGAACGGCCGCGGCCCGCCCGGCGGGGGCCCCGACAGCGACCAGCCGGCGACCATCGCCTCGACCCAGGGCATGCGGTCCTGGCCCCAGATCAGCAGGGGCTCACGCTCGGTCCGGAGCACCCAGGCCGGGGCACCGAAGATCCCGAGCGCGATCGCCTCGTCGGTGCGCCGGCGCAGCTCGTCCTTGATCGCCGGATCGTCGGTCCGGCTCGCGGCGGCGGCGATCGCGTCATCGGGGACGCCGGCCCCGCGCAGCGCCTGCGCGATCACCTCGGCCTGGGCGACGTCCTCGCCGCGCTGCCAGTACGCCGCGAACAGCGCCTCGATCGCCGCCGGCCACCAGGTGTGGGGCAGCGCCAGCAGCGTGCGCAGCGCCTGGACCGTGCGCATCGGGTGGGTCGGCGGCAGCCGGAACGGCTCTCCGAAAATATCGGCCCAGCGATGCATATCGTGGGCGTTGTGGGCCTGCTTCTGCGGCGACAGGGTCGCCATCGGCCCGTCCCCCGCGCCGCTGCCGCGAAATACCCCGCCCAGGAGCATCGGCCGCCAGTCGATGGGCACCGCGAGGTGCTTGGCCCGCCGCGACGCGAGGTACGCGTACGGGCACGAGAAGTCAAACCACAGCTCGAGCACGCCTGACCATCTCACGGAGGCTGTCTGCAGGGGGGCTATCAGTCGAGCGGTCTTGGGGCTTTCGCCGATGTCGCCGCGACGCTAGACTCCACAGCGTTCGAGATGGCCAAGCTGGTGGACGGCTTCAAAGATGGGCGCCCCGAGCTAGGGCGTCGAACCTTTCTGGTACCGGAGAATCACTCCGAAGTGCTGGCGCTGCTCTATCACGAGCAGACCGGCATCGTCGGCGGCCTCCCCGTGGGGCCGGTGACGACCGATCCGTTCGGCGCCCACGGCATCCGCATGTACCCCGATCAGGACCCGGTCGTGCTCGAGGAGACCCGCCGCTACTTCGAGAAGCTTGCTGAACGATTCTCGAATGATCTGCCGAAAGCGTAGGCAGTTGGCGGTTTATTAGCTAGGGTGCGCGCGTGATACCAGGTCTTGGGGCGATGGCCA
>Ga0307515_10012314_pt1 | contig 16095 bp, 4 predicted proteins | sample 17_EM_MG_FD_194513 | JGI IMG/M metagenome (GOLD analysis project Ga0307515, IMG submission 194513) | Populus trichocarpa ectomycorrhiza microbial communities from riparian zone in the Pacific Northwest, United States - 17_EM | ecosystem: Host-associated > Plants > Roots > Unclassified | place...
TCTCCCCCCCGTATTATTTGCTATTGTAAAACAGTCGTTGGCAAATAGGCATGGGTAGCTCAGCTTTTTATCAGCCAACGTGGCAGCATGATAGCTTGTTTGATTTTGTATTTTAAAAGTTTTTTTTTTAAATTATTTTTTTTTTAAATTATATATATTTTTATATTGTTTTGAACGTGATATATTGAAAATAAATTTTAAAAAGTAAAGAATATTATTTTAATATATTTTTTTAAAAAAATACTTTTAAAAACAGTTTTTATATAGCAGCACTATGCTATAAATTTGCCACACCTACGCAACTAGACGTTTACTTTGATCAAAGAAAGCTACTCCCTTCTGGGCCTCATAAAAAGAAGGAAAAACTAGATGTACTTACCATATTTATTCAATTTTCTGAGAAAAAGAGCAGCCAAAACATCACCAAATTTGAGAGACATGGCCAGTGCTAACTGGCCAAAAGAGTGTAATAACATTAGAACACATGGATTACTACTCAACATGTTAGCTCAAAGAATAACTCTTGGGGGTAGTCTATTTTAATGGAGGAGGGGGGTCTCACGGCAACTGATACCGACGGCCAAAACCTAGCTTAGCCAGTGAGGCAGAGGGAGACCATCTCATAAATGCCATTCTGATGGTTGGTTCTTTACATATAAATTAATTTACATGTATTTGATGTTATAAAAGTAAGGAATCTACACACCTTTCAAGATCCCTAGTTTTGCCAGGTGCAGTCGCCGGTAGAAAGTTATGGCGGCCTTTTTGTTTTTCCTTTTACCAGCCAACCCTATATTTTTCACTTTATCTTTCGGTTGTTTAGCGTTTTGTCAGTGTTTTGTGATAAAAACATGGAGATTATAAAAATAGAAACTTATTTAATTAAAGAAAAAAAATATATCTATGTTATAGTTTTAAAACTAATTTTTATAATTTTGAAACAAAAAAAATATAAAAAGTTATGTCTTCTTTATCTCTACGGTTTCTTTTTATTTATTTATCATAAAACAGTAACTAAATACTAGAAGGGTTTTTTTTTTAATTTTACTTTGCTAGAAGGTTATGACTCTATTAGTTTTTCTTTACAATTCTTTTTTTTTTAATTTCTTTTCTTACCATCTGTATCCATTCTTTCTAACTCGACTATGTAATTATTCTTCAGAATTAATGACATGATTCCAAAGCTTGATTGGATTCTAAGTTAAAGCTTAATATGGGGACGAAACAAAAACGGTATTAAAACGATATATTATAATAAAAGCATATCTTCTGAGGCTTTTATATATATATATATATATATATATATTCGAAAATTAAGAAAAAAATATAACTCCTACCTAGAACATTGATAAACTACAAGTTTAACTATTAATATTTTTTTCAAGAAACAGTGAGGCTACACACTAGGCATATTAGAATGGCTGGTTCTTAGATTTTTGTGTACAGAAAGAGCCTAGGCATGCTATTATGTGTACGACAGAAAGCACCCTAGCTAATATTTTAGAAGAGGGTGACTCCTCCCAGTCCCAGCAGGAAGTGACTCCTAAGATTTCCATGGACTTATTGGCTTTTGGACACATGGCCAACCATGCCATATGGTTGTCATGTCTTCTATCTATTCTTAATTTGGGAAACTCAATATTTTTTACTGTCATTTGAGCTTGGCTCCTTGGAAACTACAAGTAAAAAGAAAAAAGAAATCGATAAGACCCAGCTCGGTTCATATGAACCAGTGATCAAACTTGTGATAAGGAGGAGGATTTAAAGAGTATACTCTCTCATTTCCTTTTTCTTTTCTGATTCATAGTTAATTAAGTGATACCTGTCTCTATTTTTTATCCTAGTTATAAGACCCGGCTCGGTTCATAACTAGATCAACTCTATAACTTGCCAATACAGGAACAAATTCTACCTGTGATCCAAAAATTAAAACGCTATTGAGCAATGAGTATGCCTTTACAGATAAACACCGATATTTTATATCATTCACTCCTCTTTAAGCAACACGAACTCTCATGACGATTGATTACAACAGACATGGAAAGGGACAGAAGCTAAAGAGCCATTGCTTGGTACATTATATATATATATCATGTTGGCAAAGTGGACAAAGAAGAGATCCTAATAATGCTCTTCTTTGCCCATCTTCTCTGGGGTCCCTTCTATTCGAGGGCCTTTATCGAGCTTGTCATTTGCCATATTTCTGCAGCTGGTTTAAAACATCAGCCACGTTAGCTAACTGTAATTATAAAGTAAGAATTTTATATGTTTATCTTGTCTATTTCCTAAATGTTAATTCTAAATTATTATTTTTTCCAGCTACTATGATATTAATGATATTGAACGTAATAGCGTATGTATCAAATACATCCCCAAAAAACGTAGCGTGATGGCAAAAAGCTTGAGATCTGCACAGCAGGTCTCGAGTTCGAGTCAGGGCATGCACCTCTTGTAAGAGCCTGGGACAACCGGGGTTTTACTCGCTCATCTGGGCCCATAAAATGCGCTTTCCGGAGGGTGGGGTTTCCTCAAATCCAAAAAAAAAAAAGTATATATCAAATACACACAAATATATCAATTAATTAGTTATCAACTACGTACATTGGTTCTAAAGAGAAACTGAAGGTTGGTAAGGAGATTGAAAGCTAATTTAATAACTTTTCGAACCTGAAATTTTATTTTGGTATAAACGATACTTGTACGGTGAAGTTGTAAGAAATTTGGATTGAATTAGACCTTTATGTTCATTGCAAAATAAGTTCTCTATAAAATAAAGATCCTTTAATATTTAAGTTAATAAATTATAGAAGAAAATGACAGCATAACAAAGAGAGCAATAACTTAGGTGATTGAATACTGTGATGGTTGTATGTTCTGTATGATGCTTTGGATGAATATGTTTACTTTGTCAAAGAACCAATTTAACCTAAAAACTTAAACTGTTAGGTGAGGTTTCGATATATGATTTTATATTATTCTCTAACACACACCCTCAAGTGAAAGTCTTTTGGGCTTGAAACTGCACAGGTTCACACTATTTTATACTTAATTTTTATCAAATAAATGGAATGGTGAGATTCAAACTTGTGACCGCTTGGTTATCAAGGATCTGATACCATGTCAATGAACCAGTTCAACCTAAAAGTTTAAGTTGTTAGGTGAGGTCTTGAGATATGATTTTATATTATTCTCTAACATACTTGTTGATCCAAGATATTTATACAACTCGGTTACTCTAACTTACCTGAAAAATAATTACTCTTCTTTGCAAGTAATCTGATAATCTGAAAGGTTGATGCTTGAGGTTGATTGTCGTTAAAGGTTGGCATTTTCTAAGAAGACAAGTATGAAAGATATAGCCATTAGCGAGAAAAAAGGTGCCATAAGAAAAAACAAGTTAAGGGACATAGTTGTTGGTTAGAAAGCTAGCACCGCACTAAAAATCCAGGCATAAACATAAGAGAATGCGGCACCATACTGACTTTCTTGAAAATATTGACTCTACTTTACAGTGTGTGTTAGGTGTTGGAATTCTTGAGAATTTGCACGGGATTGGATTCGGTCATAAGATGGTTGGGATAAGGCCTATCATAGAGGCTACCTTATCGTTTGGGCTCCCAAACGATAAAGGTTTTTTTTTTTTTTGTACATCATCATCGGGTACCATACAAAATTTAATACACACACACACACGTAATTGACTTATAATGACATTTTTTTGTTGATATTTTTATTAAACAATAAGAAATATCTTTAGACTAATTTGTGTGTCAACCGAAACTAAATCTTTTATTTTGAGTTTAATCCCCTCTAAATCAAAGGAAAAAAGAAAGTAAAGGAAAAATAATGACCACTCTTCTAATAGTAAAAGGACTGTAATCGAAGAATCAAGCTCTCCATTATTCTTCTTAATGTTTTCTTAAAGAGAGAAATTCAACACGTCACACAACAAAACATTGTCTTAGAAAAAATATAGTCTTAGACCTTTGATTCAGACCAATTTTGATCCATCTATTTACACATAACCCAAATTTATGCTTGATTAGTAAATAATCTAGGGCTTATTTATATCAATAACAAGTTTTTGATGGATTTTAATTCTAGAGTTTTGGTTGTGAAAACTCATTTTGATAAAATCGTGATGTTTAAGTGATAATCGAAGTGAATGGATGCTAGATTATTGATCCTTGCATGATTTCCAACATGTACGTACCTTTGTTTCGACCGTATCTGGTTCGATTTGGATTTCACGTTGCCGGGTTGGGTTTCAATGTTCTTTATTTTTTCTGGTGTTTGATCCATTTTGTTTAAGGATTTTGTAGTTATTATTTTTTTTGGTGTTTAATCTATCTTTTTCTTTGGTTTTGTTTTTGGGTTATTTTCTGGTAAAAAACCAAGATCTTTATTCGGTTTATGGTCAAATAAAAAATTTTAGGTCAATTCAATCGAGTTAAAATTGGATCAAGGGTTTAAGACCATGTTTGCTTTGCCATGTTTTTGTTAAAGGCTTTTTTTAGTTTAAGGGTGTGTTTGACAAACATCTCTTAAACCTATTTTAGTAGTTTTATTACAAGGAGAAATAAGTTTTTTTCACCAAACAAAGCCTAAAAAAGTAATAAAAATAAATTTTTTTTTCTTGTATATGGCCAAATTATAAAGTTTCCATGCATATTTTATTTTTTATATAAAATAATTGCATTTTTATCATGCTTTGAAAAAAAAATACAAGAATTAGTCAAATAATATTATAACTAGTTTATGATTATCTGTTAGAACTTGACCTACATTTCAAAAACACCAAAAAAATTTATTTTATTTCTTTTAATATACGAGATTGTGAACTTATACATAAGATGCATTCTCAATAAAATAAAAAAATAGATCATTTTATTTTTTATGTTTTTGTATTAGAATGATAAGGTTTTAACCTAATAAGATAAGAATATCTTTATTGAGGAGGACTTTTCTTAAACTCTAAATAGACCAACGGTTAGAAAACACAACATTACCCTAGTTTACATCAGGTAAATAAATAATACAGCTTACCTCAAGTAATGCGTACTAGGAGAACTAATATCTTTCCTTTATGAATTCAATCCCCTTACCTAGACTCTGAGATCAGTTAGGGTTTTTAATGACCAAAATATTAGGTGGTGACTCTCATTCCCCCTCTATTACTAATAAAGAACAAGAATTTCTTATCTTTTCCACCCATATCATTCTGTTAATCCTGATTTGGAATGATAATTGTCGCGATGCCACACACGTGTCATAGATAATACTTTTATTGCCAACATAATCACTGACATATTTTCTTACCTATTGGTGAGTCCATCGAGAAATTAGAATTTTTTTTTAGTTTTGTAGTGGTTAAATTACAAAACAATAAAATTTACAATAAAATCAAACAGTACTCTCGATTTTATTGAACTTTAAAATTTTATTAGTTTCAATATTTATTACAATATTAATTTTATAAAAATAAATTCATCGTTACAATTTTATTTTTTTAAATTTTGGTAATAAGTAGTTCTTGTATTTGTTACTTCCATCTATATATCAAGGCAAATCAAACAAATAATGTGTAATTCAATCATTTCATGGTAAAAGAATATTCACTCAAGATCACCACAAATCAGTGATCGTTTCATGGCATGAAGATTGCCAAGGCAAACCAAACAAATTACTTCGATTGAGTCCCTCACCTATTTAGAATACCTCGATTGGGTCTTCCTACCTTATTATTCATAAAATTTTAATAGAAAATATCAAATTCTCTGTGAAACAGAGTAATTAAAATATACACGTCAACTAGTGATAATAATTGATTTTATTTAATGTTTTAATTAGTATCGGTTCGGCCAACAACAATTTTAATTTAGCATTATAACCTCCCAACACTCATTTTCAGTAAGTTCTTAACTATTTGGTGACAGGTTCTTCAACAAAATGGTCTAACGAGCTACTAAAATCAACGAGAACCAATCATCCGAGCTAGTTTTAAATAGGATGGTTAGAAGCTACTCCAAGACAAAATATAGTACACTTATGCCTTTACCTGCCTCCAATATATATTTATAAACACAATTTACAAATATACATGTATATGTATATGAGAATGTGATAATAATTATTTTTTAAAATAATTTTTGTTTGGAAATATATTAAAATAATATTTTTTATTTTTTAAAATTTATTTTTGACATTAAAATAATTTGACATCATAAAAAAAAATTAAAATAAAAAATTCAAAAAAAACTAATTTACTCATGATGTCAATCCAAATATTCACCTCACAGTTGGATTGAAAAATCAATGATTGAGATCTTTAACAAGTCAATGTGTTGTCTAATTTTCATGTTCTCTAGTAAATATTGTACTAAAATACTATATCATTCATAAAATAAAATAAAATGAAGGAGGTTTCCAAGGGCTAATGTTAATTAACCATCAACAGTTTAATCATTTTGGATATCATTTTATTCTTTGTGCTTCAATGTTTACCATTTCTTTATTAGTACAAAATTAATAAAATGGTTTTTTTATGAAATACAAGATCATTTTATTAAGTAGATGTTGTAGCCAAAAACAAAAAACAAAACATTGCTTAACAGAGAAGAGAAAACAAAATTTAAATTAGTCAGAATACATACCTACAACATAATATAAATCATATGAAAAAAAGGTAATTAACATTTTTAAAGGAGTACAATGGTATTTTTACTTGGCTCATTTGTCATTTTAAAATTGTTTAGGGGCATCTTGGTTTTTTCATGATTTTTTTACAATAAAATTACTTTATTTCCCTTAAAAGTAAAAAAAAAATATTTAACTATTGTATAAGCGCTTTTTTGGTATTTTATATTTTTTGTTACAGGGTAATGACTCTCGTATCATTGGAATCAAAATTCCAAAAGCTTGATTATACGGGCTTATTTGTCATTTCATAAATTTTTTTTTGTAACAGTTTTTTTTTCATAAGGGCAATGTGGTATTTTCATAAATAAAACAAAAAAATAAAAAGTTACAGACATGTGTGTTACACGAGTCAACCACCTCGCTGCTTTCGAGTGGTGCGCATGACTGACTCTGGTGGTCAAAACCATTTTTCCACTGCATTATTCGATTCTTATAGGCCTCCTCTTCCTCCATGTGCGGCGCGTGTGGTCAATGGATCTCCAGTGCAGCAACGATGACCTTTTTTATTCCCATTCTTTTTTCTTTTATCCTAGAAATTTGTGTAACTAGCCCTTTAAATTTGTAGATCAGTCCTTCAAGTTATTTTTCTTTTGATTTTGTTTCTCATTTTTGTTTTCAATCTCATCCTCCTTTAAATTTTTTTGTCTATCAGATTTGGTTACTATTTTTTTATTTATTTAAGATAGTTTTTGAATTTGTTTTATTTTTCAATTTCACCCTCCATTTTTTTCTTCTTTCATATTTGATGCTCATTTTTTTTTTTGCTTTTTTTTTTTTGCTTTGGTATGTTTTTTAATTTGAGAATTTTTTTTTCAATTCATCCTTAAACGTTAAATTGGTTGAGAATTGAATTTTTTAATTAAATTCAGGTCTATAATTTCAATGGTTGTGAATTTAGAATATTAACCCTGATTTAAAACATTCATTGGGATCAATTATTGTGGATTGAAATAGTAAATTATTGTTTTGTCATAAAAAAATGCTTTCACACTCACCATTCTTCAATTACTATGGGTTAGCTATTTTTTAATTCATTGCTTTTTACTTCTTTTATGCAAAGTTAAATTACTATATTATCTTTAAAAGCAAACAACACTTAACTCGAGTCTAAGGTTTTTTTCTTTTAATTTCACTCTTGAAGCTTGACTTCAGGGGCTTCATTGTAATATTAGGGGTAATTTGGTCATTTAAAAAATTAAAAAAAATATTTTTTTAATTTCATCCTTCGATGTTGGATTGGTTGGGAAAGACTTCATAATTGATTTTTTTTTTGCTTTATATAGAATTATCTTGGTCACAAATAAAAAATTATTTTAGAATTGATGTTCAAAATTACAAGCATATATATTTTTTATTGTATAATTAAGTAAAGATTATTTAAAAAAAACCAAATTTATTAAAATCAATTGAGTCCATTAATCAAGTAAGGTCATCCAATATGTCATTGTCTAAATACTTCAAGTTTTTTTCATTTTGGTGTTTTTTTATAAGTTAAGTCATGCTTTTACTTGTCATCTTGCTTTTAAACCTATAAAATTAATAGATTCACATCGGGTTAGTTTTGACGTGGTTTAATTGAAAATATTAATGACATTGATAAAAAAATCTTTAACACTCTTTTTTTTTTTTTTTTTTTGAAATTTTAACAAAATTTGATGGCGGATCACAAGACAATTATCTCGAAATTAAAGACCTCATACTGAGCACCAATCAAATTTAGTTGACCTGTCCTGTTGTGCATTATCAAGAGCCTAAAATTAAAATTAAATAACTTATGGTGGACAAATTAAGTTAAAAATGTGCCCTTTTATTCTCTTGCTTCATGTCAAACTGTCAAAGAATCATTCAATTTAAAACATCTTAGTTTCAAGATGAACCCTATCACCTCTCTTATCCAGTTAAAAATACACTATTCTTGCTGAATAACAAATTCATGAGAATTTTAATTTTCAGGTTGGTCCTGTCATGAGGTTTAAACCTTACTAGTCGAGAAGGTAACATATATCCCTCATTAAGTACCTACACAAACTTTGCATCTCCCAAGAAGATGAAAAACAGATGAACCCTTTAGATCCCCGGCCTTCTTTCTCTACAGCAAGAGTACAGGACATTAAAGTAAAATATCCCAGCAGATAGATGACAGTTAATGTCTGCTGCGATCCATTGAAATATACACAAGATAACAAACACTTGTTTTTTAGTTAAAAAAAAATATTGAAGTCTAAATTTCGCCCCCCTCGTCCGCCGTGGTATAGCAGAATTGAAGAGGGTAAGGTCGCATTCACTTGATCATGATAGCTATCGAAGGGGTATGGTAATGCTGCCAAAAACCATTCCCTTCCCGACCCAAAAACCCTAACTCTCTTATATTTTAACTTTCCCATTATTTTACTTGTTCTTTTTTCCCTGTCAAGCGAGGTCCTAGCATTTTCACCTAAATTTAGCACCACTAAAAACCTTACCCTTTTAATTTTCCTTCAATTTCATAGTTACATCTCTATGCCTCTCTCTCTCTCTCTCTCTCTCTTCTCCATGACTTTCTATATATATGGGCCATAGAGTTTTACTGTTGTGATACAATAGCCAGTATCAAAGCAAAGAAGTTGTGAGAGAGAATCATAAAAGCCTTTTGCTTTCTGCTTTGTGTTTCTTTGCAATTTGCAGGAGCTATAGCTTACCTTGTTCTCTTTTATCTTCTTCTTGTTTGTTCTCCTCCTCCTCCTTCTTACCTTGTTCTCTTTTATCTTCTTCTTGTTTGTTCTCCTCCTCCTCCTCCTTGACCTAAGGACCAGCTGGTACTCTCTTGACTATCAACTAATTAATTTCCTTAAAAAACTCATCATGTCAAGCTGCGTCGATGTGGTGCCTCATGAGCAGCTCTGCTACATCCCTTGCAACTTTTGCAATATAGTTCTTGCGGTACTATATATCTGCATGATTTCTTCTTTAATCGGATCTGCTTTCTCTTTTCATCAGTTCTGATTTAGGCCACTTATCTATCTATATATATTTTTTTGCTTTGTTTTGTTTTGTTTGGTTCTGTTTATTTTCTTGTGTGTGTGTGTGTGTGTCTACACAAGAAAGAAACATTTTAGGTCATGATAAAAGCTGGTCTGGGTGATCAGGCTCGTTCTCGTGCTAATTCTTTCTGTGAATTTTTCTTTCTGGTGTTTCTTGATTTGAATTTGATATAGTCAAGTCTCCATCGGTGGACATTTCTTTTTCTTCTTCTTTTGCAGTCAAAGAAGAGTCAGACCTGAAGGTCCTATAGTGCTGCAACAGACCAGAGAGAGAGAGAGAGAGAGAGAGGAGATTATTGGCTATATTTTGTGCTAATCTTGTTGAATAAAAAGGCTTATCTAACGTCAAAATAAGCCATTTGCTGATAAACCTGATGAAGACAACTCCTTCACCACTTGATCCCCCCCCCCCCCCCACCTCCCCCCTCTTCTGTGGCCAGCCAGTGACCTTTCCTTGACTAAAATTACTGCACCACAAAAGTGCTGCACAATTCCAACCTTATTTTGTTATAGGGAAGCAAGAAAATGGAGATCTCATGGCCACCCTATCTTCTTTAAAACACCACCCAACAGGAGGGAAATGAAGAAATTAACCCCACTAAGCTCTACTTCTGATTCTAGTGCTTGCTTTCCGTACATCTTTCTCTTCTGTTTTTTTCAAGAAAAATTTGCAAACCCTCAATTCTATGCAAAAGAACCCTATTGTAATTATATCAAGAACTTTTCTGCTTCGGTTTTTCCTTTGTTATCCTTGCACTCTTCATATTTCAAAGCTTGGATCGAGAAAGAATTGAAGGAATCCCTTTATTTCAGACAGTTTATTATTGTTTTCATTGTACCCTTAATTCTTGCTAATCTTTAAGCTTTGATGTATAATTGCCAATAATCAATGTCTACTAACACAGAAAGCATGAAATTTGTTATATATAGTGAGTACTAACTATACCATTCCATGGAGATTCCTTCCAAGAAAAAAGAACCAACATTCTAAGGAGATCAGTTGAGTAATAATGGTGTTGTGTTGCAGGTCAGTGTTCCATGCAGCAACTTGTTTGACATTGTCACCGTCCGATGTGGGCACTGCACCAATCTATGGTCTGTGAACATGGCAGCTGCCTTTCAGTCACTGTCATGGCAAGATCATGTTCAGGTGATATTACAATAACTATATTTTGTAGCTTATTTTTAGGGGGTTGCTACATATCCTCTAAAATCTAGGGTTTCTGAGCCTTTTTCCTCCTTTTTAGGGAATCAAAAGAGTCATCAGGATCTGAATTTTAACATAGATCGATGGAGTCTTTCAAAGCATTTCTGATTTCTCTTTAGGACCAACTATTTTTAATATTTCTGTAGATATACCCTAGCCGCCGCCATAACCCAACCTATTTTTCTTGCTTTTTGTGGCTACAATAGCTGAATTTGGCGGCCACAACAGCTGCATTAGGCTCTAGACTCTAGAGATCACTAGGTTTTTTCTTTTTCTTAATATCACTAGGTTATATGCCAACTTTGATTTGATTACACATTCGTTGTTAGGGTTCGTGTCTCATTGCCATCTTTTTCTTACAGCCCTTTTTCCAAGGTCTGTCAATTTGGGTTTTTTGTGCTTCATTTTTCATGTGCAGAAAAAATAAATAGACAATTCTAACAGATCAAGTCACTTCAATTCCATCTCTGATGCAAACATCACTTCAACTCTTTCTTTTAATTATTTGATTAATTTCTTAATTACTCTTAGTAATTAAACACACTAAATGATAATATATTTTTTGTTCTTCATATTTTTCTTCTGGTGGGCAGGCATCAAACCACATATCACATGATTACAGAATTGACATGGGTTCCTCCTCAAAATTCAACAACAAGATCTCAACGAGAACCCCAGCTACCAACATTGTCACTCAAGAAAGGGTTGTTAATCGCCGTAAGATCGATCTCCATTGATCTTGGATTATCAATTAATTAATTCATGTTCACGTTCATATTCTCTTGTTACCATTTTTTATTTGCTATGATGCCAATCTTTACTTTCTAAATATAGCCACACATGATATTTTATTTTAAATTTGTTTTTATTAGTCATGTTGTACAAAAATTCATGTGCTGTTATTTTCCATTTTCAGCTCCCGAGAAGAGGCAGCGAGTACCTTCTGCATATAATCAGTTCATAAAGTACTGTATTGTTCAGTCACTCTTGAATTTTCCTTATCTTTCCCGTGGTGACACACTTTTTTGAATGTTCTTATTTTATGTACAATATTTATTAAAAATAAAATTTGATCTATTCTTAAGAAAAAATATTTCTTTTGCAGAGAGGAGATTCAGAGGATCAAGGCCAATAATCCTGAGATCAGTCACAGAGAAGCTTTCAGTACTGCTGCCAAGAATGTAAGTGGACAAGAACATCATTGCAAAGCTGATCATATAACTTTTGCTCAGCTTCAAAAATATATTATATATTTTCTTTTGTGGGTATTAATTATTTGTGTATCTTGTTTGACTAGTGGGCACATTTCCCTCATATTCAATTTGGATTGATGTTGGAGACCAACAACCAAGCTAAGCTGGATGATGTAAGTACTTGACAACTTACCCTAGATTAAATGTAAATCAAATTGTTTATTTTATCTCTCATTTCTTTTTATTCTTAGAAAATAAAATTAATTGCTTAGTATTTTGAAAAAATCCTTCAAGAATCCATATTGTTTATATATATATTAATTGATTTTTTTAATTAACAATGCTTTTTGAAAACATGGAATCAGCTCCTTAATTTTGAATTTTGGAAGTTGTATTCTTAATGAAGCTCCATTTATCACAAAATGATGTGGGATTGGCGCATGAAATTAAACTTCTATAATCGACTAGGACTCGTGAAATTTTCTACATAAAATTACTCCAACCGATATATAGGTATGCTAATATTTGATTTTGCGCTGTCGAGCTTGATGATTTTTGTTAATTAATTTGGTTTATTAGCAACTCTACCTTGAGTCGAGCTTTCTAATTACCACTTAATTATACACTTTAACCCTATATCATAGAATCATTGTAACACCAGGAAGAACCCAAATTGCCGATGACAGCAAATATCTTATATATCTCTTAAAAATATATATGAGCACGTAATTATATCTCAAGTTGTCGGGAATTTGATGGATTGCTGTTCTTGTTTATTTTTCACTATTGATTACTTAATTTTGTACTCGTTCACTTTGTACAGGGAAGTGATAAGCATCTAATGTCAAGGTCAGCACTACTGAACAACTGATCAATATGGTTTTGATATTTCAAGACCACCTTCAAGAAATTCCATGCTCTTTGAAGTACATCCTTGACTTCAATGTGTTGTAATCAAGGAGGATATGAGTCTATGTTTTCTACAATATTGTATTTGTCCCCGACTGTTTAGCAGATGTGATTGCTTACTTGACTTGATGTAAGTTATTTACATTCGTCATCTATATGAATATTCCTCCGCCTTTGTGATGAGTGATGATGCGGTTTGCATTGTTTTGGATATATTTCTTTAAATTATTAACCTTATATAATTATTCATGTTTTAAGAGGATATAAATTTACTTTAAAATTATTTTAGAGATAGATTTATTTTTATGTTCTTATCTCCGTTGTTTGCTGCAACCAAACACAAGAACGGTTCTAGAGATTTTTTTAGTGGAAATGTCATCATGAATACTATAATTAAAAAATTGAAAATGAAACAAATTGAAGAAAGATCAGAAAGAAGGCCAAATGTCTATTTGTGAAAAGGAAATTTATTATAAAGAGCAGAAACAGACTAATATTGAATCTCAGTATGCTAAATATGGCTCCACGATATTCTAAACATTAAAAAGAAGAAGAAGAAAGGTGCAACAAGAGAATATTTTTATATTGATTAGATTTTATTTACTAAATCAAACTCTTCATCCTGCATAATTTGAATTATTAAAATCGGATTTGGATAAACTTAAGTTAAAAGTAACATAATCCGTCATGGTTATGAAATCTAATTAAATTATTAATTTTGAAATCAATTATTCATAATTTCATGAGAAAAGTAACTGATAAATTTAAAAAAAATTCAACCACACCCACGAACTTATTCAAACACATATATCACTTCCATGCGAGGACGTTTTCCCCCTCGAATCCTAATATCCATTTCATTATTCAAGAATTTGAGCACGAAATCTTATAGTGAAAATATAAGATCTTAATTGTTGGATCATCCTCTTAGAGAGAGAGCGTTTTTTTCAATTGGTTGCAGCGTTAAATACTAGAGCAATAGTTTATAGCGACAAACTTTGTGTTCCCGTCACTGTGCTCATGTTTGAAGACTTTTGGCAACAGAAGTTCTTAACTTCGTCACCAAATGTCACTTTGAAATTCCTGGCTAAATATTTTTTTTTTTTATTTCGTCCTAGAATATGGTAGATTCATGTATGGATAGGTATAAGTTTAATTTGGGATGATCATATATAGTACGTAGGAGATTATCCCTAGCTAATAGATTACAATGTATTTCTTTCTTACAAACAAGGATTTTGGCAGAAATCTCCACTGATCATAATCTGTCGTTACATGCTTTGCAGTAAGGTGAGGTCCTACTTAGCCATTTATCAATGTATATAAACTATTTCTTACTTGGATGAAAAGGATAGAACATGCTGTCACACTTAAGTGTCATTCTTCCAAACTAACCAAGTGTCATTAGGTTATCAGCAATAACAGGTAATGACTGACATTGTCAACTTAATTGAAAAATTATAACTCAAAATTTAGCTAAAAAGATAATGACTTCACCATAAGTTCAAATGGTATGCAGAGATGGATGAACACCAACAGTTTCGTATCACAGTTATAAGTAGTTCCCTTTACTTGGGAGATGCTAAAAAAAAAGAAGAAAAAAGGTTATCATGGCTTTATATAACAATCCAGCTCTATTAATTTCTATACATAATAGAATTTGAGAATGAAATGTATGAAAAAAGCTGTTTTCTTTCTCTTTCAAAAGAAGAAATCTAAGAAAAGAGTTTGTGTGTCTACCACTCATCATAATCCATGACCTCTTTGAAAAGGAGGAAATTTCTGGACCACCATTTTGGCTCCTGCAATGGCATTCCATATATCTCCATGCCCACAGAATCCTCCATAAAAGCACTAAAGGTAGAGCAAACACTTTTGCAGTTGTTTCAACCTTTTATTTCATTGAGCTCTTGACTAAAGTGCCTATATGGTCAAAGTTTTCTGTTTCTATCACAGGATTCTCTCGTGGAAATTTGAAAAAAAGAAAAGAAAAGAGAGGTCCGTGTGTGTATATATATATCTTCAAACAAAAAAGAGAATGGATTTTGGAATTTAAATTTTATATTGTATAATATTGGAGAAAAGGAGATAAATTTATATATTACTTTCTCATTTATTAATTAATTGCTTTATGGTTGAAGATATATTTAATTACCCAATGATTTTTGTGGGGTATCATGAGTTATAAGAAAATGGAATAAAAATGTTAAGTACTTATTGGTATTTTCAATTGATTGGTAGTAACATTGGAGGGGTAATTAGTGTTGATGTAGATAATTTTACAGTGGAGTAGTTAAGTATGAATAGTTATTTCCTGTGTTTACTTTGAAGAGAGAGGTAAATAAATGATTAAAAAAAAATCAAATTTGAGACCCAAAAAATAATAAGAATATTTCTATATAAATTGAAAATTAATTTTTGGATTTTATTCTCTCTATTTTCTCTTCATATATATGTCTCTCTTGAGAGTAAATATGAATAATTGTGTATCCAAAAAAAAATTATAAACTTGAAATCATAATATAAATATTGTTTATGAGCTAATGGTCCACTCTAAAACAATGTTGTGTCATTTTTTTTTAATGAAATTACCTCATTTTAAAAAAAAAATCTTGAAGTCAACCCCAATTGAGTCTCTTCATGGTTTGATCAGGTTAACCGAATTAATTAAATTTAATTAGATAAAATCAAATTTGATAAGGTAAATCTCTAAATTAATTTGATATTAAACCAGATCTTTTCTGAGAATTTGTTGATGGACAACAAAATCTATCTTATTGTCAATGATGAAAAGTAAAAAGATTACATAAACATCTCTTGTTAGTATGAATTGACAGATTGAACCTAAGTCAAACAAAAATATAAATTAGTAAAATATTAAAGGGTATAGATAAATCATTATATATAGTTATACCTTATTATAATAGTCCTTTGTATTTTCTTTTTTTTATATTCAATTTAACCTTTCAACAACCTGATTTTTTTTTTAATTTTATTAATCAATATTAAATTGTTTTGGAAATCATGCTTTGTAATTTTTTATTTTTTTTCTACTGTGTTATATATC
>Ga0307515_10012315_pt1 | contig 16094 bp, 5 predicted proteins | sample 17_EM_MG_FD_194513 | JGI IMG/M metagenome (GOLD analysis project Ga0307515, IMG submission 194513) | Populus trichocarpa ectomycorrhiza microbial communities from riparian zone in the Pacific Northwest, United States - 17_EM | ecosystem: Host-associated > Plants > Roots > Unclassified | place...
AATTTAAAATTTTTTTTTGAGAGTTTCAAATATCTATTAGATAAATCTTGAGTTGTTTAGAGTTTATTAGAATATTACCTGAATATCATGTTTTTTTTTTTACTTTGAATAATTACTTTAATGTTGGTTTGTTATAAACTACAAGCCGTTTAAATGTTCAATCTTTAACAATAATTCACATAAATCATCAATGAAAAATCTCATAAACCCTTTTAAGAGAGAATGATTACTATACCTTTGAGTACTAGCTTTTTTTTTAGGTGTTTATGTACTGTACTTTACTCATAGAAAATAAGAGGCATAACTTTCTATTTATAAGAAAACCTAAAAACCCTATAAATAATAAAATATCAATTTGCCCCCTGAATAATATCACATATATTATTTCAAAATAATTTTAGAAATTTATTCAATCAAGTCTCTACTTGATCTTTCTAGCTCTAGAATTGTAATTTCATGTAGAAATTACATTCTAGTTCTCAATTTCTAAAATTTATTTACAATCAAGTCACACTTGATTAATCATTCATTTTTAATTTCTGGCCAATGATTTTTATGTGTGTAACCAATTAAGTTTCTTTATAAGTTAGCTCAAATATAAATCACAATCCTAAATAAAATAGGATTAAATAAATTAAACAAATTAATTTATTATCAATTTAAAAATTGAATGATTTATATTTGAAAATCAAGTACAATGTGTAACAACTTGTCATGATCCCTCAAATATTAGAAAAGTCATAACTGGTTTGACTTAACCTTATAGTGACCATTTTCTCAGTGTAATTATTATTCATTCATCAACAATGTTTTGATTTAAACATTATAGCATTAAGTGTGTTTTTTCTGTCAAATTATGTTTGTTCTCAACACTATAGTCATTGATTCTTTGAATAAGATTTGAAATTCTTTCAAATCTTATTCCACATTGCACAAGAATTTACAATCAATACTATTTGAGAACATATGAAATATTTTTCCTAATTCACCTAAGGTGATGAATCTTCTCTTGATTACTCAAATACCTTTAAATAGTTCTTATTATACCAAATATCAGTTTATTTGTTACCTTTGATTAGAACAACATGTAACAGGATTAAAACTTAACATTCCCAATATAAGATAACTTAGTGATCTCAAGTCTAAAGATCACTTACACAACTGTAACGTGAGCCTTTCTATAACATATATGATCTCACTCCATATGGAACTCTCATGCGGGTCAGTTCAGTGTACATGTCATCTGACATGCACTTACATATTAGTTCTAGATATGTCTCATACCTCTGCTTTTGAGAACAATTGCTTCTTTTTATAAAAGAAAAAACATAATATGTATCAGTTTTAACAACTCTAATTAATATCCAGTCTTAATAGAGCATTGACCAAGAACATTTTAGGAACAATGATTTCATGCAATAAAAATCTCATAATTATAACAACTTTATAATTTCCTTTACAAAATATTTTTATCCCAAGAACTTTATCTTTACTCTAGATTCATTAATAAAATATTATATTCTTTAATAAAATATTTGATGGATATTAAATTTAAATAAACCTCTATTAAAATCAAATATGTTTACATGAATAAAGGTAATGTTACGTGGAACCAATCGATTGGTTACAGGGCGTATACACTAACAATCTTTTACTTGCACTAAAGTCAATCACTTATGTATCAAATACCATAACGCTCTATTTGACGATAATGCTTTTACTAGATAATGGCTTAGTGAAAGAATCTACAATATTCTCTTTAATAGGCACTTGATTTATCTTTACATCTTTTCTTTATATGATTCTTTAATCAAATGGAATTGTCGAAGTACATTTTTAGATCATTGATGAGACCTTGGTTCCTTTGCATGTGTAATGGGTTTATTGTTATCACAATACATGGCTATTAGATAAACACATGTGTAATGGGTTTATTGTTATCACAATACATGGCTATTAGATAAACAATGCTTGGAACCACACCTAGTTTAGTGATGAACTTCTTGATCTAAACAACCTTTTTTTGTCCCCTCAAACATAAAGGTATACTCAAATTTAGCTGTAAAATCTATTTTGGTCTCTTATTTGAAACTCTTCCAACTCATTACCATTATTTAGAGTAAAACACAATCCAACTGCATTCACCATTTTCAATATCTGATTGAAAACTAGCATCCAAATAATCATGAACTACTTGTTCATATCCTTTATAGACTAGAGAAAAATTCTTATTTTTTCTTATGTATTTAATAATATTTTTAACTATCTTCCAGTGAATCTTACTTGGATTAAATTAGTATCTACTCGTTATGCTCAAAATATAAGACACATATGGTATTGTACATAGTATCATATATATTATGGATCTTATATCTATAGTATATGAAATCATTTTCATCTTATCTCTCTCAATTTGTGTTTCGAGCATATATCTTTTGAGAGAGTATCATATGCAAAATAGATAAGTATTATCTTTTGGATTCTTTCATGCTAAATCATTTTAGCATTTTATGTATGTAAATGGATTGGGACAATCCAAGCAACATTTTGGATCTATCTTTATAGATCTTTATTCCCATTATATATGTTTCTTCTCTCATATCATTCATGGATAAATTCTTGGACAACCAGATCCTTACTAACTAGAGTAAAGAAATGTCATTTCTTATTAATAATATGTTGTTTGCATATAATAATAGAAAAACAACTGCACTCTTACTAACCTTTTTATAAACACAAGTCTCATAAATGGATTTTTATAGCTTCCATATTTTATTGGAAAATTTCTGAGATTCAAAACTTTCAAGTTGTGTCACATATACATTTTTTTGAAGATTCCTATTCAAAAATATAGTTTTGACATCCATTTTCCAAGTGTCATAATTATGGTATGCAACTATAGCAAGAAAAATCCTTACAGACTTTAGCATAGTTACCAGCTAGAAAGTTTCATCAAAGTTAACCTATTTGTCTTTATTTGTAACATTTGACAACTAGTTTAGCTTTGTAAGTTTGTACATTATCATCCATGTCAATTTTTATCTTAAAGATCCACTAACATCCAATGGATTTTATCCCTTCAAGTGAATCAACTAAGGTCCATACTTGATTGGTGTACATGAAATTCATTTTAGATTTTATGGTCTCTAGCCATTTCTTAGAATCAATATAAGAAATTGGTTCTATGTAATTAGTAGGCTCATCAAGTATAAGCAACTTGTCATTTTCATCTTATATGAGAAGTTTATATCTTATTGGTGCATGACGTGTCCTACAAGATCTACGGAGTACTTATATTTCTTAAGCTTTAGTTTGAACATCCAATGTTATAACCTTAGGCTCAAGTTCTATTTGGATGTCGGTTTGTGATTCTTGAACTTCTTCAAGTTTTATTTTTGTCTCACTACTCATTTCAAAAACAAATTATTTCTTTAGAAAGTTAGCACATTTTAAGATAATTATTTTTGCTCAGTGAGATGATATAAATAACATCTAATACTTTCTTTTGGATATCCCATAAACTTATATTTATCCAACTTAGCTCCCATCCTTTCTTATACAATATGCTTCATATGAACATCATATTTCAAGTCTTTATGTATGATAAGATTGGTTTTCTACCATTCCATAACTCATATGTCTTATCAATAGATTTTGATGGAATCCTTTTTAAAAAGTAAGTAGTAGTTTATAAAGCATAGCCCTATAAAGAAGGTGAAAGGTTTGTTTAGCTTATAATGGACTGCACCATATCCAATAGGGTGCAATTTATCATTTTAAAACTCCATTATGTTGTGGTGTTGTAGGAGGTGTCCATTATGAAAGAATCTCATTCTCTTTTAAATAATCTTGAAAATCTTGGTTGAAGTATTCACCACGTCGATCCAATTGAAGTATATTAATACTTTTCTAGTTTATTTTTTTAACTTTATTTTTAAATTCTTTGAATCTTTTAAATGATTGAAACTTTTATCATATATATATATATATATATATATATATATATTACTATGGATAATTTATTCAAACTTTGAAAAAGCCAAAAGTAGAAATTGCCCGCACATAAAGGTAAATCAAATTTTAATGATTGGTGGAATGACATGAAAAAGTTAAAGGTAGGAAAATGCCTATCATGTCTAGGAGGGGAAATTGAGGTTTTAATTGAGGAAAGGCACAACTAATGCCAAAAGTTTATATGTCGGGGCAAGAGTAAAAAAAAAAGAACAAATACTGAACTATAAACATGTCTTATGGTATATTTGATAAAGTTTACAGTGTCTTCAAATGAATACATTGGTTATCCATCAAAGGAAAAGTTTGAGTTGCTTTATAGCCTCTGTTGAGAGAATATTGATCTTTTAGGTGAAAATATAATGTGTGACATGATTATATGTCATTCTTTTAAAAAGACAGTGAAAAAAAATGAGGAAATGATGAGGCTAATGATTGACAGTGAACTATTACCCTTCTTTCGAATTAAAACGTGAGCCAATAAAAAGATGAAGAAGTATCATGAGATAAATGGTGGACAATGAGCTTTAGTATTCTCTTTAAGTTTGAGATTAACAATGAAATGAATGACATGATTATTGCCAATGATTGATAAGAATGGAACTTCTTGAATCATTGATTAAATGAGATGAAAATTCCTATTGAAAAGAGTGACATTATTATATGCCAATGTTTGACCGTGATTAATAACATTGAAAGTTTTTTTATTGATGAAAAGTCCTATAAAGAGGTGAGGCAAGGTTTCATGCCACTGCTTGATTTTGATTAATGAAAATTCCTTAGAAAAGGTGAAACATGATTATATGTCATTGTTTGATTATGATTAATGAAAATGGAGTTTCCTATCCAATTTCAGGAAACATGATTTTTTGATGAAATGTGTAGCATGGTTATATGTCATTAGAAAGATAGCAAAAGAAAGAGAGCGAAGTGAATAGTTAATGGCGATCATAGGTCTTTGAAACCCTTAAACATCTTTTGAGCCTACAAATTTCCCTTTCTTTCATAACCATTAATTATAGCCTACATTATGTACTTTTAAAAACCCTTTATAATCAAGTAATTGATTAGACCCAATAAACAGTACTTTCAAAACATGAAGAGCTTTTCTATAAGGGTTTTCGTAACCTAATTTTTGAATTTCCAAAAACATATTAAAAAAATGAATGAAAAATAATTTGGGAATTAAGTCAAGACAACTCGAATTAAGTCAAGACAACTCCAATTAAAGGTTCACGGACTAATAAGGAGGAAATTATAAATTTAGAAGTTAATATGGCAAAAAATTAGGAGAATTGATAAGTTTAAGGACTTAATTAAACTTTGAATTATTTTAATTAATGAAATCAGAGGCTTAATTGAAGAAATGTCAAAGTTCAGGATCAATTTGGATCAAAATGGCAAGAAATTGAATTCTAGGGACCAAAGTGAATAGACGTTGATATTATAGGGGAATTAATTTATTTTTACATGGGTGTTTTGTATTGTATCGAACCCCCCCATATGGTAGCGATCCAACTAAAGATTTTGATTCCAGTGGGGACAGCTATGATAATAATTTTGAAAGAATTAAAAGTTGAGGAGTCAATTAAGAACTAAATTGATTAAATTTGAAATCAATGACTATTTTGTAAATGACGTTGAAGTTCAATGGTCCAATTACAATTGATCCAGGGGCAAAAAAAAAGAAAAGAGATTTTCAAAAACAAGGGCTTGATTGCAAGATGTTAGAACTTCAGTGACCAAATTGAAGAATGACCAATTCAGCCAAAGTTCATTCTCTTCTTCAGGAAAGCAGAGGAAATTCACCTAAGATGCCAAAAAATTGGCTTCGGCCAGACCCCCATTCCTCACTAAACACACCACAACAGACCCGTTTCAATGCCCAAGACATCCATCACCAATCTGGGTAGTTGGTTCAGTATCCCTCACCCTCATAACTCTCCCCTGACGCAAGGATAAGCATCACCAACACTCCAACAATGACAGGAATGTTGGTGATTTGAATCCATCAAACACGGAGCAAACCCAAGTTATATATATCCTCATCCATGAGATCGTCATCCTGGGGAGATAAGGGATGAAGTTCATGGATGAGAATTGGAGATTCACCCCTATAAAAGCCAAAGGAAAGACAGAACTAAGGGGAGGAAAAAAATGGACAGAGAGAACCTACAGGACGACACACAGAGAGAGGGACTAGAAACCAAAAAAAAATAAAGAGAGATAGAAAGAACAAAAGTAACAACAGTACACAGGAGAAAGGGAGAGAAGGAGAGGAGGGTTATCACAGCAGTGCCACCAGATCAGCCAGAGACCATCGCCTCACGTCTTCATCTCCAGCAGCAGCTCAGCAGAACCAGAGCTTTCCAGGAAGAAATCACAGCAAAAACAAAACAGACGAATGAAAAACACAGAAAGAATTAGGGAAGAAAAGAGATAGAGAATAAAAAAACAGAGAGGCAGAGGAAAAAAAGCAGAGAAAAGGGGAAGCTAAAAGCAGAATAACGAACTTTAGTTTCTTCCAAAATCCAAGCAACAAACGTTGTTCTTCTTCCCTCCGTTTTGCAAAAACTTTTTGATTAACGTAGGTGTCTGAGCCAGCTTTCGCGTACCTCAACTAATTATAATTTTAATTAGCTATTTACTGTGCATATACAATTTTAATTAGCTATTTACTGTGCAAGCACATGTGAATTAGTTCACGCGTGCTCGCTGCTGCAGCCTGGTCACTGGGTTGGACCAGCCCAGCCAATCTAATTTTTTTTAGGTTAAAGGTGTTTTTGGCAAAACACACCATTTTCTCGTTTCCCTTTAATTTCACTCTCCTTTATATTGCTATCTAGCCAAACATGTCTTTTTAGATATAAAAAAATTCTGAAAAAATTCAGAGATTCCTTTTGATTTATTTATGGGTTCCTCGTACCTTTTTTTGATGAATTTACCAAGTATTTGAATTGTAGACTTATACTGTAAAATGCAAATATAGTATGCAATACATACTTAGTCTTTTTTTTTTCCTTTTCTCTAAAAAAATTAATAAAAATATGTTTTTGCTTTCAATCCAAATCTCACTGATTTATTCATTGGCACAAGAGTCAAGAATACCATACTTTTTTTGGTTACGTAATATTTACAAATGTCAGAGTTGAAAATATCCGTAGTCGAATATTCATTGGCACCAGAGTCCGGAATATTATAAGCAGACCATCAAAAATAGAATAAAATAAACCCTTAGCAATTTAAGAAAAAAAATCAACAATGCAGCTTACTTTAGGTAGGACGCTTAAGGATTGATAATATCTTCTTTTTTTGCGTAACCAGTCCCATACCATAGAATCTCTGTTAACCAATTAGGGTTCTTAGTAACCATAATACTAGGTGACGACTTTTTAAATAAGACCTTTTCCCCCTCTAAGAACAAGATGCCAGAAATATGTTCTTTCTTCTAGAGAAAATTTTAAAGGTCGCTGCGATTTCGGGTGCGACAAAGGTCGTGGCTGCATGAATTAAGCTACTGGTTATTATGCATGCTGATAAAATGGATGCTCAAAAGAGATAATCTTTTTTTATAGAGCCTCGAGTCTTGACTCGAGGCTCTTGCTGTTGAAATCAACATAAGGTCACTTTGTCACGTACCATCAAATAATATACCCAAAATGAGAGATTAAAATTGGCACAAAGAACCATAAAGGAGCCAAACAAACTATTTTAAACTCACAACGGGTTAATATTTGTTTTGAAAATACAAGATAATCAAAGGACTGCATGTAATGAATGGCGAGTGTTAGATCTTTGACTAAAAGGCTTAATTTTCAAAATACTTTCAAATTGACATCTCTTTAATTTTATTATAACAATTAGGCTTGAGTGGACATGATCCTTGAAATTTGCGAGTTAATTCTAAAATAAGAAAAATACAAAATAGAACATTGACCGAGTTTGTAAAATCCTTGACAGAAATGACACTGGCACTTCTTATAAGTCATCCTTAGAAAGTTAAGCAGCCGGGGGGTGATGTAGTGGACCCTAAGAGGCAAAACAAACAACATTCAGATCAACTGAGGGCAAAGAAACACATAATTAAATGATGATTCAGTGAAACCCATCAAAGTTATGATTAACATTTGTCGATGACAAATGCCTCTTAATGATAGGAAGAAGAACAGACACAACTATTTCAACTGAAGGTAATGTTGCCTAAGAAATCTGTGTATTACTTAATGAACTCCAACAATAGTTGAGAGTAACACCACACTTGAGGGGTATCTTTATATCTGAAAGCTTGGTTTATTCTTTGAAATATGGTTATGATTCCTGAAAGATGTAATCACGTGGGTGGATTTAGATAAATATTGAAAGGATATGGATGTGGGGTGATACAAGGAACATCATTTATAATGGTAATGTATTTATTTCCACGATCGAGTCTAAATGATTACAAAGCCTTGAAATGAGGGAGAATCTTTGAAGATAGATTTGGATGAACCTAGCTATATCAGCTAAAGAGATGTTGAAGATCATAAGCAAAGAATGATTATAATGGTTTTCTTAATGAATCTAGGAAATGATGTCATATTAGGGAAACATGACCCAATTAAAGGATAACTTTATGGCTATATAAGTACATATAATGACTGTTAGAAATATGCAGGAGTTGTTTGATAAGATTAGACGGGCTGAAAGCCATTTACTGTAAAGAACACCGAGCATACAAAAATGAGCCTTTACTACAAGCAATGAGATGCATGGCTAGATGACTTGACAACCATAAAGGTTGATGATAACATATATTTGGTTAAAGTAGGGGCAACATCATGATTGATTTGCAATCTAAGATAACGTCGACACCAGAAAACCTTTTAATAATTGTTAGTAGAATACACACAGCTAATCAGGAGACAATTTAAAAAAAAATCCAAGAAGTTAAATGATTTGTTAAACTCCTTCATGATGAAGCAAACAACACCACACTTGGGGGGGGTTTGGTCAAGCTTGATGAGCAATGAGAGCAGTAATCGCGGTGGACAATCCAAGAAGAACACTTACATTCGAGCGGATGATTGACATATGGTAAACTCAAATGAGCTGGTGAATCGGAGGATTAAGAAGACTTTAGATGGCAAGCCAAGACACTCTATGGCGATGAAGCATCGAAGAGGGGGCCTATATTTCAAACTAGGTAAGGATGCATAATCCATAAACATAACATAAATGTTTTTGAATTTTTACAGGAAAATCCACAATGAAATCAGTTGAAAAATAAATAATGATAGCAAGGGATGTTGGTTTTAACCCTGTAATTAGGAAGAAAAGAAAGGAAATCTTGCCATCAGGAACTTCTTAGTTCTTTGGCATTGAAAATTGTTCAAATCTCATGATCGAAAGTATTATATGTCAAGCCTATAATCAAAGTGTTTTGGATTTAATCAAGATGCCTTTGGACAGTTCTAGGAAATTACCAGATTGATATTTCAGGTCAACTAAGTTGAAAACACAAATCGCTGAGATAATAGGACTTTGCCAGAAAAGAGTTGCATAGGAGGATAATTGTGAGAATATTGTTCTCCTAAAAACAAAGATTTTGGTTCTAGTTAAAGAGAATCACAAGAATAGGATCTCAGGTTAGCTGAGTTGAGCTGAAGATAAAGATTGTGGTTCTAGTTAAAAAGGATCGCCAAATTGAGATCTCAAGTTAGTCGAGTTAAAGATAAAGATTTTGGTTATGGTTAACGGGGATCGTAAAGATTGAGATCTCAGGTTAGCCAAGTTGAAAATAAAGATTTTGGTTCTGATTAAAGGGGATAGCCAGATTGGGATCTTAGGTTAGCCGAGCTGAAGACAAATATTATAGTTCTAGTTAAAGGGGGTCGCCAGATTGGGATTTCAGATTAGTCGAGTTGAACACAAAGATTATAGTTCTGGTTAAAAGGGATTGCCAAATTGGGATCTCGGGTTAGCCAAGCTGAAGACAAAGATTTTGGTTCTAGTTAAAGAGGATTGTTAAATTAGAATCGCAAGTTAGCCAAGCTAAAGACAAAGTTTTGGTTTTGTTGAAAAGGGATTGCTAGATTTAGATCTTAGGTTGGCCGAGCTAAATACCAAGATTTTAGTTCTGATTAAAGGGGATAACTAGATTGAAATCTCAGGTTAGCTGAGCTGAAGACAAATATCATAGTTCTAGTTAAAGGGGGTTGCTAGATTGGGATTTCAAATTAGCTGAGCTGAACACAAAGATTATGGTTCTGGTTAAATGTGATTGCCAAATTAGGATCTCAGGTTAGCCAAGTTGAAGACAAAGATTGTGGTTCTGGTTAAAAAGGATCGACAAATTAGAATCTCAAGTTAGCCAAGCTAAAGACAAAGATTTTGGTTTTCTTTGAAAAGGGATTGCTAGATTTAGATCTTAGGTTGAGCAAGCTGAAGACCAAGATTTTGGTTTTGGTTAAATGATCGCCAGATTGGGATCTCAGGTTAACCGAGCTGAAAATAAAGAGTTCGGGTTCGGGTTAAAAGGAATCTCTAGATTGAGATTTCAGGTTAACCGAACTATGAAACCAAAGTTTTAGTTGAAGGGAATCACTAAGATACAAGAGTTCAGGTCAACTGAACTGAAAATAAAAATCGCTAAGATGACAGAATTCATTCCCAATTAGGATAGTATTTGTCATGGTTTAAATACTAAAAAAAAGACTATAAATGTAGCTTGACACTCAAGATTTGAAAGTAACTCACACAAAATTACTTGGATAAATTGGAAGAAGAACCAGAAAAAAATGGTCACCTTAGAAATTACAATTCTCAATAATAAAAAAAAAGAGATTGAGAAGAAATGAGGGATTATATTTCAAAAAGCATGCATTGCATTTGATTTAACCTCAACTTTGAAGAAGTGTTGGTGCAAGATTCATCAATCAAGAGGAAAGGCGGTGAAATATGTATAGGTGAACGAAAGTTGATAAATGGTGAAGAAATCTCATCCATATGGTGTGGATAACTAAAGCCATAAAATAAGACACTTGTTTTAAGAGTTTCCCTTGGAGGGCATTTTTTTTTATTGTTTTTAGGAAAGTTTTTTATTTTCATCACCATCCATATGGTGTGGAAGGCAGGTCGCCCATGAAAATAAACTAGTTTTTAAATTTCAAAATGGACAAGTTACCCGTGAAAATAGACTAATTTTAGAGAAGCATGGATGCTTGCTAAAGTTCTTTTTGGAATTTGAAAAGGGTAGGTCACCCGTGAAAATATACCAGTTTTTTAATTTCAAAATGGGTAGGTCGCCTATGAAAATATGACCAATTTCAAGGAAGCATGGACGCTTGCTAAAGTTCTTTTTGAAATTTGAAAAGGGCATGTCGTCTGTGAAATAGGCCAACTTTTGAATTTTAAAATGGACAGATCGTCTATGAAAATAGACCAATTTCAGGGAAGTATGGACGCTTGCTGAAGTTCTTTTTGAATTTTAAAAAGGGAGGTTGCCTATGAAAACAAACCAGTTTTTGAATTTTAAAAACAAACTCTTTGGATGAGTTGATCACACAACAAGTCGGACAAACACTTTTTCTTTACATGCTCATTATGCAAAACCTTGATGAGATTTTGCTTCATAAGTATTGTGAAAAGAGAGTATTTATTGTTACCTATTTTTTAACTTATAACAAATCAAGAAAAAAAAAAGAAAAAAAATACAAGAGAATACACATGAAGAAAGCTCGAAAAATTGCTCAAGTTGGTGGTGAAGGACCAAAATGACAAGTGGAAAAGTAGAAGGATCAGAATGTACAAGATTGGTAAAATTAGTGACCCAATTCTAATTGACAAAAGACCCATTCGGTGAAAATATTTTTATTTGGGGTAAATAAATATAAATTTGGATGAGTAAAAACTCAATGAGGATTTTAGAAGGCTTAATCAATTTTACTAAGGACTTGATTGCAAGGAAAATTAGTTTTTTGGAATCAATTTGGGTGTTAATTGGAAGAAATTGAAGTTTAGGGATTGAAACTAGACTTTGGAAAGTTTGATTGATCAAATCAGGGGTTTAATTATGAAAAAAATTAAAGTTTGATAGCCAATTAGGGATTTGATTAAAGAAATTCAAAACCAAGGACCAAATCGTAAAAGACGCGGGACTTCAAGGTCTGAAATTGACCAAATCAGGGGTCAGATTGAATAAAATTAAAAGTTTTGTGGTCAATTAAGGGTTCAAATGCAAAAATCAAAAGCTAAGGACCAAGATGAAAATGGTGTTAAACTCTAGGGCTGATGATTGAGTTTGACAGAGTTGAAATTACATGAAATTAAGAGTTTAAGAGGCAATTATGGGTGCAATTAAAAGTAATTCGAAGAACATGGACTAAAATGAAATCTGCTAAATCCCAAATTTAAAATCCTAATTTCTAGGGATTTAACATAGATGACGCGTTGTTCACTTACCGTTCATCTCCCTCCTTAGTAGTTTTGGATGATCGGGTTGACACTTTCCAAGAGCCGTTATGGAGTTCTAGGCGCTCCTTGGCACCATGAAAATGGAAGAAGATTCTATGAAATTGGATGTTTACATCCCAATTCTTCCATATAAGCCTCCAACATCTTATCCCTGATTAACCATCACTACAATTTTAGATTCTAGGCTAATCGAGTTAGTATCGTTAGATAAATAAATGTGAAGTTACAAACCTCTAAATTAAGCAAGGTTGGATACAAAAAAATATATATACACCTCATCCACCAACTTCAGGTGGTTTTCGATGATGTTTACATCAGAGTTGCTACGACGAAGCCTCGAAAATGGTCAATAAAGTTAGCCTAGACTGTGACACCCATTTTTCAAAAGCCACATATTTTTTTTCATGTGTTTACACTTAAATCTTCTCAAATGGTTCTTATTAATGGCTTTAAAACCTCTCTCTTAAGATCAAAAGGCTAGAAATAACTTCTTTTCCTTCAAGTTTAGCAAAACCACTATATACCCTTAAAATCAAAATCATCATTGCAAAACCAGCCTAGTACAAGAGCTTCCAGCCATTAGTTTTTATCCATAACTCTTTTATTTTGATCAAATGACTGAGCTTTGATCAATCTTTAAGGGAATCCATCAAAAAACCTAGAAAAAACCCTATAAATACCACTAGAAATCAAAGAAAAAAAAGAAGAGAAAAAAAAAGAGAAATACTAAAAAAATACCCTAGTTATAAAGGTTTATGAGCCTAACATTATTGTTTATTGATCTTTGAAAGGGTCACAAGTTTGTGAAAACAAAACTTTACAAAGAAAAGCAAAGAAGGACAGTAGTAATTCTAGGGGTTTGAAGGTACATTTCTTAACCTAAAAATGGAGTCCATGTGGCCTGCTTGATTTGATTTTGATTGTCATTTTGTTTGTGTTTATGTTTACAAGTATGGAAATGTGTTTGGAATGTTTGAAAAGTAGAGAGGTGTTTGTTCTTTCTTTTTTTGTTGTAGTTTTTTTGTTCTATGGTTTGATGTTGTCCTTTGAAGCATTTTAGGATATGTTTGATTTTTTTGATGTAATAAAAGCCTTCTAGTTAAGTTAGTTTGTGATAAAATAATGTTTTTGTTTTCTTAGTTTTGTTAATGCATTGATAAGCCATGTTATTAATCCTAGGTTTATAAGGTTCTAGTCATGATCAACATATGTTTTAAAAATAATTTTTGAATCCAAATTGCATGGATAAGCTTGCTATTTTTGTTTGCCAGTAATGGGATTTCATGCATGTTCCCCATGATTTGTTATTTTTTGTTGTTTGTTTTGATTCAAATGTATATGAATATGACAATGTGGTTTGTGTGAATAGAAAAGATTCGATTTCAAGGCTTGACATGCATTTCTAGGTTTGGCAGTAGTCTGATCAATTTCTGGGCAAAATCTATGTTAGTGTTCTTTATATTCTTTCTAAGAACATTGCTTTAGCTTCGAGTTTTTGACCTGTTTTATTTTAGTTTTTTGCATCTTTACAATCGCATAACATCATTTGAAAATAATATAAAAATGTGTTTTATTTGGTGTGCATACAACTAAGTCTCTAAAAAAAGTCACATGAAAAATAAAAATTTATGGTGAGTTTTAGCATTTTTTTTATATGTACAAAAATATATTTGCATGTATTTTTAGATTTAGTAATTAGTTTATTAAATCTATAAGAACTTAACCAGTATTTCATTAAGCCTAAAATTTTTAATTCATGTAAATTAATGGTCAATACTCTGGTATAAATGTTAGACCTATAGGTAGGCTGATATTTAAATACTAGGAGTTGACTAGAAAAATTTCAGAATTATTTTTACATATTCACCAATTTTATTTTGAAGTATTTTTCACCACAATATACGAATTGTGAAAAATCATTTCGCCTTCCAGGATAGGTGAACCCTGTTAGGGAACCTACACGGATCATTTTCCTAGGAATTTATCTCGTCATACGAGCTTATAATAAATTCAAAATATAAAATTTATTCGTAAGAGTAAATCTTTATCATGAGCCATAGACTAACCATCAATTAAAAACTCATCAAAACCTTTAAACTTATGAAAACCATATAATGCAGCTTACCTCAGGTAAAATGCGTTAGGGGTGATAATATCTTCCTTAGTTACAACTAGCTCCTTACCCTAAATTTTTTTATAAGATCAATTCACCCTGGTTTCCTAATGATTTTGAACCAAATAACTAGATGGTGATTTCTTGACCCCCGACGCTGCACATCCACATGCATCACTTTATATAAAATAACTTAGTAAGTTTAAATTTAATAATTTGTTACACAACCTTCTTGATAAGAACATCGGTGCATGAATTAATCTTCTTACTATACACATCATTGAATATGTCATGCCGATACAAATGATATTCATGTAGAGATTGACCATAAACCTAGGTTTGAATGGCCTTACATGACTGCGAAGTGTTGGCATTAATAAACCATAGATATAATCCCCTCTCTACCTAGCTCTGATCATCTCAAAGTTGCTTACGGAGTTCTCTACCACTAGCTTATCCATGACAAATATCTCTTCTTTTTGCCTTGTTTTTTTCACTTTACTTACCATCTTGAACCCGATATGTGCTTTGAAAAGTTGTGAGTTCCCAGCTATCTTTAACTTTGGTGACTCAAATTCGGATACAGGAGGATTCGTTGCTTCCTTCCCTCCTCTTAATTCTTCTCCCTATGGAGAAACTTACTTTCAAATGCCGGCGGGGAGGTTCTCCGATGGAAGGCTGATTATAGATTTCGTCGGTAAGTTTCGAAACTTTAGTTCCAGCTTAGAATAAATTAGTATCATTGCCTAATTTATTAGTGGCCATATGAATAGACATTGACAAATCTTGTGAGATGATAGAACCGACTGACAAATAGTTAGCGATCAGCCTCTCAAATGCCTCATTCCTTGCTTTTTTCTAAGAAACCTCCCTCTATAAAGGACGAGGAGGTTCACCTTTGACAACTTAGCAACACCGGTCACAACATGTGTTGTTTGTTGATATGTATGAAGATTTCGATGGAGTTTAGTTGACTCGTAATTATTATTATTATTTTTTTGAGAATTTAATTATTTAAAATTTATGAGAATCACTGTACCACTTACACGTTTCACATTAATTTACATGAAATTTAATACGAAAAATTTGCTTATAAATTATTTTGCTTTATGATATAGTGCTAATTAATGGTCAGGCCATAAGGATCCCTGAACACTTATTTTTCGTGGGAAGTCGTACTCACGTAGCATATTGCGATAAAGAAGAAGAAGAAGAAGAATTTTTCAAGTTTTAAGGTTATAGTTATAAATGTAGAGAAACTTTGTTTTGATATATTTTAAAATTCAATAATTTTTTAAACTATTATAAAAATAACTTATAAATTGTTTAAATAAGTACTAAATTGACATAAGTTGAAAAAAAAAAAGAATCTTAAAATAACAAGAAAAGTAAAAAAAAAAATTGGAAAAAAAAAATTCTAAGTATTTTTTAAGCTAATTTGGACATGAAAATAACTTGATTAGTTACACCAAGCTAGAATACTATAGAATCTAACCTGTAAAATATGAGGCCCAAATTT
>Ga0307515_10012316_pt1 | contig 16094 bp, 4 predicted proteins | sample 17_EM_MG_FD_194513 | JGI IMG/M metagenome (GOLD analysis project Ga0307515, IMG submission 194513) | Populus trichocarpa ectomycorrhiza microbial communities from riparian zone in the Pacific Northwest, United States - 17_EM | ecosystem: Host-associated > Plants > Roots > Unclassified | place...
GAAAAGTTGCATATAGAGTGTAAGAAATCATTGTGTTTGGATGTTGCAACTCGATGGAATTCAACTTATCTTATGTTAGAAGCTGCTGAAAAGTTTGAAAAGGTGTTTGTGAGGTTAGGTGAAAGTGAACTTAGGTATATGAGTTACTTTTTGGAGGTTGATTCAAAGGGGAATAAAAAAAAACATAGGGCCACCTAGTTGGAATGATTGGGAAAATGCTAGAACTTTGGTGAAGTTCTTAAAGATTTTTTACATGGTTACATTGAGATTTTCTGACTCATTGCATGTCACATCAAATTCTTTCTTCAATGAATTGATTTACATACATACAAACTTGTTATAATTGTGTAAAAGTAAAAATAATCTTTTAAGTGGAATGGCAAGGAGAATGATGTTAAAGTTTGAGAAGTATTGGGTTGTGAAGTAAATCAAAAAATTTTATTGTATATGGCTAATGTTTTGGGTCTACGTCCCAAGTTGAAATATGTGAAATTTTGTTTTGGTGAGTTGTATGATTATGACAAAACACAATTGCTAACACAAAAGGTGAAAGATAATTTGGTGAGCTTGTATGAGTTTTATTTGAAACCTGAAGAAGTGGTGGATGATAATGGGCATAAACAAGATGTTAATGATGTTATTGATGACATGGAGGTAGATGTTAATACATTAGCTCGATTCAAAAGGCATTTACAGGTGGAAGATAGTATGGAAAATAAAAATGTGGTTGAGAGGTATTTGGTTGATGGTTGTGAGGATCCTAATGATGATAAATTAGATATTTTGGATTGGTGGAAGATTAATGCTTCAAAATATAAAATACTTTCGAAGGTTTGACAACATGTTCTAGCTATTCCTATATCCGCAGTGGCTTCTGAATTAGCTTTTAGCATAGGTGGTCGTATACTCGATCAATTTTGAAGTTCTTTATCTCCAGCAATAGTTCAAGCACTTATTTGTTGTCAAAATTGGTTGCATCATGGACCAATTCCAACCGATATTAGTACATTGATGAATGATTTTGAAACCTACAAAAATCTTGAATCATGTAATTTTTCTTATAAATTTACATCTTTTATTTTATTATTTATTAATTAACGCATTTTCATTCTAACATGTTTAATTTTTTATTTTGTAGAATTTGATGGAAAGTTACATCTAGCAACGAATGATAATTAGTTCAAAAATTGATGCATATATTGAAAATGTATGGTAAAAATATTTCATTTTATTTTTATATCTTCTAATTTAATTTATCATGTTATAATTCTAGATCTTTAATTTCAGGTTTTGATGTCAATAGTATTAATTATTAAGAAATCAAAGTGCATTGTTCTTGATATGCTTTTTTGATTGAGAAGATGTGCAAATAAAGATTTATTTTTTTGGCTTGGAATGTTTTATGACAATGTAATTTATTGCTGTTTTTTTTTTAAACCTTTTGAAGGCAATGCTTTATAATTTGTATTTTAACTTATTGGTGTGTATTATTTAAACTTCTTTATAGCAGGAGTCCTGCTTAAACAAAACAGAAGAAAAATATTAGGAAGACAAAATACATATTGAAAACAAGATTGACACTAACAATTTAATATAATTGAATATTTAGTGGTAAAAAAATTAATATACTTTAGAATTTTCTAAGAAAATTAGATATATTAACATTAATTAAAAGCTCATCAGAAATCCAATTAAAAACCCATCAAAAAACCCATGAGAAGCCCATCAGACAGCCTATTAAAAGCCTAAAAAAATCATATAGGTTTTCTTAGTTTTTTGAAATCAATATTTTGACTCAGTTTTGATTTTTTTTTCAAAAAAAAAAACCAATTTAGTTGTTTTTTATAGGTAAAAACCGAACAAAACTAAAATTAACCACCCCTAGTTAAAACTACTTTTGGTCTAATATATATTGGATTGGTGGTGTTATAATTCTGCCTGTATGCGATTGTTCTTTCCTTAATTGAGGATTGTTCTCGAGTATCATTGGACTTTACATGCTGCAGCACTCAATCTCTATATCAAGGCTGCTGCCAAGAGTCCAATGATAAGTACGTGTTTTAAGTTATTACTTCATTCCAGTAGGTTAAAATTGAATTAGACATCGATCATCACTAGTGGCTATAGAAACAAATAATTGCAGCAGGTTCAAAAAAAAAAAAAAAAAGTAAGGAATTATAACCATACCATGCCAAGTATGATCGTTGCTATGAGCCTTGGCCGAAGCATGTCTAGGATAATCATGTATGCTAGTTGGTAAAGTAGTATTCTAGTCCTCTATAGTCGGAACCTTGATCTGACAATAAATGAGAGATGCCATGAAGCAGTGAGAATAGTCAGGATGTGTGTGACATCTGGAGATCAAATTGTTATTTCACTAAACATGAACTGCTTGGCGTGACTTACATTTCCTCTTCTGACACGAATGATATTAAGCACCTTGATGAAGACAGTTTGTGAGGCTGCATCCTTTTTAATACTTACAAGGAATACAGCAAGAACCTTTCTTGTGAAACAATTAATACACAAAATAATCGTCAGCCTTTTACTGCATTCCCCCATGTATGTACTGCATCAAATATACAGGCCAGACTTTTTACACATTAAGACTCGTCAGCCTTTGATTCCAGTATTACAGGAATCTTCTCCTTGTGATCACCACGCAACACCTCCACTGTCACCTGAGTATCACAACAGTTTGATACCAAACAATAAATATCAGAATAATTCAATGTCATACATTAACTAAAGTAGCTCAAGGTTTGCATAACATAGTGACTTGTCCATCACATCAACAGTCATCAGCAAAACATCCAAGAATTCAGTAAGTGCATGGAACAGGAAGACCCAACATCAGGTTTTCAAAGGATATCTTTCCCAGTATAATTGTACCACAACCACAAAGAGATGCTATTGCTTCATTGCTTCACTACTTTCAGTCAATGATCTCATCATTACCACTTTCTTACTAAAGAACAATTATTAGGTAGACTAAGTCTACCACATCACCTATAGACTAGGCCACCAAACACAAAATACAGAGACAAAATCATGTGGAATGCATAGTAGGGACGATTGTATTTTATCCATGTATCCTGTGTTTATTTTCAACTGATATCTATTGTATTTGACACGTGAACTTCATTCTACCTCACCTCTAGACAATAATGGAACGGTTTTAAATTCCGTTTGACTTTGAGTCATGAATTGAAAGTTAATTTTCATAAAATTTAAGATAAAAATGAGTTAAGTTAAAAGTATGAACCCAAAAAATGACTGGATATAACTTTTTGAAGAATGAAGGCAGTATAAATCATTAAGTAAAAGTTGCAAATTTATACTTTTGATTAAAACAAAATTTATGACTCGATTTTGAAACAACCTTATGCTTTATGCCAAAATTTATTTCTACCAAAAATATTTATAGCTTTTCTTTCAAGTCCAAAGTTTTTTTTTTAAAAAAAAAGTTGCAAATTTATACTTTTGATTAAAACAAAATTTATGACTCGATTTTGTAACAACCTTAAGCTTTATGCCAAAATTTATTTCTAACCAAAAATATTTATAGCTTTTCTTTCAAGTCAAAATTTTTATTTTAAAAAAAAAATTGAATCAATTTGCATAATTTATACCAAATGGAACCCTTAATTTCCATGGCAACTTTCAAATTACTAAACTCCAAAGTGGAAACATGGCAAACAACACTAACTTACTCTTAAAACCAAACTCCCATCCTCGATCAAAAGAAATGGAAACTTTAGTCGAAGGAAAAAAAAAAAAAGAAACTCAAAACCATACCTGCTCACCCACTTTACATTGGTCAAGTATTCTGTACAAGTCACTGCCATTTGTAACCTTTTTTCCGTTCACAGAAGTTATGATATCACCCAAAATAAGTCTGCCATAAGCATCACGTTTGGTTGGTTGCAAACCCTGCAGAAGAGAGATTCATACATGAATGGAAGTAGAACTTAAAATTTCTTATGACACCGCCATTAAGAAGGACATGAAGCCCAACCATTTTACCTAGTGAATAGAAAGGTAGGTTTGATAGAAAGTTTTATGAAGAAATGTGAAAGAAAGAATAAAACTTACCGCTTTGCCAGCTGGACCATTTGTAGGAGCATCTAAGACAAGCACTCCACTTACCCCCAACTGCTCCACAGATTGATCAGGTGCAAACTTAATACCCAAAATGGGTCTTGTTACTTTTCCAAACCTTACCAACTGATCAACAATGCCACTTACCTAGCTTTGCAAAAATGAGGATTAGTAAATTATTCACAAGCACAAGAGAAGAAAGTTTCTCCTTCCGCTCAAATGTCATAATGTCTGAAGAAAAGTTCATTGTGAAACAAAAAAGCAAGGGCATGAGTGATGACTTACAGTGTCAACTGGAATCGAAAATCCAACGCCAGAGGATGCACCAGATGGAGAATATATGGCTGTATTTATTCCAATAAGGCTCCCTGAACTATCAAGAAGTGGCCCTCCACTATTACCAGGATTAATAGCAGCATCTGTCTGTATTACATCCTGAATTGGACGGCCAGTAGCAGCTGAACTGATTTCTCTACGAAGCCCACTAGAAAAGAGCAGAAATAACATGTTAGCAAAATGGTGTCTCATACATAGACATATGGGTATATCAACCGAAATGACAACCGGAACCATTCGTCTTATTCCTACTTTCTTATTTATTTGTTTGTTGTTCTTTTATCAGTCAATGACATGGCAATGAAAACATATGTGATCACTGGTGTATATGGCATTCATATCTCCATCAAACATGAAACAGAAAGCAAATTCTAATCAACTGTAATTACATGCTATTTCCAAATCTTATCAGTTGAATCACAGCTTTAAAACAAATTGCAGCCAATTGTTGGAGCATTAGAGTAGATGGAGATCATAATCAAACCTATAATGTTTCAATGATTGTGTGTGTATGTGTCCCTAAAAGTAACAATACAAACAAACACAATAAAATAAACTCTGCTGGATTTCATACCTGATGACGCCGGTTGTAAGAGTATGGTCAAGTCCAAACTGAAAAATCAGAAAATCGGATTGTCAATTAGGGTAACCTGTACAATAAACTAAACAGTGGTGCAATTACATGATGTCCAAACCCTCAATCAGGAACTTATAAATAAACTAAACATTGTTACAAAATCAGGTTTAATCAAATTTTTTTGGAGAAAAGAAATGGAGAATTAAAGGGACAAAATATATTATATATAAATTAAATTAGGATTAAGAGGGGGGGATGGATTCTAACAACAAATTCATGTAGGTTTCATAATTCAATGCTATATGCCACCCAAATTCTAGGGCTGGGTATATAATTAAACTCACTCACAGGGTTGCCAATAGCAAACACTTTCTGACCAACAAGCAAATCAGCGGAGACACCAACAGGAATGGGTCGTAGCTTATCTTTGGGTGCGTCAACTCGCAATACAGCAACATCCTTATCTTGATCAAAGCCAACGACTTTTGCATCATAAGTTGATTGATCAGCAAGAGTGACCCTAATTAAGGCACACCACAAGCTAGTTAAAGTTACTATAATAACAGCAATATATTCAAGAAAAGTAAAAGTCATTAATGGGACTAACTTGAGATCAGAAGCACCACGAATGACGTGATAATTAGTGACAACGTGACCATCGTTGTCCCACACGAACCCAGAACCGGATCCTTGAGGCACCTCCAGCACGTCCAACGTAAATGCATCTTGTCTGTAAATTTAACTTTATTAATTAATTTAAAGAATCAAGAATTAAAAAGGAAAAGGTAAAGGAAAAGGAAGCGTACCTGACAGCAAGATTGGTGATGTATACAACGGAAGGAGTGTTTTCTTGAAAGAGCCGAACAGTGGCGAGTTCATCGGACTGCAATTTACGAGGAGTGGTAGTGGTGATAACGAAAGCCAAAGCAGAAGAGTCTACATCCCCAATCAACAGAGAGAATGATAAGGCGACTGATGTACACACTACAAGAAAAGAATCCCTCAATAATTTGGTGGTGGTGGTGGTGTTTACAGCTAATTTATGTTGCTTGTGATTGTGGATGAATATTTTATTGTTGTGGGATTTGGAGGATAGAGCGAGTGTTGTTGCTTTCTTCTTCGGAAACTGAGGAAAATGACAGAGAAGGAAGCCTGTTGAAATAAGAGAAGAAGAAGAAGAAGATGCAGCTCCGGCCATTTCCTTCTTTCGATTTTCTCGATGTCGATGGAGGTGGTTTCGGTATTAAATATAGTCCATAAACAAATATATAAACTACTAATTTATTAGTTATTTGCTGATTTCTATTTAAAACAAAAAAACTAAAATGAACTCCTTTATCGCTCACAGTCACAGCCTTGTGATGATAATTGTTGTGGCCCGCCCTTTCTCTGGTCGATTGCTGCTCCCGTTGTCAGCTTCCCTGATTTTGATTATTCGAATGTTTGCGTGTAAGCAAAAACACTTTTAATCTAGTTATTTGAATCTGGTATATCAAATCTTAAAAATATCTCTGAGTGAGTTGATGATTTTAAGGACATACCACGTTCTAGTGCATTCTAGTGAAATCCAACAAATTATTTGTTAATGTTTAGAATTGTTATAAGTTCTAAAATTAAAAGAATCAAGAGAATCCTGGGATTGTAGTTTAATTGGTCAGGTTTTAGATTTATTCTTTAAAGTTCACCAGTTCGAGTGCTACAAACTTTAGGACCACTAGAGGCTTACATGGTCGTTAACTTCATGGCCCGTGGGATTAGTCGAGATGCGCGCAAAAAAAAAGAACGATGTTTAGTTGATTTTGAATGTTTGGGTTAATAAGTTATAAATTTATTAGATTAGATATTTGTGTATTCGTTTGGAGTATATCTAAGACTACTGGTGGAATCTTATTGCGATTCAAGTTGAGATGAAAGATAAATATTTCAATGTTTTTATCCATATTTGATAGTCTTAGTAACTCATCATGAAAAAAAAGAACGATGTATTTGAGGTTAGACTTGAGATCCACCAGAAAACAATCCTTATTGTGCAAAGATTTATGCAGCAACAATTCTTTTTTTACAAGGAAAGATTTTGGCAACTTTGATAGCATTGAAAGTCTTATTTTTGCCAGGAAACAAAGTAGGCAACTTGGGATTTTATTTTTTGTATGAAATCCTTAATTCTTAAGGATGCCAAGTTGGTAGCTTGCAGATTGGACAATTAGATGCGGTTTTAGGCTTTTTTTCTAATGTATAATTTTGTGTTTATAAGTATAACTTTCATTCCGACTATCGGATTGAGTTGAAATTTTGTTAAAGATTACTTATATATATATATATATATATATATATATATATATATATATATATATATATATATGGCTAAGATTTTATGATGACTGAAAATTGTAAAGGCCTTGTGATAATGTCTAGAAGCTACTTGCAAAAATCATATTATTTTCCTAGTTGATTTAGAATTCTTTTCCTAGTTGATTTAGAATTCTTTTCCTACTTGATTTATAACTCCTTTGCTATTTTACAGCCTTGTTTAGTAAATTTTACTTATTGTAAATAGGGTTATTTAACTTTTATTTAGATTTTTCTCTACAGGCTTTGATTTCATAATAATATTTTTGTGTGCTTGTGTGAGGATTGCTCATACATATTGATTCTTTATTGAACTACCTTGAACTTATCAAAGATCAACTGTCTTATGGCATTCTTCCTTATACTTTCAGATCATGATTTCTTATAATCATTGGGTTGGGATCTTCATTCCAATAATTTTGTTATTTTGGTTCAGGTAATCATTGTGTCAAGTTTTTCGCTATCTTTAAATTTGATTTTATCTTTTCAGGATTTGTTCTTTCTTATGTGTAGGTTCAAGGCTTTTTACCCTCTAGGTTCTCATTAATTAATATAAGAGCAAGGCTTTAAAATTAGTTTATATTTATTTATCTTAAATTTTCCATTTTGTTTTTGTATTCTTTCTTCAATTCTAAAATGTGTGGCATAGTTTAAAAACAAAAGCCATTGAAATTTGTTATTGTCAAAAGAAAGTAAGTAACACGTGCGCACGCGCGCCCACACACACACACACACACACACACACACACACACACACACACACACACACACACACACACACACATATATATATATGAGAAGTGAAATCACCCAAAAAAAAATGAATTATGTTGCAAGCTTGAAATTACAAAAGATTGAGTTCATAAATGAAAAGATATACACATACAATCTAATATTCTTTGGTTTTTTGGTTTCTTAGTTTCAAATCTTGATTTCAAGGTTATTTGGACATACTTTGTGGAGTGAAATCTATTTAAGTGTAAACACATGAGGGAGTCTGTGAGAATATATTTTCTTGTTACTATTATGTTTTTAAATTTCAATGATGTCTTTCAAAGATGAATCATCATCTACAAAGAAGAGGGAAAACATGGTGTTTATGTTTTAAGCTATGCAGTAGCAATTTGAGAGGATGGATATGGTTTGGTGAGGTGTTTGATAGGAAGGACAAGATGTCATGATTTCTAGTCTATAAAAAAATACAATCTTAAAAGGTTCCTAATGTGAGAAGGCAAGATAAACTAAGGCTTCAAGTTGTGAAGGTTAATGATAAATAAAACTTGTATGAGATTTGTCAAAGTGAACAAGGATTGATGACTTACAATGTTTATTGTAAAAACAAATAAACTACTTGAAAATGAGAAACTTCATTCTAGTACCAAAAGATGCAAAAAAATAAAATTAGATGGTATTGAACCTTTAAAAGACTGAAGTCAAATCGTTTGAGATGGAGGCTTCAACGAATGAAAGTCCACTGGACTAATATCCTGAGGAAGATGACATCATTGATTCTGATCTTAATAAAGCTAGTGATGAAGATGTAGAATATCCAGCTAAGGGTGAGTCACTTGGGGTTAGACATGTATTTAGTTTACAAGTCAAAGATGATGATTTGGAGCAACAAAGAGATAATAGTTTTCTTTCGAGATGTTACATTAATAATAAGGATAAGAAGTGTTGTTGTCTTTTAATGCATCCATTACCGTCTTTTAAAGCATCAATTACCTACATATGGATATGAAGGAGAGCATCATAAACCTTGATATAGAAGTTTAATCCATTGCGAAGGAGTTCATGTGCTTATTCACATATATGAGAGTGAAAAGATCCTAGTAAAGAATGTGACTATTAGGAATATGTTAGTGGGGTTAACTTACAAGAAAATAGTGATCGAGATGAAATAATTTAGCGAGTTGGCCAAATGGAGAGAAAGAAAAGAGGGGTCATTTGTGAAGAAAAAATAGAGTATTATAAAGACTGTTTGTTATACTAACAATCTTATGCAAAATAGTGTTTATGTTTATTTGTTGTAGGATTATCAAGATGTATTACCCATAAATGGTATTTTTATTATTGATTAGAGGATGAATGCTTTTGAGAAAAGAAAGAATAATGTGAATCAATGAAATTCACAAAAGGATTTATTAGAGGTGTCAATTTGGCCTATTACAATGTTTGAAATTAAAGAGGATCCAGGAGGAATTGATTGAGTTGATTCTGGATTTTTGAGTTAGCAAGATGCAAATTTACCATACTAGAACTTCATGTATTGTTTAGGTTATACCTGAAGTTACAGGTGAAATTTTGTTGCGATTCAAGTTTGGATGGAAACTAGACATCTTAAACTTTCCATCATATATGGTAGGCTCAATAACTCATCCAGAAAAGAGACAACGATGTATTTAGAGTTTGGATTAAAATTCTCAAGCAAACAATCCTTATTTTTGCAAGGATTCCTTATGCAACAACAATCTTTCTTCTAAAAGGAAAGATTTTTTTTATAGCTTTGGCAACATTAAAAGTCTTATTTATGTAAGGAAAAAAATTCAAAAATTTAGGAGTTTTTTTTTTTTTTTTGCAATGAATCCTTAATTTTCAAGGATACCAAGTTTGTAGCTTGTGAATTGGACAATTAAAGGTAATTTTAGGCATATTTTTTCTAATTCATAGTTTTACACTAACAAGCATATTTTTTTATCCCATCATTAGATTGGACTGAAATTTTCCTAGAATATTCTTGAGGTCTTGTTTTATATATTGTTAAAATTACATAGCCATTGAACATTTAAAAGGCCCTACAATAAGGTCTAGAATCTATTGTATTTGAATTGCATTATTTTTCTAATTGGTTTAGGATTTTTTTTCTACTTTATTTAAAACTTTTTTATTATTTTTTCAGCCTTGTTTTAGGATTTTTTTACCTATTACAAATACGGTTATTTTATTTGAGTTTAGGGTTTTTTTAACAAATTTTGATTTTAGAATAATATTTTATATACTTGTGTGAGGATTGCTCATACATATTAGTTCTTAATTGAACTATTTGAACTTATCAAAGATCAATTGTCTTTATGGTATTCTTCTTTATACTTCCAGTTCGCAATTCAATATAATCATCGGGTTAGGGTCTTTATTTCAATAACTTTGATATCATAGTTCAGGTAATTATTGTGTCAAGTTTTCACTATCATTAAATTTGATTTTAGCTTTCTAGGATTTGTTCTTTATTATATATGAGTTCAAGGGTTTTTACTTTTCAGGCTCACATCATGTTATTTACAGAAGCTATAATTTATAGCCTTTCAAAAGCCATAGCCACAACTTTCCTAAATGAATTCTTAATAAGTTTGTTTAGGTGTTGGGTTCAAGATTTGAGCATAGGAATATCAATAGGAATCCACAAATCAATATTTTACTATATCAATATTCTATGTATCACTAAATGTGTAATAAATTTAGATATTATATCCATTGAGTTTTGAGTATCCATATGAATATCTATTATTTGAGTAATATTTAATATTCAACATAAAATAAAATAGTAATATATATATATATATATATATATATATATATGAATGTGTAATTTAACATAAATATGTGTGTATGTTACGTCAATATTGTGATATGTATATATTATATTGTATTAAAAAAATATATAAATATTCTACATATATATCTATATGATACAAATGTATATATCTTGGGTTGGGTATGGTTTGTGTTTAACAATATTTATATATTATCTATTATTTTCTTTTTAAGTGCTTTTTAAAAAAACCAACTTTTTTCAAACCACGACCATAAACAAACACACTTTAAAAGAATTTCAGGCTTGTTAGAGAAACAAGCCTAGTTTAACCTTTATTAAAATTAAGTAAATTGAGTTTGAGAATATCAAAGCTTGGTTCGACTAAACTCATTTACAATCCTATTATTGATGAAGCATTATTTTATATGTAAAGATGAAATTACATAAATTCAAATTTCAGGAATTAAAGTAAATATAATTATAACAATCATTTAAAATTTTTGGAAAAAATAGGTCAATTTGGCTAGTTTTTTTTATTATTAAAAGGAAGTGGGATTCCATTGTAGAGTGAATCATCATTTAGTTCGATTTTAACTAGTGATGTAAAAAACAATTTCGGCATTAAAGATGCATTTTATAGTATCATGATTTTTTTTAATTAAGAAACTGAAATATGATGTTTACATTTAAAAAAATAAAATAAATAAAATATGAATCAATAAATAGTTATTCATGCTAATTAAATATTAAAGTAAAACGTTAGTTTTCCTAGTAAAAGCAAAAGATAGATGCATATGCAAATATTTAACCCTACTATCCTTTTAATTTTATATGTTTTTATTTATTTTATCTTAGAGGTTAATTTTGTTTGCTAAGAACAAATAAATTTTAATTTTCATAAATGTGTCACATGAATATGATTTATTTATATAAAATATATAAAAAAGAAAATAAAGATAAATTATAATAATATCTTTAAAGCATTATAAAACTAAGAAAATATTTAAAAAGATTTATTCTGAAAAAGTGAGCCAAATAATTGTTTTTAAGTGAGAGGGTATTAATTAAAATTAAAAATAATAATTAAAAGTTAAAAAAGAGGTCAGGCTGCGCTTTTGACCAGTATAAAAATAACACGTGTGCCTGGTTGATTTTTTTTTTGTTTCTCGAAGGCGCATCATCCACTCTATTTAAAAAAAAATTGACGATTTATTGAAGCAAATGACCTATCATTTTCTACACTAGTTTCTGATCACCTCCTGTGATTGAAAAATCAGGATCCAAGTTTTTCAACCCTAAAACAGCCTTTAATCTCTCTAAAACCTTAAAAATAAATGAATAAAAAAATTAAGGACCATGACATGATTAAAGAAAAACATCATCTCTATTGAACTTCTCTAAAAAAAGAAACAAACTTTTTGACAAAAAAAAACAACTTGTTTAGTAGCTCGAATGTTATCATCCGATAACTTTCTCTCTCTTCAACATTTCCAATCACTTTCTCTCTCTTTTCTTAACATCCAAGGACCAAGACTGTTGTTATCCATTTTTTATTCTATATAAAAATCAAGAAAAGAAAAAAAGAAAATCCAAAAATACAAGAGAATTCATACGAAGAATACTAAAAGATTGTTTAAGTTGGTGGTAAGGAACCAAAATGACAAGTGGAAAAGTTAGAGGACCATAATGTATAAGATTGACAAAATTAATGACCTAATTCTGATTGACAAAAGACCCATTCAGTGAAAATATTTTTGTTTAGGGTAAGGAATACAAATTTGGATGAGTAGGGCATCAATGAGGATTTTAGAAGGCTTAATTAATTTTATGGAGGACTTGATTATGAGGAAAATCAATTTTTTGGACTCAATTTGGGTGTTAATTGGAAAACATTGAAGTTTAGGGATTGAAATTGAACTTTGGAAAGTTTAATTGGTCAAATCAAGGGCTTAATTTAAAAAAATAAAGATTAATAGCCAATTAAGGTTTTGATTGAAGAAATTTAAAATCAATGATCAAATTGTAAAAGGCGCGGGAATTAAAGAGATGAAATTGACCAATCATGGCCAAATTAAAGAAAATTAAAAGTTTGATGGTCAATTAAGGGTCCAAATACACAAATCAGAAACTAGTGATCAAGATAAAAATGGCATTAAACTTTGCGGCGGATGATTGAGTTTGACAGGGGTGAAATTGCATGAAATTAAGAGTTTGAAATGCAATTACAGGTGTCATTAAAAACAATTGGAAGAACAGTGACTAAAATAAAATATGTCACATCCCAAATTAAAAACTCTAATTTTTAAGGGCTTAACCTAGATGACGTGTCGTTCACCCACTTTTGATCTTATTGCTTGCCAATTTTGGATGATCGGGTTTGTACTTTCTAAAAGCTCGTTATGAAGTTTTAGACCTTCAAATGACTTGAGGTTTTTGCAAATAGAAGAATAACATCCCTTCTACAACTTTATTTCCATGAAATTAGATGTTTACATCTCAATTCTTCCATAAAAATCTCTAACATCTTGTCCTTAATCAACCATCACTGTATTTTCAGATTCTGGGCTGATCGAGTTAACATCTTCAAATGAATAAATGTGGAGCTACAAATCTTCAAATAGAGTAAGGATAGATCTAAATAAAAGGTTTACATCTCCACTACCAAGTTCAGGTGGTCTCCGATGATTTTTCATTGGAGTTTTTTCGGCGAAGCCTTAAAAGTGGTCAACTCACTTAACCTTGATTGAGATACCTATTTATACAAACCATTTAAAAAATCCTAGAGGGTTCTTATCAAGGGCCATAAAATCTTTCATCTAAGATCAGAAGGTGGAAAATGCATGTCTTTGTCTTCAAGGAAGAGAAAACCACCTAGGCAAAACCACCATCCCCAACAACCATTGAAGGAAAAAAGTTCAAGCTATTAACATTTTTCTAGAGCTCTCTCATATTGATCAAATGACTGGGTTTTGATCAATATTTGAGAAAATCCACTAAAAAACCTAGAAAAGCCTTACAAATACCCCTAGAAATAAAATAAAATAAAAAGAGGAGAAAGAGAGAAGAACATGAGGATATACTCTGTAAAAAGACCTTAGTGTGAAGGTTCAAAGACCTAACATATAAAGTCCAGCAATCTTTAGAAAGAATAGAAAGATAAAGGGAAAGAAGGAAGGAAAAGAGAAAGGAAGTAGTAGCCTATAGCTAGCAAGCTTAGAGAAGGTATGACCATGTGAAAACTCAATGGTGGAGTCCATGTGACTGCTCATTCATGCTTTCTTAATGTTTAAACCTCTTTTGATGTTGTTTGAGCTCATTTTGCATTTTGGATTGATTTTGGTGCTGGAATAATCTGATATTTTTTTGGTGAAGTCTGTTTTGTTTTTGTTCTTGTTTTAAGCATATTTTAGATTGCTTAAGCTTTTTTTATGATAGTTTGTTCTAGTTCCGGTCAATAACATGTTAGTAAAGCTTGCACTAAAGGCATGATTCTTGGTTTAAATGCTTGTTTGATTCTGTGTTTTTAGCCCAATAACATGTTAATGATGTATTTGAGGTATTGTGATTGGTGTTTGAATCTATTTTTTGTAATAAAATAGTAAGTTGTTTTTGTTTGTGGATTAAAGATTTTAAAAATATATTGATCAATTTGATGTTTTTAGTGCAAGTTAATGGTTCATATAAGTATGTTTTGCCATATAGATGTTAAAAATATCAAGTTTTGAATTCAAATAGCATGAATATGTTTGCTATTTAGCTTTAGTAGTTTTGAACTTTGGAACTTCATGCATGTTATTGATTATTTATGTTATTTGTTCGTTTTTTGGATTAAACTATGCTTGATATTGATAATGTGGTTTGTGAGGACCAAAAATAGTGTGTTTAAAAGCCTAAAAGGCCAAATCTAGGTTTTGACCTTAGTTTTTCAATTTCTGGAAAATTTTCCAATTTTGGGTTCATGTTTTTCACATGAATTTTGTCTTAGCCTTTTGTTTTTTTAGCTATTTTGGGTTAATTATTGGCACAAATATGTTAGTTTGTCATCTTTAGCAAACAATCAAGGGTTAAAACGCACCAATAACACATATTCATGTATTTTGATTCTAGGATTCTTTCAATTTTTTAAATATATTTTGATCAAATCGTGGCTTTTAAATGTCAATTGAAGAACATGGATGCTTGATTCTTGATCTACACCTGATTACGAACAAACTCTTGCCTTTTATTGCTTGAAATCTAGTCTAGTTTGATGTTTATATTGTTAGGTTTGAGTTTGAATGTTCTTCATTGTTCTTCGTGTTCTTCATTTTCATTGGTGTTTGATCCATTTTCATTAAAAAAATTTATGTTTTTCGTATTTTTTTAGTTTTGATTTGTTTGAGTTTAAATCCCTGTTCTGGTTTAGTTTTGTGTGAAACCTTGGTTTTTTATTCACTTCATGGTTGAACTAGTGTTTTCGGGTCGACCTAGAGGGTCAAAATTGGGTCAAATACTATAAGGTATTTTTTGGTTTGCCACTATTTTGATAAAATAAATTTTGGCTTAAAAGCGTATTTGGCAAACATGTTCTTAGACCTATTGTTTTGACAGTTTTGTTTTGAACAAAAATATGATTTTGCCAACATGGCCTTAAAAAAATTAAAAATGAAAAAAAAAATTATTTGTTGCATACAGCCTAATCTTTAAAAAAATTGCACTTTTATTTATAAGAAAAAAAGAGAAATTTTTTAGCATGGTTTTAGAAAAATACTTGTGTTGATTTTCTTTTGTATCTTTTGGAATTTACACCAAGTTTGTAAAATTCTTTAAGAATTTGGTCAATATTTCAATAACTCTAAAATTGTAATTCATGAAAATTAATAGTTAACATCCTAGTATAAATGTTGGACCTATAAGCAGGGTAATATTTAAATACTAGGAGTTGACTAGAAAATTTTTAGGATTATTTTAGATATTTACCAATTTTAATTGGGAGTATTTTCACCACAATATACGAGTTATGAAGAAACCTTTTGCCTTCAAGGATATTTGAATCCTGTTAGAGTGCCTACATGGACCCTTCCCATAAAAATTTATCTTGTCATACGAGCCTATAATAAATTTGAAATGCTACATTTATTCATGAAAGTAAATCTTTATCTGAGCTATAGACAGACAACGGTTAGGAACCCATCAAAACCTTTAAACCATATATAGACC
>Ga0307515_10012317_pt1 | contig 16093 bp, 3 predicted proteins | sample 17_EM_MG_FD_194513 | JGI IMG/M metagenome (GOLD analysis project Ga0307515, IMG submission 194513) | Populus trichocarpa ectomycorrhiza microbial communities from riparian zone in the Pacific Northwest, United States - 17_EM | ecosystem: Host-associated > Plants > Roots > Unclassified | place...
ATTATTAATTTTAAAATAGGATCTATTTAGTTAACTATTAAAGGAAAATAAATTCGGATGTCTTTTAATATCCTACTATTAGGGAAGGATAAGGCGATACTAGGGATGCCTTAGTTATAGGAGTATAATCTAAAGATCGATTAGGTTACAGGTTAGGTTAATATTAGAAATACTTAATGCCGTAAAATGTAATAATAAGCTAAGTTAGTATAGTACTAAGTAGGAGCGACCTATAAAGAAACGGAAAAAGGACTAAGCTATATACTAAAGAGATACCATAAGTATAGTAAGAAACTATAGTTACTAGAGAGTAAAAAGCTATTAGAGTATATAGTATAGGACTATAAAATAGAATTAGAACTAGGAATAAGTCTAAGGTTCTTTCCAATCTATAAGCTTACTAAAGAAGAAGGTAAAGTATTAAAAGAGTTTATCTAGGAGAACTTATAAAAGGGATATATTAGACTATTATAATTATTAGCGGGTTATCTAGTACTATTTATCCTAAAGAAGAATGGTAAGCTAAGGCTATATATTAACTATAGACAGTTAAACAGCATTACTAGGAAGGATAGGTATCCTTTACCCTTAATTAGCGAAATCTAAGACAGGATAGGTAATACGCAAATCTTTATAAAGATAGATCTAAGATAGGCGTACTATTAGATTAGAATTAAGGAAGGCGATAAATAGAAGGCAGCCTTTAGGTTAAAAGAAGAACTGTATAAACCATTAGTTATGTAATTTAGGCTTATAAATGCACTAGTAATGTTCTAAAAGCGAATTAATAATATGTTAGGAGAATACTTAGATAAATTTGTTATAGTATACCTTAATAATATTATTATTTACTTAATAACTAAGGAAGAATATAGGGAACACGTTAAATGGGTCTTAAAGAGACTATAAGAAGAATAGATGCTAGTAGTAATTAAAAAATGCGAGTTCTTTACTAGAAAGACAGATTTTATTAGATTTATTATTAAACTAGGCTAACTTAGTATAGATCTAAAGAAGATCGAGGCTATAGTGAATTGGCAAGAACTAGAGAACGCTATATAGTTAAGATTGTTTCTAGGGTTTTATAATTACTGCAGAAGGTTTATAGCGCAATAGTTAAAGGATATTAAGCTATTTACGCGGTTAATAAAGAAAGAAGAACTATGGGTATAGGGAGAGGAATAATAAGAACTATTTAAGGAAGTTAAAAGGTTATTTACCTAGGAGCTAGTTCTTAAGATCTATTAACTAGGACTAGAGACGGTTATTAAAACAGATATATTAGACTTTATACTAGGGGTATGCTTTATATAAAAGTATCTAGATAAATGGCACCTAGTAATATATTATAGTCGGAAGATAACACTACTAGAACTAAACTATAACATCTATAATAAGGAGTTATTAGGTATAGTTACAGCACTAAAGGAATAAAGAGCATTCTTATAAGGTATAGAGAAACTATTTATAGTTAAGACGGATTATAAGAACCTAATAGGATTTCTAATAATAAAGGAACTTAACTAAAAATAGGTTAGATGGGTAGAGATGCTTATAGAATACTATTTTAAGATTTAGTATACTAAGGGTATAGATAACACAAGAGCGGACGCTCTAAGTTAAAAGGCTAAACTATAAAATAATAAAAAGCTATTAGGGGCTTTATTGCGAAAAGATATAAATAGATTGATTAGGTACAATTATCCAAAAATTATAGTAACTTAGGAAGAATTAGAGAAAATCTATAAGTTACTAGAAAGCTTTTAGGTATAGAGAATTCTAAAAGCATAGCTAGAAGATCTATAGATGGATATATATAAAAACTAAGAAGTAAAGTATATCCTAAGAAGCATAGTAGAATAATTTATGGAAGATTTCTATAAAGGATTAACTTAAGAATATAACGGAGCTATAGGCTTAATATTAAGACTCTAGGAGGAGTACATTATTAATAGAATCTAGAGGATAGCTAGAAAGGTTATTAAGGAGTGTCTAGATTACTAAAGAAATAAACTAATAAGGCATAGGCTATATGGAGGGCTATAACCTATTAAAATACTAGAGAGACCATAGGAGGTTATATTATAGGACTTTATTATTAAGTTGCTAAAGTTAAGAGATCCTATTACCGGACAAGATTATAATACAATCTTAGTAATAGTAGATAAGCTTATAAAGTAGGGATACTTTATAGTATATATAGAAGAAATATTAGTAGAAGATGTCGCTAAAATCTATATTAAAGAAGTGTTTGTAAGATATAGAGCACTAAGTAAGATTATATTAAATAGAGATCTAAGATTTATAGCAGTATTCTAAAAGGTATTCTTAGTAGAGCAAGGAGTTCAAGCAATAACTTCTACTATATATTATCCGCAGACAGACGGTTAAATAGAAAGGTTAAATTAGATACTAGAGTAGTATCTAAGATATTATATTAATTACGCACAAAATAATTGGGTATTACTATTACTAGTTATATAGTTTATATATAATACAACACTATAAAAAGAAATGGGTACGTTACTATTTAAGGCGAATTACGGATATAAGCCAAGAATATCGCTATCGCTATATTAAGCAAAGAAGATAAGTAGCACAGCTAAGTAAAGGATAGAGATATTAATAAATCTTTATAAGAACCTTATAGAAATAGCTAAAGTAGTATAGTAAAGAATAAAGAAATACTATAATACTAAGAGATCTAAGGGACCAGATCTTAAGGAGGGAGATAAAGTATAGCTACTATATAAAAATTTTAAGAGTTAACAACTAAGTAAGAAGTTAGACTATATTAGACTAGGACCTTTTAAAATTAGTTAGAGGATTTTACCGGTTATGTTTAAGTTAAACCTACCAGCTAAGATAAAGATCTACCCTATATAGTATATTGCAATGCTAGAGCTAGCACACAGGAAAGTTAAGCTACTAGTTTATAAAGTAGACACGTATAGAGAATAAGAGGAAGATAAATGGTAAGTTTTAAAGATCGTTAGTTATAAGGACGTTAATAATAAAATATAATACAAGGTTAAGTAAATAGGCTATAATAAGACTACCTAGAAGCTACTAGAAAATTTAAAGAACGCTATAGGAAAGGTATAGGAGTATTGGAAGAGAATAGGTCAGGTAATATTAAAGAAGGATTACTAAAAAATGAGTTACCTAAGGGGGACCCAGGAAGAGCGATTACCGAATTACTTAGAGTTGTTTCCTTTGCTATTAGAAGAGAATCCGTTCTTTTATTACTAAGTTCCTATAGACCTTATTTTATAAGTTTCCACTCCTTAGAATAAACCTTCTTACGAACCTTCTTAAGGCAAAGAAGACGAGTAGACGCCGTAATTTAAGCATTTAGAGCTTTCTACTCTGCATTATAAGAACGTTCCAGCTTAGCTAGGGCTTGCAATAACTTACTATTAAGCTTTACAGCGGCAGATTAAACACAAAACCCTATAATAAATTACTTAGGGAACTTAATAACTATTAAGAGTTATAGGACGCGTATACTTAGCGTTAAAAGAAGAGTAAATGTTACAGGACAAATAAATATTTGCTTTAGTACACTCTAAATAAGAAGAGGGTTACTAGGATAAAGGACTTACTAGCGCAATATAAACTAACCCCTCTTTTACACAATAAGAACACGGAGACGGTATAATTTTACCTAGCGATAGTATTACAGTAATAGTGTAGGCACATCGTTGCGCGTGTAAAGAAGAAGAGGCTTTAGGTATTATAAGTAATGATATTAACCAAATTAATTAGACGGATATTATACCTCTAGTAAACAACTTAGAGATACTTAGAATCTTTAAGGACGAAGATAGAAAGGAGGAAGATAGTATTACGGACGCTTTAAGTACGATATTATAACTACTTAGAGAGGAGTTAAAAGAAGCTAGTTAGTTAATACAAGCATAGTCCAAAATGGATCCGGTAGAACTATGTGATGAGGAATGGTAGTATAAGTTATATAATGTGCTATATAAGGAATATAGAGAACGAATGGAACGTACGTACCTTATATACCTTACGTATATCACGTATAAGAAGGATTTTATAGAAGTACGGTCGTGTATTTAAAGGACCTCAGTCCCTACCTAGATAGTTCCTTCCTTATAGTAATTCTCAGAATACAATTAGAGTTAATCTATTGGGCAACCACTCTACCAGTTGTTATTACGTTATTGACTTTACGCATTACCTACACACCTAGCCCAATAACGAACCCACCGTAGTACTTGCTACAAGGTTCCGTTACATCCTCTGCCTTATTTTAGGGGTTATTACTAAGCTTTAGTAGGTCTCTTTAAGATAGTCTTAGAAAGGACTGGCCTAAATAAAAGTTTAGGTAGCAATTCTAGTCCGATAATTTGCTCCTATAGTTTAGTTGCTTAAAGGTAGAGTTTTATAACCGTAGATTAAAAGGCTATAGGTCCGCTAGACAGCTTAATAGTATATATTTTACCCTTAACGGTAAGTAAGGTAAATAGCCCGTTCTAATAGCCGCTTTAGCTAGTATTTCCTTCTCTCTAGACTAAGACGGGCGAATTTAGTAGGAGATTATAAATTATATTAGCATTGGGTCCGTTTTGTATATTTAGCGTATTAGCAATCTATCGTTTAGCTTATAGCTTCTATATCTCTATTATGGCCTTTTTAATTACGGTAGCGTATTATATAACCGTAGGGAATAGTATATTAGATTTAACTATTTAGGGGTAGGCTCTAAAGACTAGAAGTATAGGAACTAGTCCTTTAGGGCCAGCTAAATCGTTAATTACTTTAAACACCATTTAGAGTCCTATCTCCTTATTAATTTTAGGGATTTTAGTTATAATAATCTAGTAGGCTCGCCGTAATAGACTATAGTAGCGCTCTACTATTCTAATAGAGTTATATGCTTTAACCGGTACTCCCTTTATACTAATTCCTATAATAGTAGCGTGTTACTTAAATTCCTTACTAACAAAGTTCTTTTTAGCGTTATAGGTAATTAGGTCTAGTGGCCCTAGGTAAATATTAATTTAGTATATCCGTAGAACGTCTTATATATATTTGGCGCTAATATCTTATAGCTATCTACCAGCTTAGAATCGCGTTCCTTTATTAATAACGTATAGGAGGAGTAATCCGCTAATATACATAATGTCGACGATAATATTATAGTTAAAATTAACGTTATCTTATAGGGTAAAGCGGAATCTACCTAGTGATTTACTAAACTTCTAATAGTAGTGGCAGAACTTAGTTAGTTGCTTAATAGCCATTCTATTGGTTTTATAGCCAGTATAGTAGAGTAGCTTTTATAATTTCTTAACTAAGGGATATCTAAATTGACGATGTAGGCGCCGTAGCTCTATATCTGTTAAGTAGTAGGGGTTCGCATTAAAGGATTTAAATAAATATAACTGTAGTAATAAGCTCTATAGAAGAAATAGGTGGCCAAACTATCGCACTACTAGCACTTTTCCAGTACGAGTGATAATAATATTTTTAAGGTTGTTGTAGTAGATTTAGAGTTTATCTATATCCGCTAAATAGAGTAAGGAGGGGGTATCTATATAGATAATATAAAACTATATCTTGCCTATAGGGGTAATAATATCCGCAGTTTTAATAGAGGTAGCAATTTTAATACCGAACTGCACGTTAACTTATCCTTTAGTTAAGGTATTAAGTTTTATAAATTAGTCCGCGTTCTATAGTGCCTAGAATTATCTATAACTGGCTGTAGACTTCTTTAACGTACTAGTATTAATTATAATTCCTATAAATACTGTAGAAGTATAGCGTAAAGCGGCGGTTATTATATTATAGTTAAACGGGTCAGTTTCCGTAGTAGGTTCCATAAAGGTTATAGTAAGTAAGTAAGCGTAAGCCTTATTGGCTAGTTCTATACTTATAGAGGTTGCTTTATCTATAGTAAGAGTCCTAAATAATATAAGGTAGTAGCCATCAGGGTCTTCTAATTCTTCCTCGCTATTGTTATTATTAGTATTTTTATTAGCGTCTATGTCTAGTATAAGAGTTTTAAAAGTCTTATTACACTTATTATTGTCGTCTCCTTTATAGTAGATAGTGTATTATCTAAAGCGTTCTTTAAAGTTACCGTTACGGCCCTTATTATTATTAAAACGTCTTTTATACTTATCTCTAGAACAGTTCCGCTCCTTTTTTATATATTTCTATAAGCAATAGGTCTCCTTTTAGTAAACATAGTACTTAGCCTTTAGGGATCTAACGGTGTTTTATCTATAGGAGCGGGTTCGGTTACAGTTGTTACGGATATCACGGCGGTATATACGATCCGTAAAGTAGGCTTCTTAAGACGGTCTTATTAAGGCCTAGGAAGGGTATTCCTTCTCCTATATAACTATAGAAGATTGCAACTTACTAATTAACTAGGAGAGGTCTTTAGAAGGGTTAGAAATGGTAATACGGCATACTAGTACTCCTTAGCAAGCGGTAACTAGCTTATTTATAAGGAAGAGGTCTATATAAAACTCTAGGTATAATCCATAGCAATGTTTTAGGAGCTTATTAAGAAGTAGTTAGAAACTCTAATAGATTTACTTATTAGGGTTCTCGTTAATAATTCCTTAGAAGTCAGTGGCGTTTTATTTAGTAAGGTTTCTCTAGTAGTACTCTAGTCCTTTAAAGAAGTATTATATATGGTTATATGCCTTAGTAAATAATCTAGTTAAAAGGCTGCTATTATAGTAGTGATCCTAAGTAAGTCCCTTTAGTATGGTTAGGAATGTAGTTATATAGCCTTTAGGAGGTAGACTAGCTCTCTTGCAAATATTATAAAAGATAGTTAATTTAAAGTTAAAGCTATTACTTATTCCGTTATACTTCTAGTTATCTATATAAATCTTAGCGATAGTGGCTGCCTCTTTACTGTATATAGGCAGGTGTATAGTAGGGTCAGTATTGGTAGTATTAGGGTGAAGATATTAGGCAGGAGGAGGACTAGGTAGAATAAGAGCGGTTACTAAAGAGAGGGTAAAGGCAGTTGCCGCAGGCAATAATTACTAATTCTACGTCTGTAGGAGTTAAGTAAGGAGGGTAAGTAGTTAATCTTGGGTAAAGGTAGGTGCAGCTTATTAGGGTATAAATGCAATAGCTAGTTAGGGTATCCTAGGGGTAGGTATTTGCATTTTAGGTGTTATAGCTATAGCTATAGGCTAAATTATAGGCGTTAAAGGTAGTGGAGGTAGTTAATGGTTTACAGGCGTCGGCGCCATATAGGAAGGTAGTAGGCTATAAGAGGGGGTTGTAGGAACTAAAGAGGCTATAACTGACAGGGGTATAGCTTAATTTAATATGAGAGCTGTTTGTATAGAGTTAAGTTATTCTTATAATGCCACTATAATTATAGGGCTAACTTCCTTAAGAGCTTCTGTAATTTCCTCATCTGTCCATTTATAAGGTTCTTCCTCTTAAAGGAGGTTAAATAGTGCTTCTAAGATTAAATATCTGCTATTATGCTTTCCCACATACATTCCTCTCTTAAGTAGATAAGTGCGTAACTTTGCTCTTATATTAATTCGCATACATCTAAAATCTTTAGTAGTAAAGCCTTTAAATTATTCCTTAAATACTATCTATAATATATAGTTTATAAAGTTCTCCTGTATATATATATAGACCTTTATTACTATATAGTCTCCTAGCTTATCTTTAGAAGCTATAGCAGCAGTAATTCCATCACTATGCTTTGATATCTTCTTATACTACTCCATTGTAGTTATAGGTCGAGTATCTATAAGGTTTAAGTAGAGGTTTAAAGGTAGGAAGGTTTAAGGTTTAAGGTTTAAGGTTTAAGGTTTAGGGTATTCTCTATAGCCTTAGGGCCTATAGAGTGTCCTTAGTCTAAAAGTTTAAGGGTTAAGGCTTAAACAGAGGTCGAGGTTAAGGTTAAGGTTAAGGGTTAAGGTCAAGGTTAAGGGTAAGGTCGAGGGTTATATATACATTCTCTACGGCCTTAGGGCCTATAGGGTTAGTCTTAGCAAGGCTACTATTCTCTTAGTAATCTGCTGTATTAGCTATAAGGCCAATACACGCTCTTAAGCTTAAGTAGAAGTTATAGTCTTCTCCTTTAATAAAACAGATAAGAACTAGGCGATCGGTGAACTATTTCCAGTACTACTCCTTAAGTGTCACGGAACCCCACCGCAGGGGCCTCTATAGGAGAGCCCCGTGCTCTCACGTACACCTCGCGTACAGCTTACGTCAGCCACGCGTAGGTATATCACCTCCTTACGCCCTCGACCCTTACGATCGATCGCGCAACGTCTTATAGACTCCTCGAATACATACGTTCAGCTGCCACTGTTCCGCGCCCCATGACATTACATTACGCCTTTTTTACTACCGACACCTAGCCTACGACTAATTCTACGTCTTTACGATACTATAGGCGCTACCAGAAGCAGCATGTCTACGAGCAACCTTCGCACCATAATAGTAAGACAATATTCCTTACTAGCCACTATGTTAAACCTAAAGAGTAACCTAATACCTTAACCTAACCTACAACGCCAATTAATCCCAGGAAATTTTAATTTATTAACCCTAGCCTTAACCCCTAAGAGCAAGCCTAGCGGCTTAAAAGAGTTATAACTATAAGTACCCTTAAGCACCTAGCACCACCTTAAAGATAATAAAAGTCAACTAGCCTAGCAGGATAGGTATACCCCTATTAATATAGGTGGTTATAGCAATAACCTTAACAAGATAGACACCGGCGATGTCTTATCCTTTATTAATTACATAGCCACGGAAAAGCAACTAGAAGGGCAGCTACCTATTAAAATCGAAATATAAGACGCTAAGATGTTTATATAAATAGTAGTACAAGAACCTAATAAATACTACCGCCTTCTATAGAACTACTACCTAAAGCTTATATAAGCCGAATTACGTACTGCCTAAGACTATAATATCATCCAAGACTTATAAGCTAGTAAGGCACTTACCGATAATATACGCTAAAAGACCGAAGATAACCTCCATATATCTAAACGCGACGTCTAACAACTAAAAAAAGCTAAGATTATACTTATTGCTAAGGTTACTAAGAAGGAGGGCATAATTAAATACCTATAGTTTTAGCTTAATAAGCACATCTATAATAATACCAAGTATCTCCCTACTACGCACTATACTACCTAAGTCTCTACGCCTCTAGCAACCTTACCCACCCAACGCTTAGCCAAGGGTTAGCGAGCAGCTTCACCTAATAGGGACGACTCCTATAACAGCGACTAAACTTAAGCCATAATTGCGGGGTCTAATATATAATACCCCGATCCCCCAGTCTTCTAGGGAGACCGCAAGGAATACAGCTACTAGAAGATATAAATCCGCGAGAAACTAACCTAGAGCGCCTGCCTTTTTCCTAGGGAAGACGCTAAGATTAGTTACATTATCGGGCGTATAAAGGGTACCCTATTTAATAGACTCTTTGCCTAATAGGAGACTAATGGCCCTTAAAAGTAGCAGTCCCACTAGGAGGTCCTTAACGATCTTAACCTAATATATCGCGACTATAACCTAGTGGCCACTAGTTAAGCCAAACTACGCGCCCTAAAAATAAGTCCCATTAAGTTATTTAATAAGTTCTATATTAAGTTTTAGGAATACACTAAAGTCCTCTTTTAAGATAACGCTAAAGACTAAAAAGACCTCCTTAAAAAGGTTACCTATCGCCTTAATTACGCTGCCGCTAGTTATAATTATAATAACGTGCATAGCATGGTAGCAGCCCTATAGAAGATCAAACGACGGCTAAATTAGATCTCCACTACTAACCCTTACCTAAAGGCTCCTATACAGAAGCCCTCTGGGCCAACCACACCTATATATACTAGGTTACCGATGCCTACTACAAATACTATTACTGGAGCCAATATTAACCTCTCTATACTAACCTTCCTATATAAACTCCTAGACGGAGAGTATAAGCTACTTTAGAAGCTAGGGCGCTGCTATAGATACTGTTAAGAAGGCTATTATTACGAGAACCTAAACTGCCCAATAGCTAGGTTCGGTAATTGCCGCCTAACACCTAACTTTATACCTTAAATACTAAATACCTCGCTATGCACCGCTATTGTATAAGATAAAGACGTAGTAATAGCAGTAGAGTTGGATACGGAAACGGAAAACGCTAAGTCCTAGCCCTAAGTCGCGGGTTAGGACGCCCTAATAATGGAGGGATTTATATATTGGCCTACTTAATAAATAACTTAGTAAAGATAAACGGACGGAAATAGATAGTTTTACCTATAATAAGAATTACTGCTAAAAAATAATATAAAAGCTATTTTATAATTAATTGCGGAGCTATTAATAAATTTATAAATACCTAATTTGTACGTACTTATAACCTACCTACCTTACCCCTTACTAAAGCCCGCGCCCTATAACTTACTAATAATAGTTATACCGTATAGAAGATTACCTATATAGTATAACTCTACCTAGATATAAACGGGCACTAGGAAGAGCTCTAGGCCTATATTATACTACTTACCAACTACCCTATTATCCTCGGAATAAGCTAGCTTAAATAATATAACCCCACTATTAACTGGAAAAAGAGAGAAGTAACCTTTAACTCTAAATACTATAGAGAGACTTGCCTAGGGCATAGCCTAGCCGCCTCTATTTACTCCCCAGGATATTAACCTAAGGAACCCCTTATTACTCTACCTACGACTAACTACTACCACGTTAGTGCTGCGGCCTTCTACCATATAGCACGTAAGAAAGGCTAGACTGTTACTATAGCTTTTTAATTATAACTATATAAGCTTAATAAAAAATAGAATTATGTCCTCTATAGTAACAGAATAGATATAGTTAACCTTCTAGAAGACAACGCCCCTATAGAACTCTATGGACTTTTACCTTTAGACTTTAAGAAGTTTATAAAGCTTAAAAAAGGACTTACTAACGAGAAACTCTATAAGCGCCTCCCTAAGAGGTACTACGACTTTATTAATATATACTTATAAAAGGGCGTAGATATACTCCCCCTATATTAACCTAACGACTATACCATTAATATTAAATAAGGAAAAATACCACCTTATAAGAGACCCTACCTAATATTAAAAGATAAACTTCTAGTTATAAAAAAGTATATTAACGAGCACTTTAATAAAGGGTTTATTTATCCTAGTATATTACTAGCAGCCGCCCCTATCCTTCTTGCTAAAAAGCTAGGGGGAGGTATCTGATTCTACGTTAATTATAGAGGACTTAACACTATTACGATTAAGAACTAATACCTAGTACCGCTTATATATAAGACCCTTAAGCGGCTTAGTTAAGCCAAAATCTATATAAAGCTTGATATTATCGCCGCCTTTAACTATCTCTAAATACGGGAAGGTAATAAATAGAAAACTATATTTGTATCGCGCTTCGGCTAATTTAAATATACTATTATGCCCTTTAGCGTATATAACGGCCTAGGCGCCTTCTAAAGCTATATTAATAACGCCTTATAGGACTACCTTAACGACTTCTACTCTGCGTACCTGGACGATATACTTATTTATAATAATAACCCTTTTAAGCATACTAAGCACGTTTAAAAGGTCCTATAGCGCCTTAGGGAAGCAGGACTTTATATTAATTTAAAGAAGTACGAATTCTTAGTCACAGAAGTAAAATACCTTAGACTAATTGTTACTACTAAGGGTGTCCGTATAGACCCTAAGAAGGTATATATAATTACTAAATAGCAAGCCCCTAACTGCATTAAGGACGTATAAGCCTTCCTTAGTTTCGTCAACTTCTATTGGAAATTTATATACAACTTCTTAGGCGTAGTAGTACTACTTATAGCAATAATGCGAATAAAGGGCCTTTCTATAAAAGGAAGAAAAACGTACCTACGCTTTACCTAGACGCCTAAATACAAAAAGGCGTTTTAAGACCTTAAAAATGCCTTTACTAAAGCACCTATCCTAGCTCACTTTATACTAGGATGATAACTCTATCTTAAAACCGACTCCTTAGACCACGTTAATGTAGACATCCTCTCCTAAATAGGCGACGACAGTTTCCTTCACCTAGTTGTATTTTACTTGTCTAAGCTTATACTATAAGAGTATAACTACAAGATCTATAATAAAGAACTCCTTGTAATTATATAAGCGTTTAAAGAATTCTAACCGGAACTCTCCTTAGTAGAACCTAACTAGCCAACTAAAGTCCTTACGGATTATCGCAACCTTAAGTACTTTATAACTATAAAGTAGCTAAACTAACGCCAAGCACGTTAGAACGAGTTCCTCTCTAGTTTTAACTTTAAAATCGCATATAGGCTAGAAGTATAAGGCACTAAGCTTAATAGCCTAATACGCCGCTCGCAAGACCTTCCTTAGTTAGAAAACGACCCTTATAATTAGTTTTAATAATAGATAATCCTAAAAGCACGGAACTTAGCCCTAGGTATACTACCTATAATAGAGCCGATTGCACCTTAGCTTTATACTATAAAACTAGAGTTACCTTCTAAAATCAATAAGCTTATTACCGCAGCATATAACACCTCTGTTAACCTACTACTATATTAACTTATTACCGCGAAGACCGCTAGCACCTATACGCTGCCTACTAACCTCTAAAGCTTAGGCTAGATTAATATAGCAGCCTTAGAGGTAAAAGAGAACAGGCTCTATTATAGAGGCCGCCTATTTATCCCTAACTTAGAAAACCTATAACGGCAACTAATCCAAATGGCCTATAACCTCCGGTTAAGCGGCCACCTAGGAAAAAAAGGAACCTATAAGCTTCTTAGCCGATACTACTTCTAGCCTAAGATAATAGACTTAATTAAACGCTTTATAGGCACCTACTATAGTTATAAGCGCGCTAAGGCCTTTAATATAAAGTACTAAGGACTACTATACCCTCTACTAGTACCTATATAATAATAGGCGGATATCGCCATAGACTTTATTATTAACCTACTACCCTATAAACGATACAGCCGTACCTATAAGAATATCCTTATAATAATATACCAACTTATAAAAGAGCGCCACTACGTCCTAACTAAAGGCGTAGCTATTAGCGACGTCACTAACACCTTCCTTTGCGAAGTTTACCGATTATATAGGTTACCTAACTTAATTACGTCTGACTGAGGTATATAGTTTAACTCCGACGTATAGAGACAAATCTGCCAACGCCTTAGCACCTCTATTAAGATATCTATATTATTCTACTACGAAACTGCTAGGCAACTAGAAAAAGCTAACGCTAGCATAAAAGCGTACCTACGACAGGTAGTTGCCTATAGTTAGGATGACTGGGTAGATTACCTTCCACTAAGTGAATTCGTAGCAAATAACTATATCTTAACCACTACAGGACTTACCCCGTTCTTTACGAACAAGGGTTATTACCCCTAATCCGGCATAGAGCCACTAGAACCTATTAATAAGAAACTGCCATATAGAAAGCGCCTTAAGATGCTACTTACTAACTAATATACAGACCGTATAAAAAATCTACTTAACTACTACAAGGGAGAAATGGCCTAAGCTTAAGTAAAGTAGGCCTACTTTACTAATTGTTATAGAACGCCACCACCGGAGATACGTGTTAGCAACTAGGTATAGCTAGATATACATAATATCTCTACGCAGAGGCCTATAAAGTCACTTAATTATAAGAATCTCAGCCCCTACTAAATTAAACAAGTCATTAATAGGGGAGCCGTATATAAGCTAGAGCTCCTACCTACCCTAGCTACCCGCGGGATATAGCCTATATTTTACCCATAGTTACTATACCTTTACTAGCCTAACCCCTTACTAGGACAGATATAGCCTAAACCTCTACTAGTACTAATCTAAGATAAGAACAAAGATAAGAACTATGAGGAGTGGACCGTTAAACAAATTATTAACTCTAAATACCGTGGTAAAGGTAGGGGACGGCGGCTCTACTATAGAGCTATCTACACAGGATTCAACATAGATTAGCCAGAATGGCAACTATAGGAAGATTTTGAAAATGCAAAGGATCTAATTAGCGATTTTTACTACGCGAACCTATAGAAACCGGGCCTAAGCAGAGATTTCGTGCCTAATCCTCTATAGGAGTCCTTATAGAGTTAAACCGTACATTGCCATATAAGGGCAAATTGCCGTTAAATTGCCGTAGATTGCCATTATGTGATAGCAAAATGCGATTACGTAACTGGAAAATCGTTGAGATGTCCAGGAACTTTAACTAGCGGTTGAAGTTGTCTAATTAGTCGAATTCTTAGGTGCCAAATCTTATCACGTGACGTTATTTAAGCCTTCAGCAATATCCCCTTTTCTTCTCTATACCTTAAGTGTCCCTTCTATATATATATAGTAACCACAGCGTCGCCGGAGCTCCACCTCTATAAGAGGGGGGGTAGTGTTACAGAACCCCACCACAGGGGCCTCTATAGGAGAGCCCCATACTCTTACATACACCTCGCGTACAGCTTACGTCAGCCACGCGTAGGTATATCACCTCCTTACGCCCTCAACCCTTACGATCGATCGCGCAACGTTTTGTAAACTCCTTAAATATATACATTCAGCTACCACTGTTCCGCGCCCCATGACATTAAGCGCTAGCTATTATATATTTCCTAATCTATACGTCTACTAATTAGTGTCAGTATACTCGCTTTATTAACATGCATAAATATCACTCTATTGCGATACGTATGCGGTATTAAAGTTAGTAGTTATTAATGTCTAGAAATAGGGGTTTACTCTAAGGTCAGACTAGTTAGTCTCACTTTGTGGTTTTGTAACTACGTTATATAACTAACATTCTAATAAAGGAAGAACACGGAGAATATATTAAATAGGTCTTAAAGAGACTATAGGAAGAACAGATGCCAGTAACAATTAAAAAATGTAAATTCTTTATAAGGAAGACTAATTTTATTAGATTTATTATTAAATTAAGAAGGTTAAGTATAGACCTAAAGAAAGTTAAAGCTATAGTGAATTGGTAAGAACTAGAGAATATTATATAGTTAAGATTATTCTTAGGGTTTTGCAATTACTATAGGAGGTTTATAGCACAATAGTTAAAGAATATTAAGCCATTTACTTAATTAATAAAGAAAGAGGAACTGTAGGTATAGAAAGAGAAGCAGAAGAAACTATTTAAAAAACTTAAGGAGTTGTTTACCTAGAAACTAATCCTTAAAATCTATTAACTAAAATTAGAAACGGTTATAGAAACAGATATATTAGACTTTATACTAGGAGTATACTTTATATAGAAATATAAAGATAAATAGTATCTAGTAGCGTATTATAGTCGGAAGATAATACTACTAGAGTTAAACTATAACATCTATAATAAGGAGTTGTTAGGTATAATTATAGCGTTAAAGAAATAGAGAGCATTCTTGCAAGGCATAGAAAATCTATTTATAGTTAAGACAGATTATAAGAACCTAATAGGATTCCTAATAACTAAGGAACTTAACTAAAGATAGGTTAGATAGGTAGAGATACTTATAGACTACTATTTTAAAATTTAGTATACTAAGGGTATAGACAACGCATAAGCAGACGCTCTAAGTAGGAAAGCTAAACTATAGAATGACGAAAAGCCATTAGGGGCTTTACTGCGAAAAGATATAGACGGATTAATTAGGTATAATTATCTAAAGATCGCAGCTACTTAGAAAGACGAATTAGAAAGAGTCTATAAGATATTAGAAAGCTTTTAAGTATAAATTTTTTTAGAAGCGTAACTAGAAGATCTATAGATGGATATATACAAAAACCAAGAAGTAAAGTATATCCTAAGAAGTATAGCAGAACACTTTATAAAGGAGTTCTATAAAGGAGTAACTTAAGGATATAACGGAGCTATAGGCCTAGTGTTAAGACTCTAAGAGGAGTATATTATTAATAGAATCTAGAAAATAGCTAGGAAGGTTACTAAAAAATATCTAAATTATTAAAGAAATAAACTAATAAGGCATAAGCTATATAGAGGGCTATAACCTATTAAAATACTAGAGAGACCATAGGAGGTTATATTATAGGACTTT
>Ga0307515_10012318_pt1 | contig 16091 bp, 12 predicted proteins | sample 17_EM_MG_FD_194513 | JGI IMG/M metagenome (GOLD analysis project Ga0307515, IMG submission 194513) | Populus trichocarpa ectomycorrhiza microbial communities from riparian zone in the Pacific Northwest, United States - 17_EM | ecosystem: Host-associated > Plants > Roots > Unclassified | place...
ATTTAGCAAATTGAGATTTAATGCTTTCTGGTAAGTTTTTAAAGAAACCATTTACACCTGCAGCGAACCTCTCTCGTAAATCTCCTTTCAAACATCATTTGAATTTGAGATGATAAAGTGGAGAGCAAAACCATTTACCATCTAAACTATCACCTTAAAAAGATTAAAAAGTTTGATATATATATGGCAAATAAAGAGTATATAAGAGCCATGTTTCTACCAATCTCTTTATTTGCCATATATATATATATATATATATATATAAGAGCCATGTTTCTACCAATCTCTTTATTTGCCCAATTTAAATTAATATATGAAAAGGAATTTTAATTAGGCTGCAAAATTCCCAGAACAAAAGGGCAAAAAACCCAGTTTACAAGAAAGGGCCTAAAACCCAAACTAAATCTGGACCCAAAGGTTACAAAGAAGCAGGGACATAAAGGTAAGTTCATTACCAATTTGAGCTAGAGAGAAAATTGGAGAATGTGGGCGTATTGGTGGAGGCCTGGAGGGTAGTGGCCATAACCGCCTTAACTGCCACTTCCCCAAAACATACAAAAATAAAGAAAAGAAAAAACATTTCTTTCTCATCTTCATAAACATCATAGAACTTCTCTGTCGCAGAGAACAAGCAGCAACAACAACATCAAAATACAAAGACACGGAAGAAGAAGAGAAGCAAATGCCTAGTATCCGGAAAATGGAAGGATTTAAGAAGGAAGAAATAAGAAAAGGGCCATGGAAAGCAGAAGAAGATGAAGTGCTGATTATGCATGTTAAAAAATATGGTCCTAGAGATTGGAGCTCTATTCGGTCCAAAGGCCTTTTACAACGAACTGGCAAATCTTGTCGTCTTCGTTGGGTTAATAAGCTTAGACCCAACTTGAAACAGTAAGTAACTTCAACTTTTTAAACTACACTTTAATCAATTTCATTTTGAACTTGTTTGCAATTTTAATCACATGCATGTTAGTGATGAATTATCAAGATTTTGATTCTGGGATGTTTTAGATTCTCTTTGTTGATAGTACATTGTAGCAATGGTTGATTGTCCAGAAATGGGCAGTGGTGGTATTTTTATTTCCTTGATTTTTGTGTTTCTGTCTTGTGTCTGTGTGTGTGGTTTTATAGCGGGTGCAAGTTTTCAGCCGAGGAAGAGAGGGTGGTGATAGATTTGCAGGCAGAATTTGGGAACAAATGGGCTAGAATCGCCACGTATTTGCCTGGAAGGACTGATAATGACGTGAAGAATTTCTGGAGTAGTAGACAGAAGAGGCTGGCTAGGATTTTGCAGACTTCAGGAACACCTTCCTCTTCTAATTCCAGGCCACAGAAGAGTAAATATGAAGTTCCCGTCTTTCAAGATGTTCCCACTTTGGAGGTAATTGGAAAATTTTGTGTCCTCACTTGCTTTCATAGAGAATTTTGGGATTTTTTAGTTGCTGCACAAAAAAAAAGGTTCTTGTCTGGTCTTTGTCGAGGACTTTTGATAGTATTTGATTGATTGACTCTACGAAGAGTCTTGTCTGTAAGTTTTTCACCTGCTATGGAAGGATAATTTACTGTTTCCCCTTTGTTTATCTTGTGTGAAGGCTCCAATGTTCAGTTCTTCAATGGAGGAAGAGTCATCCTCGAAGGCTTGTTCATCATCCTACTTGGATAACCCTGAACATATAAGAATGATGCCATTACCGTCTCTGGTTAAGACTGATTTTCCAGACGGTTATGCAAATCTTGGTCAGTATGAGCCCCTGTCAACGATTCCCTTCCCTCAGATCCCACAGCCCCAACCAGGCCTTTTATTCTCACCAGAAAGCCATGAGCTCCTGGCTAGGCTGGATGACCCTTACTTTCTCAATGTGCTTGGAACCGCAGATGCTCCTGAACTTGGAGATGCAGCACAATTTTCACTTGGGCCTCCATTGTTTGATCCAGTATCAAGTTGTATGAATAGTGCAACGGATGTGAAGAATCATGTGACCCCAGATACCCTCTTCGATGAGTTTCCATCAGACATGTTTGATCATATTGAACCGCTTCCAAGTCCTTCAGAGTGGTGAAGGATTGATCACAAGGCTGTTTTTATGTGGGTGTAGAAGGATGACCTCTTGAATAGTTTCTCTGGGCGAAAAATTTGGCATGTCTGTCATGAGATTGTTGTTCAATTGACTTCTATTCTTTGCACTAACCTTCAGAACTATACATGTGATCTCTCTCTCTCACACACACACACTTATACAGATATGAAAATGGCTGCTAATCATGAAATTCCAGCCCATCTGTGCTTAGTTTTAGTATCTTGATCATTTTACTTGTTCATTTATTTTATTTATTTATTGGCTGTTCACTGATTCACGGATCCTGAGGTAAAGTGCAGGTGTTGCCTCGCGGGGCAGAGCATCACCTTGTCTCTTTCACTCGCTTTCACTCAGTTATACCAGCATCAACATCCGACTGATGGCAAGTTTGTGGTGTTGTGGGCTGATCTTGACATGTAGAATAACCCCATTTTTTTCCTATGACGATTGAAAGCAATGGTTTCAAAGAGATTAAACAGCTTCAAGCCATGCAAACTCCATCTTTCTTGAAAAGTTGCGCAGGATAAACCCCTAACATCACCTGTACATTAAAAGATATCATGAAGAAGAACACGTCCAAGTCCATCCTACCGTATGGTAATTTCTCAAACAAAAGAAAACCATCAAAACAAGGAATTCACCATTTTCTACAGAAAGGGAGTTCAATCAAGATTCATTTATAACGTTCAGGGTAACATTTAACAACACCAAAACCCAAAGAAAGTTTCCCTAATTGCCTCTTTTATGTTGTTTGCAATGAAAGCAATCAATAACGGCTCAATTCTCTGATGGAACAATGGTATCTAATTGACCTTTACAATCAATTAGCCCTAACTTAAGAATCCCTTTGATCATAGCAGTTCTCCTAGAAACACAAGCAAGTGCGCTTAAGGCAGCCCCCAAAAGTTGACAGAAGAAATGTTTAAAATGGTTTCTCGCATTTAAAAAAAAAAATTACATGGCGCCAGTGGCCATAGGGTTCGCAGAACAGTAACTGATGCCAGATTGACCATTATGAGTGAGCACCTCAAACTCTCCAGCAGTAAATGACTTCTTTTCGTGGACAACAGATCTTCTTAGTTGTGAATATGCACAGTAATCTACCTCATAAACTGATATGTCTTTCAAAAATGCAGAAACTGAAACTCCTACTCCTTCCCCTGAATTTACAAGCGGTTAAACTTAAATCAGAACAGCTTATGAAGCACATAGAGAGTGTAAAACCTTATTTCATACATTTCCTACCATACAGAGACATGTTATGATCATAATCCAAAACACTAAGTTGATAAAATCAGAAGAGCATTAAAATTAAAACTAGTCCAACCAAATACTGATCTTACCGTGTGTGACAAGCAGCAAGTTTTCTGAAGGGTATTTATCCGTAAGCGCCTTAATGATTTGTTCATATCGAGTCCTTGCACCCATCACAGTCTCTTCCCATTGCGGCAGCTACAATTTCTCAAGAAAATAGCCAATATTAGACACTAGAAGTGACATGTAGGCGTGATCTTATAACCCTTCCACTATACTAACCTCTTCATACACTGGTTTCACAGCATGATCCACTGTCCCAGTTGGTAGCATAGCTTCAAGCTCAGAGATATTGAACCCAAAGTTGCCGTCTTTGGGCGCACAATCACTTCTGATGGCTTCCCTATTCAACATCTCACACAAACCATACTCAATAGAGACCTGAAAATGCACTATAAACAGTCAAAACGAAAAAGCTTTCAAACAAATAGAGATCCATTCAAACAACAAGAACACCAAAATAACTACAATCAATGATACAATAACACTGACTAACAAGATATAGAACTCCAAATGAGGAAATATTCATTTGAGAAGAACTTCCAGAAAATAAAAATAAAAATCCCAACAAAATTTAATCAAAGCCGTCATGACGTCATCAATTCCATGAACATTTTATATAAATTTATCTTAGTTCGTTTCATTGTATGTATCATATACATTGGTAACTGTTTCATTGATTTTAACTAAAACCCGACTGGACACGGAATTAGTTTCAAATCAAGAAAGCTGATCCGAGGATACGAATTGAACGCGTTAAAAATTATATATATAAAAAATACTTGATATCGATTAAATCTGAGCAAATATACTTAAAAATCATGATCACCGCAGATCAATCTTATATGCCCAATCATTACTTTGTAATCTCTAATTTAAAACGACGCCTTATTATAAATAGAAAAGGAAATAAGGAAAATAAACCACTCACCTTGAGTTTAGAGGAATCGATGGTGACACCGAGACTACTAACAACGTCAGGACCATCGTCGACGGCGCAGAGGGCAGAGACAACCTCGGAGGCGGTCTGGATACAGCGTAGGAAAGGAGAAACAAAGACCCGGTGGATAGGGAACCCAAGATCCGTTTTAAGTTTCCGACCAGTACAAAAAGCTCTGATCCGACCCGCTTCCACGAGTGGTGGATCCCACGGTCTAGTGGCTGTTGTGACCCATAACGGTTCGAGGCTGTCGATCCGGTCACCGTGTCTCATTACGACAACGTTTTGCAGGTGTATAGAATCGTTGATGGTGTTATTTTCTGGTAAGGGAGCGTCCATGTTTGTGAGCTTGGACGTGCAGCTTTGAGAGGAAATGTGCCGTGATTATGTAGGGAGAGGAAGGGACTTGAGAGTTTTTTCAGGTGTGTTTCGTTGACGAATATAGTAGCTGAAGAGCACTTCCATGATCCCATCTTGTTACTTTTCACGATCCGTGTTTTGCCGCGGCTAGAATATTGTTTTTTTAATAAAAAAAAAAATTTAGATTGTGTTTTTTCAATAGAAATTTTAATTATAAAAAAAATTATACATATATTTAATTAAATAAATCAATAATTATTTATATTAATAAATACAAAAAAAAGTATTAATATGTCTTTGACTCGTCTAGTTGCAATAATTTTTTTCTTAAACAAATAAATTAATGTGTAGATTATTAACTTGCTTTTTGATAGCAAGATAAAAATAAAAGTGTAAATTAAACGGTTAGTGTTTATATATAATAAAATATAATAAATATTGTATGCATTGATAAAAATATGTAAGATTCCAAGCTCATTTTGAATGTAGTAGAAAAATAAGATAATATTGTAATTGTTATATTAAAATATTATTTTCTTAGTTTTTATATAATATTTTTTCAAAAAAGAAAGTGTAAAGAGAAAAATAAAAAAAAATTACAAAATAATGAAGATAAGAATAAAATAAATTATATAAATAGACCAAGTGATAAATATTCAAGGTGTAAAAAATAAAAAATAATATTTTGTTTCAAAAAAATATAAATAAAAAAAGGAAAAACTAGAAAAATATTATAAAAACAAAGATAAGAAAAAAATGATGATAAAAATTTCAAGTATAAATAGAAAAAAATATAAGAAAAACTTGTTTTCTATAAATATTAAAAAAACCTAAAAATTATATATTTATCATCGCTACAGTAAAAATTAAATAAAGAAAAATTTAATTGTATTATTTCTACTGTAAAAGACCATTTCCTTTTAATGTAAATATAACTAGTTTCTTGGTTAGTGGTTTGTGTTACTATCAAAAATATATTTAAATAAAAAAAATATTTAGCATTGTTATTAAACCTTACTCAACATGTCAATCTTGAATTCTTTTAATATGACATTTTACTTGGCACGAGTTTTAAATTAACTACTATAAGAGTTATTTCAATGTGATATAATCAACTTGATATATTAAAGATAGTCCAAACGACCCATAAAAGGTATGGTTTGGCTTTAAAATTTTCAAGATAATGTTTTTTTAATTGAGATGACGACATATTAGATCGACTTGGGTTTCGCTATTTAATATGTCAAATCCATAATCTAAATCATGGATTTCACTAGGTTTAATAACTTTATTTTTTAAAGCTATTTTTTATTTAATGACAGGATAACAAAAATACACGCTCGTAAAATTAAGCGTCAACCAAATACAAGGATGTTTATTTGATAAAAAAAACAAATTGAAATAAATTATGAAGATTAATTTAAAATCAATCAAATATTGAATGATAATATCGAAAGAAGAAAAGTCAAAAGGGATTCAATCAAAAGAAATAAAAAAATTGGAAGATGGGATTTTTAAAATAATAAAGTATTTGGTATTTTTATTAAACTAGATCTAACAGGTTAACCTTGAAATTTCCTGACTCGACTCCTTACCCAATTTGGGTTTAAAATTAATATGCCTATGCATGACCCAGTCGACTTCATGGGTCTAAAAACAACCCGAGTAACAGGTAAAAGAGTGATTTGGCTTTTTTAAAAAATCAAAGATGACATATTTTACTTTAATATTAAGACCATAACATATTAGATCAAATTAGGCTTCATAACTTGACTCGTCAAACCCGTAACTCAGATCATGGATTTCATTGAGTTTGAAAAAAAAATTAATTATTTTTATTCAATAACATGATAACAAAAACAAAAGCTTGCAAAATTAAGCATTAATTAAATATCAGGATGTTTGTTTGGAATTGTGATAAGTTTATAAAAAGAAAATTAAAATAAATTATGACAATTCAAAATCAACAAAATATTAAATGAAATTTTTTTTAAAAAATCATTCAATAGAAGAAAAAATTGAAAGATATCATTCACAAAAAGAGAAAAAAAAAAGAGAGTACAAGATCATCTTCTTCGTATGAATAGTCTAAGAGATAAGGAAACCTAACTTTTCTAATATAGTAGTTAATTTTTATTTATTTAATCAGAGAAATTTTGGCCTACATAATTACAATTAGAAATGATTGTTCTTTTCCCTAATTTGTCTTGTTTTGTTAATAATTTTTTTATTATACAAGTTTAAAGAATGGTTGATATAAGGTAAGATTATTGAACCACTTAATTAAAGAATTATTTTATATTATATCAAAATCTATTTTTAAAAGTATAAACTATTATATTAGGTTTTAAAAATATTTTTTTTTTGTTTTGATAGTTAAGATATTATGAGAATTTTTCTGATGTGTTCTAACTAACTATAACTAAAACTGATTAGTGTTTCACTGTAACGTGAAATACTGTTAACTGTGGATAGCAATGTTTTGCACTGTAGCGCGGGTACTGTAGGCTGTGAGTGCTTGCACCGTGGACTAGACTGTTGATGGGGGCATGTGGAGAGGTTGCAACCTGCAGAACCCAAGAGTTAGATTGGAGGAGCGCCCAGGGGGGCTGCAGACACCTGATGCGTGGCTGCTAGGCCCGGGAGCTAGACAGGCCACGCCTGCTGCCCGCACCTCGGGCTGCAACCACCTAATGCTCGGTCTGCCTAGCCTTGGGCGCTTCAGCTGCCTGCTTGTGTGCTGGGACGCCCCAGCGTACATATGGCGCTTCGGCTCCTGCCTCAGTGCTTGGCACACCCCTGCGCACATGTGGTGCTTAGGCTGCTCTGGACGTGACCCATGCCCGCGCCCCACTTGGGGACACCTGACGCTTGGGTCATGCCGCTGGACCCAAGGGGAATGGGTCTGGCGTCAGGACCCACGATGAATGGGTCTAGCATCAGGACCCAATTATTATTGGATTTTAGGATTCTAAATATTATTATTTGTTTTAAAAATATTATTATTATTATTATTATTATTAAAATAATTAATTAATTTCAAAGAAAATATTAGTATTAATATTGAAAACATATTATTATTTATATTATAAATTTGTATAGTATTTTTTATAAAAATAAAAAGTGAGCCTGCAGTATTATTACAAATATTCAAAAATTCGAGGTATTAATATAAAAAATATTATAATTTGTGTTGTAAATATTATTTTTTTTCTTATAACAGAAAGTATTCATATAAAACATATTATTATTTTTCTTATTATTCAAAGTATTCATCTCAAAATATTATTATTTTTCTTATAATTCAACATATTCATATCAAAGATATTATTATTTGTGTTATAATATTATTATTTTTATAAGAATTCAAATTTTTAATATAAAAATATATTATTAATTGTGTTATAAATATTATTATTTTTACTATAATTAAAAGTATTGATACTAAAAATATTATCTTTTGTGTTATAAATATTATTATTTTTATAATAATTAATATTATTAATCAAATAGTTACTAAATTAGAAAAAAAATATTCTTAATATTGAAAAACAACCATAGATTTGATTTGGAAGGTAATACTAAAAATTACTATTATTATTATCATCATTAATAAATTTTAAAAAACTATTATTACTATTGAAGAAAAACCACATATGGACACGTGGCACTTGGGTTGATACTTGAGGGCTGTGCTCACGCCTTGCGCCCACGTGGCGCTTGGGTCTTGCCTCTGTGCTGACCACACTCCTGCGCACACGTGGCGCTTGGGTCCTGCTTCTGTGCTGGACACACCCCTGCGCCACGTGGTGCTTGGGTCCTGCCTCGGTGCTGGCCATACCACTACGCCCACGTGGTGTTTGGGCTATTTGCTTGGGGCTGGGCACAACGCAGCGCACACATTGTGCTTGCGTGACTCATGCCCGTGCCCCACTTGGAGACACCTGACGCTTGGGTAGTGCAACCTGACCCAAGAGAAATTGGTGTGGCTTCAGGACCCAAGATCAATGGGTCTCGCGTCAGGACCCAATTATTATTGGGTCCTCCATCAAGACCCAAGGTTCATGGGTTTTAGGATTTTAAATATTATTATTTGTTTTAAAAATATTATTATTAATAATAAAAAATTTAATAAATTTCAAAGAAAATATTATTATTAATATTGAAAACATATTATTATTTATATTATAAATTTTTATGATATTTTTTCTATAAATAAAAAGTGAGCCCGTGGCGTAGTATTATTAAAATATTCAATAATTCCAGGTATTAATATAAAACATATTATAATTTGCGTTGTAAATATTATTATTTTTCTTGTAACAGAAAGTATTCATATAAAAAATATTATTATTTTTCTTATTATTCAAAGCATTCATATCAAAATATTATTATTTTTCTTATAATTCAACATATTCATATCAAAGATATTATTATTTGTGTTATAATATTATTATTTTTATAAGAATTCAAATTTTTAATATAAAAATATATTATTATTTGTGTTATAAATATTATTATTTTTACTATAATCAAAAGTATTAATATTAAAAATATTATCTTTTGTGTTATAAATATTATTATTTTTATTGTAATTATTATTATTAATCAAATAATTACTAAATTAGAAAAAAAATATTCTTAATATTGAAAAACAACCATAAATTTGATTTTAAAGGTAACACTAAAAATTACTATTATTATAATTATCATCATTAATAAATTTTAAAAAACTGTTATTACTATTGAAGAAAAATCACATATAGACACGAAGTACCATATAACACTAAAAATTTAAAAGGTAACACTACAAAAATATTCTTAATATTTTAAAACAACCATTGACCATCACTAAGTACCTCTCCTATGAACATTTCAATTTTAGAGAGTATAAATTTATCACTTTAAAGACTAATTTAAAAACATTATAGCTCAACAATGATATAGATATTAAATACATCTTAATATCAATCACATGAAACATATTGTTGAGGGCTAGAATTTTTCAACCATGTTCTTAACAACTTCTTTTAACAACCACCCCCACATGAATGAAAATCTTTTAATCAGTTTGAAAATGACTTGATGATTTGTTGAGAAATACTAATATGGTAAATTACTAAATCAGAATATGTAGCTTTTGACTTTGAACCTTTCTTAGTAAAATACTATCGGATTTACTTGCTAAATAGTGAACGCGATGTCTTGAACAATTTAGTCTTTGTGTAAATCAATATAATAGTACTCTCATAGTTCTATACAAAGAGATTTCTTTTGGTTCTCACTGCTGTGTTTTTTTTTTTGTCTTTAACAACTCTTAGATTCATGGATGCTTTAGAGAATTCAATCTTTTATCAAAATTCTAAAAAAAACACCTATATTTTTAACTCATATATATATAGATATATATGTGTGTGTGTGTGTGTGATCTTTCATTAAAAGTATTATGTTATACTTCACTTGGTGTACCAAAATATGAAAATCATTAAGAGCACAACTCATATTTTTATCACGCTGTAGTTAACACTTATTTCATCATATAAATAAGCAAGAAATGATTTTTTTTTTCTAATGTTACTGAGAATGTTACATGACTTAATTTTTTTATTTTAACCTAAATCTTGGGATCTTCAATCAATTAGATATGATTATCATCATTATACTCTTTCATCTTTTAAGACTTTAAATCCATTCTCATCGATAAATTATACACAAACTCTCTAAACAAACTTGTGGTTAAAGGATTTATAATATTTTTAATTGAATTTGAGGATCAAAATGATAGTTTTTTATGCTATTGATATAGTGAATTCCTAGGCGTTTTAGTTTATTTGGTAATGATACAAGTCTTTCTTTGCAAGAAAAGTAGAGTATTTGCATGCTTGATATTATGATAGCAGTTATTTTTTAAAATATTTTTTGTTTAAAAATATTTTAAAGTAATATTTTGTTTATTTTTTAAATTTATTTTTAATATCACACATCAAAAAAATAAAAAAAAATTCAAATAAAAAAATAATGTTTTTAAGAAAACCCCGTTTGTGCCGGCAAAAACAAACATGCACCATGTATGGACTAGCAGCAGCCAAGAAGGACTCGAATATGAAACCAAAACGACGCCGCTGCTTCCCAGCCGTCAACCACGATCAACAAACACAAAACTTGTCCCATAGTACAAGCAAGCAACCTTCCAATCCAAGCACTCAACAGAAGCCGTCCGATATTTACCAACCAACGGATACGATCTAACACAATCTCATTACGCACTCTCGAGCCGCGTGCCTCCTCGCACGTGACCAAACAAACCCGAACCCACCATCAAAAAATTATATTCTCACGTGCCAACATTCCCATCCTAGGAAGGAAACACTATCTCCAATTAATTTATCACTACTTCCCCCACTCCTTTCCCTTAAGGCTGTCAGTTGACAGTACACGTGTGTAATTATTATAAGAAAAAAAAATCTGGCAACAACCATATTTTTCCTTATCGTCAGGGAGAGAGAGGAGTTAAATAAAAAGAAGCTCTGCGCTTGTCAGGGCTATAAGAAGAAGAAAAAAGACCGAGCGAGGGACCTTATAAAATCCCTCCCTCCCTCTCTCTGTAAAGAAGACAAATCGACAGCGTGTTCGCGCGTTTAGCAGGTAATTTATTTTTATCTTTTTTGATCATTTGGATCTGTCCTAGTTGGATCTTTGTTTGTTTGTTTTTTTTTTCTTCTTTTCAGATAATCGATTCTTTTGATGTCGTTTTGTGGCTAAATTTCGGATTAATGGTGCTGTAAAGCTGTTATTTTTTTGGTAGAGGTTATGTTTGGCTGATTTTAGGTTAGATTGTTTGTATTCAGTGACAAATTGGTATTTTGAATGCAGTACAGTGTAAACTGAGCTAAAAGGGGGATTTTTTAAAAACAATTTTGGTTAGTTTTGTTTATTAGTTAGAGAAATTTGAATCAAGATAGCTAAAGCATGAGCAAAGTCTTATCGCTAATTTGAAATTATTTGTTGGCTGTAATGCGATGAGGAGATTGGCAATGCAAGTCTTTGGAATGTGTTGAATTTTGATGGAATTTTATCGCTAATTTCTTATCGCTTGATTCTGAGATACTCTATTATGTCAATTGACAAAATTTCTGGATAGTTATTCCGTTACTGTTATCCGATCTGGAATTTTTTTTTTTGCAGCATGTGTGTATTTTCTGTGTGCATGAGTAACTACTGCCAATTATTTATGTTTTGAGGGGGTGGCCTTTTTTTTTTACTTTCTTTGAAACAAGAGTTTATGATGTTAGGTTAGAGTTGGACAAGCTTATGTGTAGATGATTGTTTTTTGATTTATTGACTTGACCTGATCTTTGAGCAGCCTTGTTGAAGTGTTGTAATAATGTTTGGGCGTGCTCCAAGGAGGAGTGACAACACCAAGTATTATGAGGTTCTGGGTGTGTCAAAGGGTGCAAGTCAAGATGAACTGAAGAAGGCTTATAGGAAAGCTGCCATAAAGAATCATCCTGATAAAGGTGGAGATCCTGAAAAGGTAGTTTCTCAAAACTGCTTTATATTAGTTGCGTAAGGTATATCTGATGCCTATTCAGCTCTGAACCATATCCAATTTGTGCTTGGTAGCCAAATACTAGAAGCTCTAACATCTGCATCTGGGCATTTGACTGGCCAAGGCATGGGTGTGTTGGAGGCATGACATGTCAATTACGTCATGGTGGTTAAATGAATAGGTGCTGCAATGGTTTATATTTCCTTTCGTTTTAATCTTATGGGTGCTTGTTTGCTATGGTGGCTGATGTTATACACCTCTAGGATGTCCTGAGAACTTTTATTTTTGTATTACACCAAACTAAGTTGCAAAAATATTGGTTTAATTTTTGGAGTCTGAACGTTTAAGATCGGTACACAAGAAATGCACTTGACATGTAAAGATTAAAAATTTGGTTGGAGACCGTGCAGAGATCTGGGTGTTGAACTTCCTTCATCATCAAGATAAAAGCACGACAGTGACAATGATTTATTTTTTGTTATGATAGCCTGTATATCAACTTCTAGTGTTATCATTGCAGAATTTGAAAGTCAAGGTGTTCACTAGCAGAGTTATTGATCTAGTCTGTTTATGTGTGCCTTCTGACACTCGTCTATTGGTCTTTTTTACCAGTTCAAGGAGTTGTCTCAAGCTTATGAAGTCCTTAGTGATCCAGATAAAAGAGATATTTATGATCAATATGGGGAAGATGCACTTAAGGAGGGGATGGGACCTGGTGGTGGTGGTGGTGGTCATAATCCATATGATATATTTGAATCATTTTTTGGTGGAGGTGGTTTTGGTGGTGAGACAGAGAGACTCCTTGATGCATCTTGCTATTATTAATATTGACTAATTATCTTAGATAAAAGTTCTCAAGTATCTGTACTTTGCAGGTGGTGGCAGCTCAAGAGGAAGAAGGCAGAAGCAAGGTGAAGATGTAGTGCACCCTCTGAAGGTTTCCTTGGAGGATTTGTACAATGGAACTTCCAAGAAACTCTCTCTTTCTAGAAACATTTTGTGTGCCAAATGTAAAGGGTGTGTCCTTTTATCATATAACTTATTAGTTTTCTTAAAATGTGTTTGTGCATCTATGGCCACTTTTTTTTTGTAGTGTGTGTGCATGTTGGAGGGTCTGTATTATCTTTTACTTTGAATTTAGTCTGTTGAACTCACTAGTTTTGCAGTTTCATCGATGAAATTGGCTGTGTTTTCTTCGCACCCTATATTATTCTGTATTATCTTTTATTTTGAATTTTGTCTGTTGAACTCACTAGTTTTGCATTTTCATCGATGAGATTGGCTGTGTTTTCTTCTCACCTCATCTCCTATATTATTTGCAGGGTGTTATGGATCATTTTTTATTTAGTCTTTTGAACCAGTTCTCTTTAATAGTTTCAGTTGCAGTTTCATTGATGAAATTGCCTGCATTTTTCTTCACACCTCATCCCCCCCATTTTCTGCCATTTTCAGGAAAGGCTCAAAGAGTGGAGCCTCTGGGACATGTCGTGGCTGCCAAGGTACTGGAATGAAAGTTTCAATCCGACAAATTGGATTGGGCATGGTCCAACAAATGCAACATGTGTGTCCTGAATGCAGAGGCTCAGGTCGTTAACTGAAACAGATTCTTTCCCTTTGTTTTTGCCTTAACAGTCATTCTGAAATGCGTTCATAACTGGTGCAGGTGAGCTAATTAGTGAGAAGGATAAATGCCCTCATTGCAGAGGGAATAAGGTAACGCAGGAAAAGAGGGTGCTGGAAGTGCATGTTGAAAGGGGAATGCGACATGGCCAGAAGATAGTTTTTGAAGGTCAAGCTGATGAAGCTGTAAGTAAAATCAAATTGCATTTTTGAAGTGCTTCATTTATTAGCTTGGTCTAGTCTTGAACTTCTAACTTCTCACTGAACAGAAAGGCAATATTTGATTTTAAAGTATGAAAGATGGGAACAAAAGATAGGCTGGTTTTTGGATATATTTTTTTTTTAATAATAGGTAGTACTTGGACAAGATTTTAGTTCGAAAAATTTCCAAGAAGCGGTGTGTTTTAGGTTTTGTTTTCAGTTCTTGCTACCCAGTGCAAGAATGGGCACTTTTTATGATCATTTTTCGAAATGCCCACTTTGATATGTTGCAACACTTTACTATCAATTTTACAAATGCATATGAAGAGAGTGGGTTGTTCTTCAATTTATTTCCTGCTGTTGGACGTTAATATAATTTTCAGTTGAACACTGATCGTTTGACAGGACTTGAGACATTCTCTTGTGCAATTACATTAAACAAAATCTTATTTTTTGTCATGTCATTTGCAGCCTGACACAATTACAGGGGATATTGTTTTTGTATTGCAACTGAAAGAGCACTCCAAGTTTGAACGGAAAATGGATGATCTCTTTGTGGAACACTCTGTCAGTTTAACAGAGGCTCTTTGCGGGTATCAGTTTGCCCTTACCCATCTCGATGGTCGGCAGCTTCTTATTAAATCAAATCCTGGGGAGATTGTAAAACCTGGTATTGCTTGTAAGTTTTTTTCCTTGAATATCATTCGGAGTTCCTCGTTATTAATCACTAGTAATTTTTCTGAATTCAGGTCAATACAAAGCAATTAATGATGAAGGAATGCCACATCATCATAGGCCCTTCATGAAGGGCAAGCTCTATATCCATTTTAATGTGGAGTTCCCCGAGTCGGGGACTCTATCCCCTGAGCAGTGCCGTACTTTAGAGACTATATTACCCCCAAGGCAAAGCAAAAACTTGTCAGAGATGGAGTTGGATAATTGCGAAGAGACAATTATGCATGATGTCAATATTGAGGAGGAGAAAAGGCGCAAACAGCAGCAGCGCCAGCAGCAGGAGGCATATGATGAGGATGAGGATGATGATGATGAAGAATCACCTATGCCCCGAGTGCAGTGTGCCCAGCAGTAAGCCAGATATTACAGTTCTATTATAATTTACATCTTTTCCAGCTGGATTCTATACTCTTGCTTTATGGCGATGATCTATGGTTTGTGTTATTTATCCCCGATTAGTCAATTTTTTGACAGTTGAATTAAGATGTGCTGATATATACACATGGATTCTATAATATTGTATTCCATATACCATCTCAAAAATTTTCTCCCATCATCATCATTCATTCGCCACTCGATCATAACATGTTTTCGTGTCTATAAATGAAATTGGGAGGCCCTTTAGCTAAAAACTGGTGGGGTCTTGTCGGAAAATTTCGTTTTCCAAGCTTATCATGTGCTTGCTTTCTTGCAGAGAGGGAAGTAGTCCAAGCTGCTCTTTTCAGATTTACGTAGTCCTCGTTTCCTGATTCGAATGTCGCTTAAATAGATTTTTGTCACTAATCTTCACTGTTCATTGAAATGGCCTAAAGCCTGCCTCTAAGGGAAATGTCATCCTCCCATGGCATGTCTGCTCATTAAATTGTTCATGATATTCGTGTGCTTCAGGGGCACAAACTCTTCTGAAAATTTTCCCGTTTCCTAGAAAATTGAAGAATTAGACGACACACATCAAATTTCAAAAGTCAGTTAATAAATGCATTAAATTTTCTAAAATATTTTTTCTATAAAAACTGGAGTTCCTATGACTAGTTTTAAGCAGTAGGATGTGTCCAATTTTTATATTTACATGGAAAAATTGAAAAATATTTTTCAAATCAATGTGTACACAATTAATTATAAAATATACTACAAGATCTGGGATTTTTCCGATGTTGGAAGTTGACGAGGTTGTATGTATGTTGAAGTCTGGCTAGTTAAAAAAAAAACGTTCAATGAATGCTGAAGTCTGGCTAACGAGTGAGAGAAAATCAACAGAAGTCGATATTCTTTTTGCCGGTGTATCTTTTTTCTT
>Ga0307515_10012319_pt1 | contig 16090 bp, 25 predicted proteins | sample 17_EM_MG_FD_194513 | JGI IMG/M metagenome (GOLD analysis project Ga0307515, IMG submission 194513) | Populus trichocarpa ectomycorrhiza microbial communities from riparian zone in the Pacific Northwest, United States - 17_EM | ecosystem: Host-associated > Plants > Roots > Unclassified | place...
ACATTTTTCAATTGATTAAAGTCAGCTACTTTTATTTTTGAAAAATGTAATGAACATAGAATACTTTGCTGAGTCATGACATGAAACTTGGCATTACTATTTCGAAATGACAAATCAAAAACAAACTTACTCAAATAGGAAATATTATTAAAGATATTCAGTTATTTATTGATTACAGCTAGTGTTAGCAACGGGTCCAAATTCCCGGGTCGGTTCCGGTTCCGGTTCCACCCGAAACCGGACCGTGGCAACGGTTCTTTCCACACGAAAAACCGGGCCCATTGGACATGGGCCGGGTTTACCACCAAAAACCCGGCATTTCAACATCACAACTTTGCCTCCAATTAAGTATTTGAGTTCTCATCATATCATGACATGATCAGTACGTAGATTGTGCAGTTCTACCCGCTCTTTCACCTCCCGATCTCAGATATGTTATCCGACCAATATTCCTTGAGTTGCTATCGAAAACCCGCTAATTTCGCTTAAAATTTGCCCTTTTTTCACAGCCAGCCAATGAATATCAGTCGGATCGCAAATCGGAAAGTAGGAGGTGAAAGAGCGGCTAGAACTGCACAATCTACATACTGATCATGTCATGATACGATGAGAACTCAAATACCTAATTGGAGGCAAGGGTGTAGGAACCGCAAAGTTGAAACCGAGGTCCGGTTCCAACCCGGCCAAATAACCGCGGGTTTATGACCGGTCCAGGTAACAAACCCGCCAAGACACGGCGGGTCAGGTTTCTGGCCTGGTCTGGAACCGAATAGAACAGAACCGCCGGCCAAAAACCGGACCGCTGGTGGGTTACCCGGACCTGTTGCTAACACTCAATACAGCTGGAGGTATTCCAAATATGGTTAGTTTGATTATGATTTGTCATGAAGATATATAAACCAAAAGTTTCATAATATTACTAAGCAAGCAATAGTACATCTATTACATATTTCATTTTTAAAACTAGACTGACTTTCGACTATAAAACAATGTAACAGACTAAGCTATACCCCTTTGGGAATACTATACCATGTTTGAAAATCCCACAAAGATATGAAAACAATTTTACTGAGTACATTTCCAGCCAGAGTACACTGCGTAATTGAGAAAAGGCGAATTTGAATTTCAAAATACTCAGAATACTGAGAATGCCATTTCAGTTTTTGCTGATGCACTTGACCTCGGGTATACTTCCTAACCTTACAGATGATGACCATCATTCAGACTCGTCCGAGTCTTGCCACACCTCCAAAGCCACTAGTTATTTCTGCATCTTGCCGAGGTTTCCCTTGCATGCGGGGAATGCCATCGGTTTTGGGAGGCTTATATGTTGAACTGCCTTGCCGTTTTGTCTTCTACTATCCAACACCTTATGTCTTATTAAAGCCATGGCAATGTCTGACGATTCTGGCATCGTATACGCGCTATCCCACATCCCCTGATGCCTCTCGTATATCGCTGGGACGGTCAGATATTGTTCAGCGGCCATTGGATAGCTCACTCACCACCGGCGTTTATCGATTTAAATAGCTGCGCTTGTACAGCATTGCCAGTGGCAACATACATGTGGAGGTGCCACGGGAGAGCGGTTGCCATTTGACAGACGAACTCGGGTGACATTTGCGCCAGAAAGCAGGAAACTTGGACGCCCAGGGATTTGTTTGCCTTGTAAAAACACCGGTAAATAGCGGTGGTGATGTAGCTGCTAACATATGGCTCTTTGCGAGTCTGAGGACAAATATTAGCACTATTCCTACCAGTAGACGTATGATACCTGCCTCTACGTCTTTCTTCTCAAAGATATATTGTTCATTGTCGAGCAGCCAGCAGACATTACCCTTCCTCTTTGGGGCCTCCATCTCCAGCAGTTGGTAAATCTCTTTCAGTTGTGTGCCAATCTGCGAGACTGCGGTGCTTCGCATGGAATAGTGAAATCCTCTCATCTGTAGCTGGTGGTGAACATTGGTACCAAAGAAAGTCTAGGGGACTTGCTTAGGCCATGTGTTCAGGCACCGGTTGTTGGGGGACACTGTTATCGAATTTCCACAATCCGTGGACCTTCATCCAGGCAGCGGCAGCCATCTCATCTACATCTTCCGGGAAGGGGTTATTGAACCATGTCTTCCGCCTGATCGTTATGCAAGCTTGTTCCGCAACTTTTCTAACGCGTGGATCCTTGAACTGGTCGATTCCTCTCGACTTGTGTCCTCGTTTAGTCTTTTCCGCCTCCCAAGGTTCAAAATCTGTATCAGCCGCAGCATGTTTCTGCTGTGAACTCCGAGGGCTTGATTGGAAGGTCATGGGCATCAAGGCCCTTTGGCTAGAATTATCGCTTTGCTGGGAACTAACACGACTAGATGCCGGTGTTGACAGGGGATTATCCACCAACGGCAATGATGAGGAGGAGGCTGATGAGAGTCTCGCGGGTGCTTTTGATAAGGTCTCGATTGGTGGTTTATGAGCAGCGGTCAACAAGCGTCCGGTGGCTGCTTGTAACGTTGGAGGGTTTGGAGTAGGAGTGACCGAGTCCCGGAGAAGTTTGTCATCCGTATCCTCGAAATTGTCCGGTACATCTGACAGTTGGTCGTCTGTGAGTTCGACATCTGGTGGATTCTATCCCACATCAGCATGGCACCCAGGCCACAGGGTATAAGCGTACCAGCGGCCGAGATGAGGACTTGGACGAAGGGCGTAGGGTTTCAGTATACTCTTCTTCGCTTCTAGAAGAAGGGATTTCTGCCTCTTCCTCCCTATCTTCCTTTTCCTTGAGCAGTCTCGTCGATCGGCTGGTGGCATTGGGTTTGGCCGCAGCATTGCTCCTGGGTCTCGGAGTGTTTCTTCTCACCATTTCGAAGCTAATGGATGAGGTGTGTTGAAAGAATAGCAAAAGAGGTAGGATGAGGAAGGGAGAGTGTTCTGCGGAGTGCACTTGTCATAGCATATGTATCTTGTTGGGGTCCGGATCTTGCACATGCGTCAGTGATTCTCCATTAAATTCTGCTAGACAAATATTTTGATATACATCTCTATAACCGAAATTCTAATCTCCATAACTTTGGTCCCGCTAGACGAACACTTTGATCCAGATCTCCGTAACTTTGTTCCCGCTGGACAAAGACTTTGATCCAGATCTCCATAACCTAAATCCCGCTAAGCGAACACTTAGATCTCTGTAACCTTAATCCTGCTGGATGGAGATTTTGATCTAGATCGCTATAACCAAAATTCTAATCTCCGTAACTTTGTTCCCGCTGGACGATGACTTTGATTCAGATGTCCATAACTTTGTTCCCACTGTGGCGGGAAAATCCGTTTCTCACCACCACCGCCACTCAGCTTGGCAGAGGACTGAGCGATGGCAAGTGTACAGAGATACAGGGACGATGGAAACGGACTGGGCGACGGCAGCTGTATGCAGATAAAGGGGTAGCGGAGATTGACAGAGTGACGGGGAGTATATATTTGGGAGACCCCGGGGTAGATAGCTTGCATCATCTCATCTTGTATCTCATATCATCCCATCTCATTATACAACGAATTACACACTATATCTTTCCCATCTGTTGATCTCACTTGCTGTTTCCGAGACTCCGTGTGGATCCTCACAGCCGGGTAGTATCATACCTTCTCACCCTCTTCCTACGCTCCTCGATCCAGAACCGCTCTTTCTCACGAATTCCTTTTGGAATGCCGTGAGAGGTGCGGCGGAGTGTTGATGATGAGCTCTCTGCCTTCTAGCTCCGCCGTTTCACCACACCACTGGACGAAGACTTTGATACAGATCTCCATAACCTAAATCCAACTAGGCAAATACTTAGATCTCCGTAACTTGGTTCCCGCTGGACGAAGACTTTGATCCAGATCTGCATAACCTAAATCCCGCTAGGTGAACACTTAGATATCCATCACATTGTTCACTCTGGATGAAGACTTTGATCCAGATTTCCGTAACTTTGTTCCCGCTGGACGAAGACTTTGATCCAGATCTCCATAACCTGAATCCCGCTAGGCAAACACTTAGATCTCCGTTACTTTGTTCCCGCTGGACTAAGACTTTGATCCAGATCTCCATCACCTAAATTCCGCTTGACAAGCGTGATCTAGATCTACATACTCTTATTTCCACCGGATGAGCCTCACAGGCCACTGGTAGTGATGGACAAACCATTGGATAACAATCAGATAAGATTGATACGGAAGAGATATGATATACAGGTAGGGTAAGGACATCCACGTGACGATATCCAAACGACAATAAACAAGTAAACAAAATGAAACAGCCAACGTAATACCATCCAAATAACAGATACACGGCCCCAACATACATGACCGGCGGGAAAACCAAATAAAAACCGATGAAATACCTTCCAAATGACATAAACAGTGGCCCTAGATACATGACCGGTGGAAAACCAAACGAAAGCCCATCGAATACCATCAAATAATAATAACCCCATAGACACATGAACCAATTCGAAAACCCACAGTCTGTATCACTAGCCAGAGGAGGTTCATCAACCAGGTGAATGCTGTTGACTGCAGTCAGCAAAGGATCCACATAACTGAGGCTAGAAGCCTACCTCCATCAGCATTGGGCGCAGCCTGCGGCAACACAAGGAGGACCGGATTCGGAATATCGTAGTCCCAGGGAAGTTTGAGCCAAGTTGAGACGTCCTCGTCCCGTTCGATAAAGACCATCCTCTCCCGAGGCGAGGTCTGTGGAAGCCCACCAGACTGATCAAATAGGCCGATGTGCCTCGCACCAGGCTGGCCCAATAGACTCATGTCCTGCAACTTCGGGTCCCAGATAGGCCATGGGAGCGCTGGAAATCCAGAATCCGGATAATATCCTCGTCATCATTGTGGTATCTGACACAGTTGGCAACATAAATTGCGAGGTGGTGCCAGATCAGCGAACTTTGTGCTACCCATTTTGCCGGTGGGTTGTCATCATCCAAACCCTGCAACCCGCCGCCAAACAATCTACCCAGGGTGTCTGCCACGGGAGGAGGGCAAACCGCAAGAGGGCGAACAGGAGGAGGGCGTACTGGCGGAGGGCTAACTGGAGGACTGGCAATGATAGGAGGGCGAACTCCAGGAGTTGGATAGGCCGCGGCAGAAGGATCGGCCAGAGGAGTGGGATCGGCTGCAGGCATATGATCGGCCGCAGGAGTAGGATCGACCCCAGCAGTGCGAATGGATGAGTCAGGAGTTAAGGGTTCCAGTTGTCCAGAGGGTCCCGGTTGTCCAGGAGGTCCAGAGGTCGTTGGTTTCTTAGCGGTTGGCCCGGGGGTGTCATCAGTCCTCTTTGTTTTCCGCTGGCTCTGTTTGGCCCACTCCTCCGAGATGTGCATCAGTGCCCGCCAGACAGCATCCTCCCCACGTTGACCATCCAAACCTTCCCTACTTGTTCTTCTGGCTCCACTCTTCCACGCACTATGGAACCAGGCACATATGGCAAATCCAAAGACAACCTCGTCAGTCACAGTCCAGAAGTCTGCTGACCCCAAGGGATTCTGCTTTGTCTTTCCAACTTTCCGGCATTCCAATGCTCGAAATCTGTCCTTGGCGTACCTCCGGGCTGCATCCCATTGTGCCGTCACATCTGCAGACGGCCTCTGGACTACGAGCCATGACAATGTGACTTTCATGGTTGGGAGTGTGCGTTGTATTGTTGTCTGGATAGTCAGTTTCATTACATTGGCTAGATTCTGGATAGAGGACTTACAAGATCTGTCGCCAACTCATTTCCAGAGCGCATGGGCAACCACTCGAGGGCTCTAGTATCATCATCCTCAGACGGATTGTCGTCATCCTCGCCGCGTTGATCTGGCCAAACAGGTTCCATTTCCTTGACCGGTGTTGGCTCCCTTGTCTTGGCCACCGCTCTTCGAGTTACAATTGCCGTCGTCATCACCTTCATAATCGGAAAGATCGCAGTGCCGAAGCGCCATTTGCCGTTTCGTATTTTGCAGCCACCGGTGACCCAGTGTCTCCACTGCCCACCAGAGGAGATCCTCTCCACACCAAAGCGAGACCATGTCATTGACGTCTTCCCAGGTAGCTGCTCTGGAGTAGATCTTGGCTACCGCGCAAAGTCGAGGGCTATGTTGTGAGAACGTATTCAGGGCCTCGGTTACGTCTTTGTGGAACCGTCCGGTGCCCTCGGCGGTGGTGATGATTGAGAGCGCCCTGGTGTTGTACCATATTTCTTGAATGTACTGTCAGCAGGTCTTCAACAATCCTTCGTCGACTCTGAGGATGGCTTCTGCCATAGCCGGCGGCATGTTATACAGATCGCCTCTTCCGAGATACCGGTATCCCTATACGGCGGTCAGGTATATTCCTCTAGATACCCAATAATACTTACTAGGTAACCATCCACTGTCTCCTGGCTGATATAGGGCATATAATCATCCTCCTGATTCTTGTCGTCCTTGTCTGTCTCCACCACCGACTGTTTGTCCTTCGGCTGCTGCTTCAACTCCTGCCCCTGCTCCTCGGTGCTCTCACTATCATCGGAGATGGTAATTTCCTTCATTACTTGTGGCATCTGGACATAGATGGAGCCACCGGTTTTGACCTTGGCCAGCCCTGGCTTGCCCTTTCCAGGCCTGCCAGTGTCTTTATTCTCGTGGTCCTTCTTCAACTGGTGGTCTCCAGGGTGCTTGGCGTTCTGTTGCTTGGGTTTATCAGTCAGTGATGCAACCGTATATAGGCTGTATCAAAGTAACCTGCCTTGGCAACCCCTGTTCAGGTTGTGACCATAATTCGGTGGCGAGTATGATCATGTAGACGCGGTGAGATCGGTAGCTTTAGGATCAGAGGTCAGATGTTTCGGTGTGGAATCGGTCTGGAAGTGGTAGAATCAGTGCCGTTGGAACATCAGTCATCACGGGTGCAAATGTGGAGTGCGTGAAGTGTAAGGAAGATGGAGGAAACGGGTACGATGGCTAGAGAGAGTCTCTATATATAGTTCTTATCAGCTGCGACTGTGGGCATATGGATAGTAAACTCGATCTAGGAGAATTTCCTATGAACTTCCCAACTTCCATCAGTATACCAATTCTATATCGCTGGTGGAACAATGAAATCCGCTGAAACCGACATCGCTGAAGGATATGTTGATAAGAAGAGCCGGTTCCTTGATTTCCGCACTTCTGGTGGATGTGAGAAGGCCTTTGGTGATCCTTGAGACTCGCGATGGTTGTTAGTTGTCAACACCCTTTAGACAAAGAGAAGGTTGAGAACTAGCTGACGTCAGTCTGCCGTGCATGTCCACCGACACCCAGATTTGCCGCGGGCACCCGTAGCTACCCAAGGCAAGCCGTCAGCATTCTCCTCCCACTAGATCTATCTCATCCACCGGGCTCAAGTCTATCATCAAACTTTATATTCATCGTCAAATGTTACATGCATGGTCAAACTTTATATGCATCGTCAAACTTTATATAAACACAGGATAAAATGATCGACAAGATGGCTCTTCTTTGTTTGAGCATTCCATTATTGAACCCACTCTCTGACCTTCTGACAGATCTCGAGCGCTCTTTCTATAACCACTTCATCAAACGTGCTGCCATTGACCCATTCCTCAGCTTTCTTTGTGCAGGAACAGGCGACTTGGTAAGTGAATTCACCCAACGGACCGCAAACACCCTCTAACCATTTGGCAGACCTCGAGCCATGCCACCAGCACGCAGACCACAGATAAGCACCCTAGACGCATCCGAATGCCCATATCCTGACTCCATAAGAATGTTTGTCTGGCGGGGAGACCTTAAACGCCATCTGCGAATCAGCCATCAGGGTCAGCTGCCGCCACCTGCCAGCCATCGACAAAGCCACCCGCCGTGTCGACGACTGTACTCACCGCCTCAGCAAAATCCAACAGAAACCCCCAAATCCGATGGCAGTATTCCGGCCCCTGCGCTCAACAAAATTCCAGAGGAAACTGACTCTGAAGACGTTGGCGTTTACCGACGCGTCCCGCAACCACATTCTCCGGCTCAGGGATTTGATACAGAGGAGGCTGACCCCGGGTGAACTCTGATGGACGAGGAAAATCCCGAAATCCCGGTACATCCCACGGCTGGGAGGACCTTCGGTGACGATCCCAATTACACTGAGTTCCGAAAGCTCATCAAGTACCCGTGGCAACTGTTCTGTTGCGCCGATGACTTCAAACAGGCCATCAGATTCGTCAAAGCCCACTATCCCAGGTCACAAATTGATCGCCACTTCAACGAAGGCGGATGCAAGATTCCCGAGCACTTTTCCTACACCTCCGGATGGACAATGTACAATCGAATCTACAGGATGGATAACCAGCTGCCGAAATGGAGAGAAGCCTCCATCTCCACGCCGAACAGTCAGAGGTTTTTCTATTTTCGAGACCCGGAAGAATGTGCGTGGTACGTCCTTCGCCAACGCCCATATAAAGACCACATGGTCTATGAACTGTCCCGGGCCGTAGACGCGGAGGGCAATCTAGTGTATTCCGAGATAAATTAGGCAGACTGGTGGTGGGAGACACAGGATAGACTTCCCCCGGGGGCAACCATTGTTCCCCAGATATGTGGATTGGACAAGACTCAGCTCACGGACTTCTCCGGCGACAAGAAAGCCTGGCGAATCTACTTGACCACTGGGAATATCCATTCCTCTATACGGAACAAATACAGCTACCTCGCGCCCATTGTGCTTGTCTTCCTCCTGGTCCCAATCAAATTCCAACGGAATTCTGCATCCAATGACTGAGCCCAGAGGGATATAAACCAGCAGGTGCTGGGTGATATGGCCAAAATAGTGCTGGAGCCGGTCACACGATTTCCCAAGGGAGTAGACATCAATTCCGGTGCTCTGTGGCCTTGTTCCGATGGCAAAATGCGCCGTTGCTGGCCAATTCTTTCGTCTTGGCTAGCGGATCACATGGAGCATGCCAACCTTATGGGCATCAAGTACAATGCTTGCCCTAAGTGTCAGACTCCAAAGGACGAACTGGGGTTGCTTATTCTTCCGCCGGACATGGAATCCCACCAGTGAAAGACAGCGGTCTTCCAGCAGAAATACCGGGAGTACCAGAATGCCAAAACTGCTACCGACCATCAGGCTATAAAGATCACCGAGGACTGGTTCCAGTCCGTCAATGCGAGGCCGGTCCCGTGTATCTTTTGGGATCTTCCGCATGTCGAAGCCTACAACCTCCACCAGCCTGATATTCTTCGTTACAAATACATTGGAATGTTCGATCACCTGATGACCTGGATCGAGTGCTTCCTACAACGCCACGGGAATGCTGCGGTATTTGATGATATCTGGGCTGGCATTCCTCCATACTCCGATTTCTATCACTGTGCCAAAGCCTACCAACAAATTTCGCAGTGGGGTGGTAAAGAGATGCGAAATTTTGGTCGAATCAGTTACCCGGCGTTGACAGCAGCATTGCACAACCCACTGCCCCAGCACCGAGCAGTCTTCCAGAGAGCATTGACCTGTGTTCAGTCACTGGTCTACTGGAGTCTTGTGGTACAATACCGAACCCACACAACCGAGACTCCCAACTATCTAGCGGACTATGTAGAGGAATTCCATGCAACTAAGGACATTTTTACCGCCTACTGGACGTCAAAGGCCACAGATACCATCAGCCATGCATGCATGAAGAACCAAAATATGCAACTCAAGGCCGAACATGCCATCGAGGATGAAGAAAGGGCCGAACGCAGAGAAGCTCTTTCTCGTGCCCAAAAGAAACACGGAAACGCAGAGGACAAAAAGCGCCTACAGGAAGTCTACAATTCCATAGTCCACAAACATACCAGCTTCGACTTCGTCAAAATTCACCTCATGCTGCATTATGAGGAATCAATTCAGCGCTTTGGACAGTTAGTCAAAGACAGCACCAAAACACAGGAAGTAAACCATCCAAAGATATGTGCGGGCCCTTATCACCGGTCAAATCGCAACTTTCGGTACGAATGGCATATTCTCAACGTCTACTTGCGCGTCCATGTCCTCCGGATGCACTGCCTTCACCTCCGGCAGCTGGCTAAAGAAGGCCACTAGACCCCCGAAATCCAGAAGGCACTTCAGTCATATTGACCAAAGGATCAAATTGTTGTCAGCAAATGCAACCGTGAGCAAGTGCCGATACCGGAGGATTTACCCCTCAGCTTCCGCGAGGATGTTACGGGGGTGCTTACACCTTAAGTAACTATACTTATTTATATCCTAAGATACTTATAAGCAGATACTAGGTACACGGCCGTAGATCCTTTTCCTTAAGCGTATTTCCAAATAAAACGAATTGGGCAATTATAAAAATCATAACAGCAACAACGTCCGCTGATAGTGTAATCTAAATTGACACGTATCTTTTCAATCCTTGATAGATCTGGAGTTCAGATACTATCAGCAATATTACGTCTATGCGTAATCCCCCTAATTCACAGGTCTTATTTTCTTCCAGATAAATATGCGGAAATCGTATCCTTGGGAATTGCTCCTAACCGATTTCTTTGCTTCTTAGTCAAAGGCCTTACTGGTATCTTCCCTGATCTCGTGCATGACAGCAGATCAGTCTTTCCTTTGAAAGTCTTCCTCCTTTCTTTCTGAGACTTTCTAAGGAACTCCTTAGTTTCCTTTATAACTTGTGAAGCCCGACCTGATTCGGAATCACTATATTCCAAACTGCAACTGTCGTTGATTGTATTGTGGATTTGAGTTACTCAATCAGGATGAACACGACCTGATTCAATATCGATACTCAAGTGACCTTGAATATTCTGAGGCATGGTAACTCCTTCCTCACTAGGTTGCTCCGTAATGGATAAATCGACTAACTTCGTAACCGCTTGTAGTTATAAATTGTTAATTTAGGTTACTAGTCCTTCTGTAAGACCAATAACAGAAACTATCCACCAGATACTTTGTGCCACAAAGATGTACTGGTTATTCCTAGTGTATGCTATAATCTTTTCGAGGGCATACACGATAACGTCGTTATCATTTTCGAAAGTAATGGTCATTCGAATATAGCAATACTTATCGGTGCGGGGCTGCCGCTACAGAAAGCTAATAGATTATATATATATAATAATAGGTAGGTATAGGTATCATAAAAACTTAATAATAAATAACGGTTTTCTTCCGCTGGTAGGTATCGCTGTTTGTTTTGCTGCTAGAGCTCATTCTTCTCATTGCCGGGACAATGTGATCTCTTATATAGAAGCTTCTCGGGTGTTATGCATGCGCACCCATTCTTCGTCTTCCATGATTGTGATAGCAACATGCTTTGCGTCTTACATTCTTACCCGTACGCATGCATGTTAAAGCAAGTCATACATAGAATGAGCATGGTAGAGATTGCCACGAATTCCCCAAGGTTATCGTGTTCATGCAAGTGAGGTATTAAAGCGTTACGATTCTGATAAGAATCAGATCATACTTGCACGATATCATATATCAGATCATAACTTCAACTTGGACATCTCACACTCGTATGGTTCGGTAATCGGGAACGCTTGCCAACATAGTGTACAGCGTCTTCGAGCTAATCAATACTGTAGTATGATTGCATCATAGGTTTACATGGCAGACAACCACTACTATGCCGATGTAGATTAATGACACGCACTCTGTCATATCTGAATGAAAGGCTCTTGCAGTTGCCATTCCGCACACGCCAATGTGCAGGGATGCAATAGGCCTCATATCATCAGCCAATGTCTTAAATCTCTCAATCACGCCGCCGCTTAGGCCGGGACCATTCCCTTTGGCCGGGGAGTGCCTAGTGCTCCAACCTCGCATAAGAGATTGGTCTTAAGATCCTACGTAATAGCTTGCAACTAACGATTGCCGTGTCTGCGGATACGAACTCCTTTGCTCTACTCCGATTAGACATAATCACTCTAAATCAGGGAATGAATCTGGTTGATAATTACATGCTCGGCAGGGTTGTAACCCTTTCGATCTGGCAGTGTAATTGCATCATCAAATCAGCTGCCGCAGCATATGCTTTCAATGAATCTGCTAAGCCTAGACTTAACCAATCGAGACGAGTACGACTCATACCCCGCTAAAGGTAATCGTGACTGAAAGTTCTGAGGATGCCTAGGGTAGTCATTTTGCATGTCAGAAAATCCGAAGATTACTGACAAGTACCCATCACTGGTTATCTCAGGTTACATATACTCTGTTAGGAGAGAACCCCTAACAGAGGATGAGGGAAATATCAAAGTCCGTGGGCTGCGATCCCCCAGACGAAAGGGCTTCTTTGTCAAGAACGAGCGTCTTCCAATGTACAACTTTCCACTCATACAATACATATATTGATACGATAGATACGACCTTAATATACCCACTGCTGATAGGAGGGGCATCGGCGGGATGCGTGTCACCCAATTCAACCTAGTTGACGTTCGGGTGGCCAACTTCCAGTCCTTCGGCGGTTGTGATTCCACTGCCCATAAGTCGCGCTGCACTGACGACGAATCCTTTCGCAATGGTGAGCCTTGGAACGACTTTGTGTGGTTCCGAGTAGATGAGCCTCTGAAAGGTGAGGTAGGGGACTTACGACTGGCACAACGTGTGAGGATTCTATGGCTACAGGATGGCCAATGGAAGAGATGCGTTGTTCTTTTGCAGGAGCTCCAGCTTGGAAACCATGGCGTTTGTCTGCCTTCCAATGGGCTGCATAGTGTCTGCGACAAAGTTTTCCATCGGAACCAGGCTGACCTTGTCATAGTTAATATCAAGTGCATATGGGCGGCCGCGCACCTGATTCCAATCCCCGGTACCAGATACTACTATGTCAATAATAATATCGACCTAGTGATGTTCAATCCTTTCTGGCCCACACCACCGGAAGCTGAAGGAGACATGCAGACTGACGATGATGATGCTAGGCCAGAGGAATACTGCAGGAACCAAAATGCCAGTGTAGTTGACGAGGACAAAGAGGACAAAGAAGAGGAAGAGGACGAGGACGAGGAGGAGCACAACAATGAAGGGTATGAGAAGGTACGATCTCCACAGGGCATCAGGTGTCCTATAGCTCCGACCCTCCCACGTTTCTGCTCGATATGTGTAAATCCTACCAGAGGTAACAGGCCTTCGACTCACCCGTGATCCATAGCTCTATATGTTGAAAATACTTGACCAGAGGCATCAGTCCTGGCTCTCCCGCGATCCATAGCTTAATATGTAGAAAATACTTGACCAGAGGCATCAGTCCTGGCTCTCCCGCAATCCATAGCTGGATATGTAGAAAATACTTGACCAGAGGCATCATTCCTCTGGCTCTCCCACGTTCCATAGCAATACATGTCAAGAAAAACTGGCCCCAGCCATCAGGCCTCTGGCTCTCCTGCGTCTCAAGGAATCTAGCGCAATTTCTAGTCATCATGTACAATTGATATAATACTGTCCGCGTCCACGCGCAAGTCCATAGGACTTCATAGTGCCACGCGTCAAATATGCTATGGATTACGGGCCCACAGACAGCTTCTCTATGAGTTATGCGTTGTGTAAGGTCATTTTTCCCACTGAAGCAATTTCGGCTCACCAGTATTATTCGTGCCAAAGCCTGACGGTACGCTGCGTATGTGCATAGACTATCGTGCAGTAAACGCCATAACCGTCAAAGATCGTTATCCTCTCCCACACATCGAAGATTTACTCAACTCCACGCACGGCCCCTGCTGGTTCACAAAATTGGACTTGGCGGCTGGTTACCATCAAATTCGCATCGCCACCGCCGACAGGCAAAACACAGCCTTCACCACTAAATTTGGTTTATACAAGTGGCGAGTCCTGCCGTTTGGCCTGGCGAACGCACCCTGCCAGTTCATGCACATGATGAACGGCATCTTAGAACCAATGAAACGCAAATTCATCGTCGTACACCTTGATGATATTATGATTCACAGCTGTACCCGGGCGGAACACGTCGTACATGTCCGAGAAGTGGTTGCTTTGCTGACAGAACATGGTCTCAAGGCCAAACGTGCAAAATACGCCTGAGCTTGTCAGAAAGTTGATTTTGGCGGCTTTGACATTGACAAGGATGGCATCCATGCCCAGGAGCATAAGACTCGTGCGGTAATGGATTGGCCTCAACCTGAGAACAGTAAGGACCTCAGAGGCTTCCTGGGCCTCACCAGTTACTATAGAAAATTCATTGAACACTACGCTCACATTGCGATGCCGTTGTACGTGACTGTCACTCCTCCAAAAGGAAAAGGGGACGTGGGGCGGCGACGTGGAGAACCGAGCAGAGTCAGGCACACTTCATTCGCTTGGGATAGAGAATGCCAGCATGCTTTCGACATGCTCAAAAGGCACTCTGCAACGCTCCCGTCCTTGCTGTACCGGACCCCAAAGCCAAATACTGCCTGCACGTCGATGATAGGCAACATGCATTAGGCTAGGTGCTCTCCCAGGTGCAAGATAGGACAGAGAAGGTACTGGGTTATTTCAGCTGTAAGTTACACAATGCCGAGACGCGATACCCTGCATAAGACAGAGAACTATTGGGCATCGGAGATGCAATATTATACTGGAAATTCAACCTACATGGAGCCAAGCAGCCATTTTTGGTACACACAGACCATGCAACCTTGGGTTGGATCCTCACACAACCACACCTCACCGTATGTCAGATGGATATCCTAACAGTCCTACAGAATTTTGACTGGGAGGTCAAGCACATCCCAGGTGTCAAGAATCTGGTTGCGGGCGCATTGTCTTGCCGCCCGGATTTCCGACGAGAGCGATGCAATTTAACAGCACTGGAATTTACTGCAGCTGGAAAATGGGTTGATGACATCAAGGTGGGCATAATTGATGATGAATGGTTCGGGCCTATTGGGCATTGCTTGGCCAACCCAAGTCCACGCCCCCCGCCATCCACTGCATCTACCAAGGAACGCAAATTATGGGTGGCAGCGCAATGATTCTATGTGGAAGAGAATGGCCTACTGTGGTTACATGGAGATTTGGAAAAGTCACAGGTAAACAAAACAGCAAGGGCAAAAGAGAAGGAGGAAAATGGAAAGGCAGATATGAGAGGACGGTTGTGTATTCCAAGGACGATGCAGCGACGAATCCTACATGAAGCCCACCACATTGCAGCTGGGGCGCACTTCGGTGCTGACCAAACGTACTTACGTATGAAAGACCGGTATTTCTGGAAGCCAATGTGGCACAATACACAGCGATACGTTGCAGGCTGTGACTTGTGCCACCGACCTAACCACCGGAGTGGGAAACCCATGGGCCTCCTACAACCACTTCCAATAGCCAAAGGCCGTTGGCAAAGAATTGGCATCGACTTCATAACTGACCTGCCAATCGTGGGAAATGGCCGCATCTGCATTGTAATGTTTGTCGACCACATGAACAAGAGAGCACATTGGTGAGCCTGCAAGAAAACAATCGATGCCCCGGCCTTTGCGTGCATATTCATCGATGACATCGTCCGCCTATAAGGAGTGCCTCAAGAGGTTGTATTGGACTGCGATGTACGTTTCACAGCAGACTATTGGAGAGAAGTTGCAACAATTCTGCAGATGATGCTGCTCATGTCTACGGCATTCCATCCAGAAACGGATGGTCTCTCTGAAAACTCAAACAAGACGGTTGTATGCTATTTGCATGGCTTCGCAACTCACGATCAAGCCAATTTGGACGACTACCTGCCATTAGCGGAGTATGCTTACAATTCTTCAGTACACCGTTCAACGAAGCAGAGGCCTTTTGAACTCGATCCTGCATCAGCAAAAAATGAAATCGCATTCTCAGTATTCTGAGCATTTTGAAATTCAAGTTCGCCTTTTCTCAATTATGGATTGTACTCTGGCTGGAAATATACTCAGTAAAATCGTTTTCATATCTTTGCGGGATTTTTAAACTTGGTATAGTATTCCCAAAGGGGTATAGCTTAGTCTGTTACATTGTTTTGAAGTCAAAAGTTAGTCTATTTTTAAAAATAAAATATGTAATAGACGTACTATTGCTTGCTTAGTAATATTATGAAACTTTTGGTTTATATATCTTCATGACAAATCATAATGAAACTAACCATATT
>Ga0307515_10012321_pt1 | contig 16089 bp, 5 predicted proteins | sample 17_EM_MG_FD_194513 | JGI IMG/M metagenome (GOLD analysis project Ga0307515, IMG submission 194513) | Populus trichocarpa ectomycorrhiza microbial communities from riparian zone in the Pacific Northwest, United States - 17_EM | ecosystem: Host-associated > Plants > Roots > Unclassified | place...
GAATCATTTATTCATCGATTTGATCCGGTGAATTTAATGCCCTTTAAGACTTTGTTTTCTGAAAATTATTTTTTAAATTTTTTTGTGTTTGTTTGCTATTAAAAAAATTGATCAATGAAAAATACTTTTTAGTTAGCGGAAAATATTTTCCAGTCAAAGAAAAATTTGGTTTAGTTTCCAGGAAAGTGTTTTCTCTTTTGGCTGTGTTTGTTTTTCAAAAAGTGGTTTCCGGAAAACCATTTTCCAAACTTTCCGGTGTTTGTTTGTCATTAGAAAAGTTGGTCAACGGAAAACACTTTCCAGCTAAAGAAAAATTTAGCTTGGTTTTTAGGAAAGTGTTTTCCTGAAAAATTTGGACAGAAAACACTTTCCGGAAGTTGTGAAAAATTTAGAAATGTCATTATTTGCTAATTATATCAAATTTGATCCTCAAACTTTTGATTGTTATATATAATTTGTTTTGTATATTTATTTTTCAATTCCTTCTCTTAAAAATTCATTTTTATATTAATTTTGGTCTTTATTTTTATAATTGCTATTTGCTTTTTCCTTATCATTTTTTTATTGAAATTTTTTATCTATCAAATTTGGTCCTCATTCTTTTGATTGTTACTTATTTTATTTGAAATAATTTATGAAATGTTAATTATTATTATTTTAATTTATTCACCTTTTATTTTTTTTTATTTTTTAGATTTGATCTCTATTATTTTGATTATTATTTATTTTATTTGAGATAATTTATGAAATTATATTTCTTTTCAATTTCATTCTCATTCAACTTTTTAATTTGTAAGATTTGTTCCATATTATTTTAATAAACTTGAGAAAAATAAAACATTAATAAGTTATTTTCCAGCTTATTTTCCATGACATAACCAAACACTGGAAAGTGTTTTTCAACTTATTTTCCATTACACTACCAAACATCGAAAAATACTTTCCCGGAATTCACTTTCCAAAAAGAAACTACTTTCCAGCAAACAAACGGGGCCTTAATGCTTTTGTATTCTAGCTTCTAATGCTATTTTACCCCGCTCTCCCTCGACCTGGGTTTTTTTAAATAAAAAAGTTAAATGTATAAGTTTTTTTAAAAAAATTGCCCCCTCTCTTCAGTTTTTTTTTCTTTCCAATAAACTTAAAAATGTACATGCTTCGCGTGTGTATTTTAATACCAACATATTTATCTCATGCATGTGTGTGTGATACAAAAGTATAAATTTATGGTTTTATTCAGATTGAGTTGAGGTCAATTTTTTAAATATTTATATTATATTTATTATCTAATAAATAAAACAATCATTCAAAAAACTCCTTTTTTTAAGATTTTCATGTCTTTAAAAAGTTTTTCTTTTTCATTTCAGGAGGAGGGCATAGACTTCGAGCAAATGTGAAACTTTCTTACTAACTAATCTCCAAGATAATTTCTTGATGTTGATCTAATTAATTTTTTAATCAAGTTTGACTAGGTGTGTTTTTAAAACTCAATTCAATACTTTTTTTTAATTCAATTTAAAAATCATTCCTAATCGATCTTTGAATCATGTGTTTTCTAAATTAACCAGCAAGAATGGATGGAGTTTAATAACTATACTGTAGGTTTTTTGTATTATTTTAAATTTATTGATTGAGTTTGGGCCATAAAAAATATTTAAACTTTAAATATAACATTTCATGTCTCGATAAAACTACACTAAATTTAGCGAACACATATTCACGTGTGGTTTGTCCATTTAGATGGATCATATTTGTAAAGCGACGACATGAAGTGGAAGAACTGTTAATGGCAACTATACATGTGCGTGGGGGCCTCAACTTCTGTATTTGACGTAAAATTGGATTTCCAGTGTATAAAATATCTTTCAATTGGATCCGGGCCTCCCATCCATATCTATTAGTGTTTTTTCTTTCTAAATTATTTAGCTTTATGTATTAAGTCACTAAACATTCACAATAATGTTAGACGGAAAAGGACCGGTGTTGAGGTTTAAATTTGTTCAGGATTACAATTCAAGAATGATACATAGGCTGGGGACTTGTATGAAATTCCTTCTTTTAACTTTCTAAAGCATGATATGATGTCTTGATTACTTTAAAAAACAAAAAAAAAAAACTGAAATCCGGGTTTTATTTTTTTATTTTTTCATCTTAATTTTTTAATTATTATTAAGTTGTTTAAAATGTAATTTGCTATTTAAATAAATATAAAATATTATTTAAAAACTAAAAGTGGCTAACATGTGCAATGCGTTTGCTAGAGAGTGCAACACGCCCGTATTTTTTAGACGGCGCGTGAGATGCCTCCTAGCGGTTGCTAAATGCCGCTTTTTTGCAATAATATTAGAAGCGTTCCAATAACCTCTTTCTACTGGTTATGCGCATTTAACACGATGGCACGGTGGTTGAGTTTCAATGAATTTTTTTTCCTTCCTCCTCACCCTGGGTTTTGTGTCTACCCTTCAAAAAAATAAATGTCTCATATCAATTTGTATTTGTATTAATTTTAATATCCATTCTTTTTATTGATATTTATTTTTATTTTAATGCGTTTTAAAGTTGATTTTATTTTTTAATTTCATCCATTCGCATTTGATTCCGTTTAATTTTTTTCTTTCTAATTTGGTCATTGTTTATTTTATTGCTATTTTTTTTATTGATGTGTTTTATTTTTCAATTTTATCCCTCATTTGATTTTTTTTACCATATTTGATCATCATTATTTTAATTGCTATTTATTTTATTTTTTTAGACGATTGAGAATTTTATGTTATGATTTTTCAGTGTTTGTTTTTTATAGAGTAATCACTAATCATGGTCTCATGACCTGAATCACGGGTCTTAAAGATCAACCCGACTTGATTTCGGTTTTTTAGATCCTTTTTAATTTTTTTATATATTGGCAATCATTTATTTTTTTCGATGAGTTGTCCTTTTCTTATCACTATTGATTTTTTATATATAATTATATTGTTAAATTAGCTAAGGTTATCAAATACATTCGAATCAATGAATCAAGTTTCATATATTTTTTTGTTCATTTAAAAATATTATCATCACTTCGGTTTTTTTTTAATTTTCATGCCAGGAAAACTTTAACTTAGCCTGCGATGTAGCTACTAGCTAGAGTCTTATCTAGTATATTTTTTATAACAAATGAGTCCCTGGGAAAATAATTGCCTATTTTAAAAGTAATGATATGCATATTGAAACTAAACATCAATTAAAAAGCCGCGGGGATGTCTGTTTGTGTGTGGTTTCCGAATGATTCCATGTCTAGTGATGGGTCTGATCAACCACCGCTAAAGGAGCAGAAGAGACAAATTAATCGACGCTTGTCAGTCACGAGTGGAACAGTAGTCGAAACATAAACATGCCACCAGAAGAGACAGCGATTGAAACACATCATCCATCACCCAAGCATCACTCGTGAATACATGGAATGAATAATGTTCGCTGGAAAATAATATTTTTTTTAAAAAATAAATTTATAAAAATTAAATTATTTTTTGATATTTTGTAATGTTATGAAAAATAATAATTTGAAATATACTTTCTGATTATATCATGAAAAATAAGTTGAAAAATAACTTATTAATATTTTTTTAAAATTTATTAAAATAATAAGAGACAAATCTTACAAATTTAAAAGTTGAATAAAAATAAAAATAAATTTTTTTTAATAAATTATCTCAAATAAAATAAATAACAATCAAAATAATAGAGATTAAATCTAACAGATAAAAACATTGAAAGATGATGAAATTAAAATAACAATAATTATAATTTTATAAATTATTTCAAATAAAATAAGTAACAATTAAAATAATAAGGACCAAATTTGATAGATAAAAAAATTCAATTAAAAAAATAATACGAGAAAAGCAAATAACAATTATAAAAACGAAGACCAAAATTAATATAAAAATAAAATTAAATTAAATTTTAAGAGGTGGAGTTAAAAAAAAATTCAAAACAAAATATATAATAATAAAAAATTTAAAAATTAAATTTAATATGATGTTTATAGATTTTTTACAACTTTTTAAAAGTGTTTCTTGAAAATACTTTTCTATAAACCAAATCAAATTTTTTTTTGGCTGAAAGTGTTTTTTATTGAATAATTTTTTTAATAACAAATAAATATAAAAATAATTAAAAATAATTTCCAAAAAGTTATTTTCCGTTGAACAAACGAGTTATAAATAATAAATTCAATTCGAAATCACGAAGTGGCACTTGCACTGCAGGATGCTTCTTTTATTACTCTCTACAAACAGTATTAAATACACAAAAGTACCAGACTTTGACGAAGGAGACTTTAAGCTGATTGGTTAAGAAAATTTATAATGCACTATGTTGGCGTAACTAATATTGATACAGAGAGTACATTTTTTAAATTCCTCGAAAAAAATTAATTTGTTTAATAGGGTTTTATTTATACAGGATCAGTGTATTTCAAATAATAATTAAAGCTCCATTTTGGGGCGGGGATGAGGTGGGCTTTAATGCCCACATTCACCCATCCTTGTTTGGTTTGGTTGGCCCAGTTTTGTTTTTGCGAGAGACCGGCAGATTTTGATTTTTTTTTTATAGAGTCTCCGATGGTGCTTTCTATCACTATTTCCTTATAAATTGTATATTATATTAAATATTTTTCTACAGTCACCTTCACTGCTGTAACTACAACCAGCACTAAGAGGGCGTTTGGCATTGCTGTTGGAAAGCACTTTTTAAAAAATTTGAATTTTTTTTTTGTTTTGAAATAATATGTTTTTGATGTTTTCAAATCATTTTGATGTGCTGATCTCAAAAATAATTTTTAAAAAATAAAAAAATATTGTTGGCATACTTTTCTGAGTGAAAAGTACTTTGAAAAGCAACCACAACCACACTCCCAAACACCCTCTAAAAGCATTTTTAGAGTTTAGTTTCAATGTCAAACACGTACGCATGGATATTTATTTTTGTGTTAAGTCGTGTTTTAATTTATTTTTATTTAATTTTTTTTTGTGGTTTTTATTGTAAAATAAGTTTTGAAAAATAAAAAATATTATTTTAATATATTTTAAATAAAAATATATTTTTTAAAATTATTCTTACAATGTTAATGACTATCTAAGGGCTGCTTGGCTTAGCTTTCTAACTTTTTTTTTTTTAAAGGGTTAAATAAAATAAAAAAACAAGTGAGAAAACTAAGACAAACAGGCACTAAATATCATTGCCAGTGCTGAGGTGGTGTGGCTGGAAACGGAGGCGACTTGTGCATTAATAACCAGGACCAACTAGAGATGACCCCTTGCATCAAAGATAGCCTATTCGTAAGGTAGGTTTCAGCTGGGAACCACATCTCTGTCCCTACTTAACTTTCCCATCACATCCAGTGTCAGTCCATACTCGCCGATTGCCGGCCATCTCCTCTCTCTCTCTCTCTTTCTAAGAGGGACAGATGACAATCTCTTCTCAACGATAGTTCCTGCAGCCAGCCCTGATTAACCCCCCCTCCATTTGCTCAACATTTAGGAGGTTCAGGGATATGATATTTGGGAGGGACTAGGGAGGGAGGTACAAGTGTTATTTTTTTAATATATTAAAATAATATTTTTTATTTTTTAAAATTTATTTTTGAAATATAAAAATATTAAAAAATATTAATTAAAAAATTGAAAAAATTTCAATTTTAATATTAGAAGAAGAAGAAGAAAGAGGAGCATGTTCAACTCAAATTGAACCGGTAATCAATTTGTTCACGAGAAACGTCTCAAATATACATACCATCATCACCTGCTCTTATTTTAACTTAGTCGTTACTTATTCCAACTAATTTTGACCCTTCTTTAACAAAATTCATTCTCCTGGGACCAAATCTCCCTTTTCTTTTTGTTACTTTTACTTACTTTGATCCATCAAGAAGATTTTCAATATCTCCACCAATCTAGAAGTCCAAATTTAGCTAAAATAAATAAAAATCCAGCTCAATTTCGTCCCTTCCCCCACTTCACTCCCCTACTAATCTCGCCTCCTTTTCCCTCTTCCCTCTCTTTAACACCTTTTTTACACTCCTCCATGTCTAAACAACAGACAACAAACAACATTAACCAACAGAAAAACACCGAACGATATCATTTCCGACCAAATCTCTCTTTTTCTCACACATACCATGTCTCTTCTTTTCTTCATCTTCTCTCTCCCTCTCCTCCTCTCCCCTTCCCTCTCCTTTTCCTTTGGTAGTAAGTAGTACTCATTCCTCCCCTCCTCTCTCTCTCTCTCTAACTACTTTAACCAACTTTCAGGTTTTTTTTTTAACTGCTTTTTTTTCCGATTTTACTACAGATGCTTCATACTTCATAGACTGTGGCGGTTCTACAAACACAACCGATCCATTCAACACAATATGGCTTTCCGACCGTTACTTCACTGGAGGAGCCATCTCTGTAGTGTCGGAGCCACTCCACTTCCGCTATCCTCAAGAAAAAAATCTTCGCTTCTTCCCCCTCTCTTCCGGTAAAAAAAACTGCTACATTTTGCCTCTCCCTAGCGGCCGTTACTACTTCCGTACGTTCACTGTCTACGACAACTATGATGGCAAGTCCCACTCTCCTTCATTCGACGCATCCGTCGAGGGTACTGTCGTCTTTTCCTGGCGTTCTCCTTGGCCGGAGAACCTCGCTCGTGACGGCGCGTACTCCGATCTCTTCGCGTTTGTCAAAGACGGTGAAGCGGATGTTTGTTTTTACAGTATTGCCACTGACCCTCCCGTCATTGGATCCCTTGAAGTCCGTCAAATCGATCCGTCATCTTACGATTCCGCAACAATCGGCGATAAGTTCATCCTCGTTAATTACGGCCGTTTATCCTGCGGGTCCAACCAGTGGGGCCCAGGGTTCAGCAACGACACTGATGATTTCGGCCGAGCATGGCAGTCCGACTCCGTACTCCGAACTCTAAACACGACAAAAATAATCCACTCCCTCTCCACACGAGAAACCATAACCGGCACCAATCAGCCACCGAATTTTTTTCCTGCGAAGCTTTACCAAACGGCGGTTACTGGAAATGGAATACTCGAGTACGCACTGTCGGTCGATGCGAAATTGGATTATGTGTTGTGGTTTCATTTCGCAGAGATTGATTCGAGTGTGAAGCAGAAAGCGGAGAGAGTGTTTGATGTGGTGGTGAATGAGAAGAATGTGAAGAGGGTCGACGTTTTCGAGGAAGTTGGGAGTTTTGCAGCTTATAGTTTGAGTTATACAGTGCATAATTTGAGCAGTACTGTGTTGACTGTGAAGTTTGTGCCAGTGATTGGCGCTCCGATTGTTAGTGGAATTGAGAATTATGCTTTGATTCCTAATGATCTCTCCACCGCGCCGGAGCAAGGTACGTGTGTGATTTTGGAGTGATTGGTTTTTTTGAATTAGAAATTAGCAACTGTGAATGTGTTTTTGTTTCGGTAGTGGTGGCCATGAGAGCATTGAAAGAGTCGTTGAGAGTTCCTGATAGAATGGGATGGAATGGGGATCCTTGTGCTCCTACTAGCTGGGATGCCTGGGAAGGAGTTACATGCCATCCCAACAAAGATGAAACTGCACTCGTGATATCGCAAATGTAAGAAAGGGCGCTTTTGTCCATGCCTTGATGCATTCGAGAGATTGTATTCCTTGAATATTCTTTGTTTCAGAATATGAGTTTTAATCTCATGTTAATAATTATAATTATTACTTGGGTTATTTTATTCAGTGATCTTGGAAGTCAAGGCTTGAAAGGGAGTATAAGTGAGCAGATTACTCTTTTGTCGAACTTGGTAACCCTGTAAGTATCAGCATCCAATTCCTTACACGCTGGAGATGTTTGACTTTATTTGGTTAAATCTAGCAGACAATATTGGCATGTTGCCGATAGATGCATGGAATGAGCGCGTCTTTTCTCAACATTCTACTGCAATGCCGGGATTCATTAGGTTTATTTTTTAAAGTGACATGTTTTCTTGTACATCTCTAACAACTTGTTTCCAGCTTTTGCACTTGTCCTTCCAACCACTTTCATTTTCATTCTGCTCTTTACTGGTGCAGATACTAGTTTTAATTATCATGACCGATCAATTTCTATCAGAAAATTTATTAAATTTTTTTTTTTAGGATTTCTTTTGAGTGAACTACATTTAACTATAGGATTTTTTGCTAAGCGAACTCCATTTTATAGCTTTAATTAATGCGAAAGGATCCTTACTTCTCGATAAAATAACAAATTAATTGTCTTCCAGTTGATCTCGTATGCAAACATGCAACCTGTAGCATCGTTATTGTTGTCTCTGCAGAGTCCATCAAATTTAGTCACCTATTCCTGAGTAGATAATCTAAACGTTAGAACATTCTTGACTTTTGCTTTCATTTGCAAATTGTTTACGTCATGGCCCCTGCCTTGCTTGCCTCAAAATTTGTTCTAAAATTTTAGTGACTTGTGCATAAATTTTTTTAAACTTGGATCGACCCTTCTGTGGTTTCTTGTGCTTATACTGTTGCTCATCCATTGTAATTAACCACTCTCTTTTAAATCTTCAGGAATTTGAGTACTAATTCTTTGGGAGGAACTCTACCATCAGGACTAGGTCAACAATCTCTTGTACGGCTGTAAGTTTTACAGCATTTATATGCCTTATATCAGTTGATGTTTTGTAGTCCTACTTTTTAATATGTATGGCAAGCTCTGGTCTCATATAAGCTAAAAGTTGTTTTATAGTGCATTTCATGATTTAGTACCTCTAATTTAATTATATGTTTCCTAAATGACCCCAACTAGTTTGGGATTAAGGCTTTGTTGCGTTGTTGATTATTTTGATAAATAAAGAGAAATTGATTAGAGCATGTGTTCCCAGTGCATTTTGTTTCATCAAGTGCCCGCCCAAGAAGGTTTTGAGAACCCCCTTTGAGAGGGAGGGCTGTCTCTCTGCCAGCTCATCTAGAATGCTTCCTTTTCCTAAGACATTGGATGTGCACACTCATTCAAGTCTATATTTTAGAACTAATTCATTCATGAAAAGAAGCGTACCTCGTGTGGGGAAAGGGAAAAAAATACTATCGAGTCCTCTCATTCTGGTGCTCTAAGTGTTCCTTTTCTGGTTTACATGGGTGCGTGTCCTGTTTTTGTTTTAAGTATACTTCCTATGGAGTATCTCTTCTTTGAGTCTGGAAAACGTTTTCTATTCTGTTACATATTTATCCTTGTTTCTTCCTTTTGTCTTAAAATATTAATTTATCATCTTGGTCAGTTCACTTAATTTATTCAGCTTTATAGTGTAGCACAAACTTTTAAGTCTTCTGTGACTGAAGTTAGAGTCTGATTTAAATGATGTTCCACCATCCTTTTCAAGTCTACACTATGAAACTTATCTAACAACCACTATGAACTTACTCTGGCATTCCATTATGTTATACCTTATCACTTCTGATTTTTACTTTGTAGGGATTTGTCAAACAATCAATTCTCAGGTCCTATACCGGAAAGTCTAGCTTTGGCAACTCATCTGCAACTTGTGTAAGTAGTTTTCTTGCACTAATACATACTGGAGGCATTTTTCATAAACATGTGTGCGTGCACACACTCACACACAAAATAATACAGACGTACACACACACACACACACACAGAGAAAGTTTGTTTGATATTTGGATTTTGAAGCTAAAATTTGTTGTTCTTCTTCGTTTCAAGTTTTATTGTCAACTCCTTGAGTTTAAATGTGGTAGTGTTTGACCGATTTCTGTCCTGCATGCCTTGATGTTAGCAGTTATCATATATACCAGTAGGGAGAAGATTTTCATGCTTTTAATGAATGGTATAGTGTCATAAGTTGAAAAAACTATTCATGAAATAATTTTACTAAATATTAGTTTCTGTGGATTTTTTTATTTGACCTCATGTTTAGATAAATGATACCACTCCTTTTGAAATTCAGCAAGAATTGAGTTGGAGTATCTGTTTTGTATTTAGTTTGTTAAGAAATTTAATTCGGATGTAGAAGATGGATATTTTACCTTTTAAATTCAAATGTGATGTTTTGATGTATTCACCATAGAAGAGATTGACCAACTTCCAGATGTAAATAGAAATGAACCCTTCCAGTTTCCTTGGAATTAGTTTAGAACGAATTGAAAGAACTTATTTCATGCTAGTTTTGTATAACTGTGAATTGAAAACATTAACTCTGGTATGCACACTTGCCATCAAATGCTTATGCCAGAAATGGTGCGGAAAACCCCATCAAATGAAACCAAATCACTTGACACATTGGTGGTAACATATACTAGTTGTCCTCATCATCCAAGAATAAAGTGCTTTCTTTTGTAATTCAATCTAAGACTTGGCTTAATCCATTGTTCATGTGCATTTTTACTTGCACATTGAACAATAGGGTAAGACAGCACATGCTGCATTGTTAGAAGCATATAAAGGGAAGTTAAAAATAGTAGCTGAAAACTGCTGTTGAGAATATAATGTAGTGTTAGTTTTTTGGACTTTGCTGGGTACTGGAGAGATGGATTTGATCACTATATTTGACAGCTCTTCTAGTAGATTTTCCTCTTTGCCTTTGTTGATAAAGAAATCAAGGCCCTTTTACTATTTCCCCCAACATCAAGTGGTCAAGATGAAGTATAATGTGGGTTCTCATGAGCAGTATATAATACCAAGCAATTATTCATGCAACTATTTATGGAAGTAATTTTTTTAACAGAACTGCCATATACATTCCTAAGTTGTTTTCTGGTAGTATTCATGTTCATTTCTGGGAGGATGTCTCATTCTCTGTGTAGTTGTTCTCTTTTACCTTCATTTTTTTTTCTCTGTCTTCATTGCAATGCTTCCACATTGCCAGTTCTTGGAGGCTGGTAGGCAATTGAACTTATGATGAAATCTATGCTGTCACATTTCAATCCCAGATTCCTTTTCTCTGCGTTGGTTTAATGAATAATCACATCTTAAAGGATTGCAATTTCTCTATATTTGAGAAGGAAAAAGAATTTTTTTATCTTTTTCAGAAAAGCTGACTGGGAAAAAGTTGTTTCTTGCTCCCAATTCTGTCACTACTTTAAAATGCTGAACTTTTCTTTGGTGTCAAAAATCATATGATATCAAGCCAACACTGAAACAAAACAAGATAGAAGCTCTATTTTAGCTTGATATCTACTCATTAAAATCTATTTTGAATTTCCGATGAGACTGCCTCTTTACATATTGCTCTTTCAATTTTCTTCTTTTCATTTTTTAGAAAGTACCAATTCCACCTGTTCACAAACCTCCCTCCTCTCCCCTAAAAGAAACTAGAGTTTTTTTGTTGCAACCACTTCATGAGCTCCATTGTGGATAATCCCCTCGGTATATTAGTTTTTACAACTTTGCTTATTGGTAGATGTGCCACATTGTTTTCCTTTTTGTTTTATTTGATAAGCAAATTGATTGAAGAAACACCAAATGGTAACTATTTAAATACCCACAGCATTTGCATTAGAAATCCAAATGGTTAATAATTCTAGTGTTGATTACCTATTATTTTCCATTATTGTATTCCCTCGACATCTCTTTGTTTCCAGGATGTTGAATGGTAACTCATTGGAAGGGCGGGTACCAGAGGAACTTTATTCAATTGGTGTGCATGGTGGAGCTATTGAGTATGCTTCCTTTCTAACTTTCACGATTCTTTTAGTTTATTATATTATTAATTTTCTAGCAATAAAATCTTTGGCTGGACTGTCGTGCAATTGCATTTGAACCTATGTGCAATATCCTTAAATCTCTTGATTCTACTTTTACTTATTTAATTTGTTAAGATATGTCAAATATTTTATGTTCACCTCAAATCCTCTAGAGTATGAAATTGAAAGACTTCTAATGCTATTTGACTTATTGCCTAAATACCTTGCTCTTTAGAGGACTACATTTACCAAAATAGTAAGCATATACTGTAGGTCCATAGTCTTTAGTTGTCTGTGATATTGCATTATGAGATCTTACTGGATTCATGTTGTCTTAGTCTGTGCAAGAGAGTTGCCTGTCGTTGATTGATGGTTCACAAATCATAATTTCTTGTTTTTCAATCAATTTGATTATCTAGCAAGATGGGCAATCATAATATGTAACAATTCAATTCACATATTCTTCAACCCTGAATGACTAGTCTGTTGGTTGCGTGTGTTATTCCTTTTTAGCCATATCCTTCCAAAAAATTTGGTATCCGCATGAATTTCACCTATGCTATTATTGAAAAGGCGATGCATACCCCTGTTTCGCAGTCACTTTCTCATTACTTAGGAAGTCTTATCCACCCACTCTCCCATTTTGATGTGAGATCTCATTTCAGTTCAAGTTGGAAATGGTGATTAGTATTTCATATTAATGTATGAAGTATAGGTTACTCTTTGCAGCATCAAAAGATGCTAACAGACAACTCTTTACTTTCAGTTGCTGAATGTTTGGCTCCATGTTGCTCGCACAATTTCTGGAATATACCTATTTGCTATTTCTATTTCTTTTTCCTTTTTTGGAGATTAACGTTGCTTAAGATGGAAATTGAATCAATGCCTCACCCCTGTTACCTTTCAAAAGTACCCATGAGCCAGTGGTCATTTTGTTATTTTATTCCCTGATGAGTTAATGTCTCTTTAACAACTCATTACCGGAAAAACACTTTGTTTTACAGTCTATCAGGTAACAAAGGGTTGTGTGGAGTACCATCTTTGCCACAATGCTCTCTTTTCTGGGATAATGGTCGCTTGTCCACTGGTGGTAAAATTGCTATAGGCTTATCCTGCCTAGTATTTGTTTGTTTGCTTGTATTGGGATACCTAATCTGCATCAGGAGGCGTAGACATGATTATGAATTTGCTCCACCTCACGATCTAATGTGTAAGTATTTTTCGAGGATGTTCAAGTTTGTCATCTTCTAGTTTCATTACATGCATTATGCTATGGCTGTCAGCTGGTCTGATAGGTCATCTGGCACGATATGTTGTTGAATTTTAAGGCATGCATTACACGGAGCATATTAGATATCACTCTTATAGAGGCCAGTCAAATTTGATTAGATTTCACTCTTATAGAGGCCAGTCAAATTCGAGGCCGCACTCCACCTTTGGACCTTATTTTGACTTCCTTTTATTGTAGAATAGTTTGAAACCATTGATCATTTGGAATTATCTATTCCTGATAAAAACCTCTTAAAATTCCTATGTTAACAACCACTTGGAGATGTTATTTTAGAATTAGAATTAAAAAAAAAAACTTTCATGGATTAAATTAGGATCTGGAATCAGGGACTGGGATTATACTTGAAGCAGTATATAATATATTAAACTGCAAAAGGAGTTCAACAAGGATTGGGACTTGGGAGTGAGATGTCATTCAAAGCACAAACCTCCATATAGGAGAAAGGTTGCATGTACCCACCACTGATAAATTTTTAGTCAGTGAACTTCTGCTGCTAGATGATGTTGTTACTGTATTGTAGTCCGTACTTTTGTTTGCCCAGATCCCAGAGTTTTAGTTAGAGATATAAAACCAGTGCATTTAGTTTTCATCCTTCGATGGCTATTTTCACAATATGAGCTTAGAATCCGTCCAATGTGACTTGTCTTCCAGAGTCTTGAGAAATCCATCCAAACAAGCAATGGTGTCTTATGCCCCATGATATAAATCTTCTCATCATCAAAAGAGTTTCATCCTTGTTAGGCAAGGAAGCTCAACTTTCCTCTCACACTTGTCTCTATCTGAAATATCTTTACCTCCTAACTCAATCCACATAGATCTTAATTGTTCGTAAGTAGCACAGTGTGTAGTAGCAATAATACTATCACTATCACCTTCAATTTGACTTTATTAGCTGTCATTACAAGCGCTTTCTCATCCTCGGTTATTTCCATTTTATATTCGATGTTATCATACCTAGCCAAAAAGAAAAGGTAAAAAGAGGAGATATTTTTTCCGGAGTTTCACTCGTCAGTAACAATAAGACTATCACCTTCAATTTGGCTTTATTAGCTGTCATCACGGATGCTTTCTCATCCTCACTTAACTCCGTTTTAAATCTAATATTATCATACCTAACCAAAAAGAAAAGGGAGAAGGAGATATTTTTGCCGTAGTTTCATTCATCCTGGTCTGACTTCAACCATTCTGAAAGTTGACTCCAAAACTGTAGTTGCTGCTATGAAAGAATTGGGGAGCCATTCAGTTTGCATGTGACAACTAAGTGCTCTCTATCAAATTTGTCATTTTTGTTTCATTAGCTAGTTGGTTAGGTATCATGCATTCTTTCCTGTGTCTTGATTGGCATTAGAAATTCAATTCATACAATTGTATTCTCCCAGCAATGGCTGCCAAGAGAAACAGGTACCAGAGGCAGAAGTCCTTGATGCTTCTTGAAATGGAGAGCCAACATGCCAAAGGATTGCCATCGCCTTATGGTCCCCAATAACAGTCTTTTAGAAAAAGATAGTATTGATCTTGATATTCTTCAGCTCACTAAGAGAGCATAGAGAGGGGACCCTGGATGCAGCTATTGCAGAATGCTCAAGTAGATGTGAGCGGCATCCACTCCACAAAGAGGACTTCGTCTATTTGGAATCTTTCAACAATGGAAACAAGATGGGTTCTTGTAAAGTCACACTGTCTATACAATGCAATGTATCTGAGAATTTTTTTTTTTTTTCTTACTGACAAAACAAACTGGATAAGCCATCCTGATGTATCATACCGGCTTTGCAGCATTTTATGAGAACATGCTGTGAGTTCGACTTCAATTTATGAAAAGGGCATTGCACATTTATACCAATTGGTCCCAGTTTTGGTAGCGTTGGATGATAAACGTTTTGGCTGATTATTTTCTCAGTAATTATTTTCAGCTGAAGCATTGTTAATTCATCTGTTATGGACTGGCATTTCCATCCTGTAATATCCGCGACAAATTTACACAAAGCTGTTTCTGGTATTCACCGTGGCTAAGCTATCCATCGTTCGGATGGGTTGTGCGTGCTTCTTAAAGATCTTCTTTCTCCACTCCAGGCAAACACTTTCAATAATGTTTACTGTTTTCTGATGGCTGTGCCGTTTCAATGAGATATTCTTTAACTGTTGACTCTCTTGTAGAGCTGGTGTCTATGACGTGTAACGCTGTTTATCTGTGTTATAGCAGAAATCACCGTTGATCAAACCTTAAATTCCTATTTGTTTATTTTTATTAAGTGCTGTATAATTTAAACTCAGATGACACGTGTATATATTCTTTGCGAGAATGATTCCTAAATTAAAAATAAACAAATATGATTACACACACACACACAATTTCAGAGTAATCTATGAGTGTGGATGAACTTGACTGTTTTCTCATGGTAAAAAACTCAAGCTTTCATGTGTGAAATTGTGATCAGTGACCATGTATTACAGTGAAAGGATTCGATTAACATGTATTTTCAGGATACTTGTTAAGAGTCATTTAATGTTCTTAACATCTCCTTTTTTTATTCGAAATTTATCATAAACAATTAAAAAACGTTACCATGTAGAGTAGCACTCATTTAACATTTTTAATAAATATCAATGATAAACTCAAACAAGAAATCGATGAAAAGGGTATTTAGAAATGTGTTAACGGTTATTTTTAAAGTGTTTTTTAATTAAAAATACATCAAAATAATATTTTTTTATTTTTTAAAAATTATTTTTGACATCACCACGTCAAAAAAAATAAAAAAATATTAATTTTAAAAAAATTCAAATTTTTCAAAAATATTTTGAAAATATAAAAACAAAAACTTTAATATCCACGTGATGATTGCTAGCTAACAGCTGAAGAAAGAGGGATGGAAGGTCATGGGGATGCGGAGGAACGATTATTAATATTTTTATTATTATTATTATTAATATTCATCGTATTAGTACAAGCTTGAGATTTCACTGTCGTCAATGATATCTTCGACGCGGTTTTAAGAAAATATGTGGTTGCAGAACAGCAGAAGTGTTGTCCTGTTGAGAATCGTACGTCCCAGTTCACAAATAAAAACTGCGGGAATCTCTGATGGTTTCACATATCATATGTTATGTGCCCAA
>Ga0307515_10012322_pt1 | contig 16089 bp, 14 predicted proteins | sample 17_EM_MG_FD_194513 | JGI IMG/M metagenome (GOLD analysis project Ga0307515, IMG submission 194513) | Populus trichocarpa ectomycorrhiza microbial communities from riparian zone in the Pacific Northwest, United States - 17_EM | ecosystem: Host-associated > Plants > Roots > Unclassified | place...
TCCCCCGCCTCTACACAGCCTCAACCCCCTCCCTATCCTTCGACCCCCACCCCTCGGTTCCTACATACCCCGCCACCCCAACGCCCACCCCCCACACCCGCTCCCGGCTCCGCGCCCCCCAGCTCCAGCCCGCACCCCGCCGGATGGGCAAATGGTACCACCGGAAGCTGAAGTACGCACACACGACGCCGATGAAGGAGCCGAAGAGGATGTCGAAGCCGTGGTGGCGGAAGTCGGAGTAGCGGGTCGAGCAGATGTAGATGGCGGCGCAGATGGGGATGAGGGCGATGACGAGGGTGTAGGCTGGGGGCGCGGCGGCTTGGTTACGCAGCGGTACGGATGCCGGAGGGGAAGCGGAGGGGTTTTTGGTGGTGGGGTTTTGGTGATGGGTAGGGAGAGTGCTGTGGGTGGGGTTGGGGGAGGGCTCGAAGACGGGGGTGTCGGTGGTGTAGGGGCGGGGCGGGAGGAAGGGGATGGCGATGGCGAATTTGGAGCAGAGGAAGAGGGTTAGGTAGAGCAGGCCGGCCCAGGAGACTGGAGGTCGTTAGTTGTGGTTCAGCAGGTCCGCTGGATATAGGCATGCGCAGTAGATGGTGGAGGGAGGGGCTAGGGAGAGCGCTGAGAGAGAGCGCTAAGGGAGAGCGGGAATAAGGGGTGTGAGGGACTCGACTTACAGGACGAATGCCCGCTCGGGAAGCTGCGGAACCCGTCGTTGAAGATGCCCTTGTCCGTCTGCTGGCAGATGGTCGCGCCGACCAGCTCCCACAGCGGCGAGAGCCCCATGCCGTCGCCGCCGAGCCGGTGCGTCGATACCGCATCCACGTTGGGGTTGCAGCGGCTGAGCAGATCCGGGCGCGGCTTGCCGAAGAGCTGCTTCATGCATTGGGTCAGCATGAAGGCCGTCGCGAGGGACATGCCGAGGCCCATCCAGCCAGCTAGAGGGAGAAATATGTTAGTATGGCGTTTCTGGGTACTTCTTCGCCCTCTCGCTCTCGCGCATTCTTCTCACTTTCAGTGCGTTGAGAGTGATGGCGGGAAGAGAAGCGAGGCGTGGTAGGGAGGGGAGGGGAGAAAGAGACGTACTATTCCACTCCCAGAACTTCCTCCGCCAGATCAGTGCTTTCGATGTGCGCTTGCTAACCATCGGGCCCGGGACAAAGATCAGACAAACGAGGAAGATGATGACGCCGGGGATGGCGAGCCCGACGACGATGAGGAGCCATGTTGGTATTTTCTCCTTCTCGACGTACGGGAACGAGATGGACAGGTCGAGGAGTGAGAAGGGTCGGTAGTTGGGCGTTATGTTATTCACGCCGCCGCCGAGGGCTGCAATGGCGCTGGAGAGTTGTCAGATGGTGTTCAGATGGTGTTCAAATGTTTGGGTGTTCGGGTGTCGAGGTAGGCTTAGGTGATATGGATGGAATGGTGGGTGTGCTGGGCGAGGTAGAGCATAACTCAGTGCATGTAGAACTCACATAATAACAATCCAGTCGAAGATGTATGAGGCAACCAACCGTTTGGACGGTATCATTGTATTCAGCGGTTTCATGCTCACCGTATATAGAAAGGGGAGATTTCAGGTCAATTACTAAATTGAACCAACAAACAGCAAGTAAGATAAAAGGGAAAAAATGAAGAAAATGAAAGGGAAAGAAAGTGGGACTAGTGGGTTCGACGGAGGGTAAGATATAAAAAACACAAGACTCGCCCTAAAAAGCTTGGTGCCGCTCGCCGCACACACGCAAACCCCCCCTCCTCTCCACCATCAGAAGAATGGCCAAAAATTAAAAAAGAGCGATGGTCGCTAGCAAGCGCGCCGGACAAGTAAGCCGTAGTTAGCCCATGATAAAATCTGCACTTTGCAGCCGTAAGCATCATTAGCCAGCCACTGATTACACCCTTGTGCAGGGCACGCGACAGTCTGATGGCCTACTAACCTTGTTATGCGGGGGCTGCACCCCCTAAAAGCAATGGCAATCTCATTGGCCCTCATTTGGCTAGCTCTGCTGAGTGAGCCGGGGGGAGACGCGTCAGCGAGCTGATGTGCAGCTGGGATGCTTCGGTTTCGCCTTTCCCGAGTTTTCCAGCTTAACAGCCGCAACTTGGCACTGCGCGTTTCGCAGCTCGGCTAAACAATTTTACCATGCCGTCTATGCGGCATTCCGATGTCAAGTTGCAAAAAATGCCACCACTTCACGCCGCAAACTGCCCGATCTGGTTTCCAGGTAGCCACCGTGCCGCCTTTCCACCCGCGCCGCCACACCTAAAACATTAATTCTCGACCCGCCGCATCATCCATTCCGTAAGCCAAAAATAAAAAATAGAAAACGGCTGCTCCAAATCCCGCAATGACGTCCCCCCCAGCACCCACCATCGACGTCCTTCTCAACGCCGTCCCAGACCACCCGCAAACCGTCCTCGCCCACCTCGCGCGCCACCCTCACCTCGCCGGCGCGCAGGACAGCCACGGCTACTCGCTGCTGCACGCCGCGGCCTCGTACTCGCACCCGGCGCTGCTGCGCGCGCTAGTGCAGACGTACTCAGTGTCGCCCGACCTGGTCGACGAGGACGGTGAGACGCCGCTGTTCGTGTGCGAGGCCGTCGACGTCGCGCGCTGTCTGGTCGAGGAGCTGGGCGCGACCGTCGCCTGGCGGAACAAGGAAGGCCAGACGGCCGAGGAGCGTCTGAGCGAGGACGCCGACTTCATTCCTGTCGCGGCGTATCTGCGCCAGGTCATGGCGCGCGCCGGTGCGCTTTCGGACGCCGGTGCTGCTGCGCACGCGGAGAGTGAGCGTGGTGCCGGCGACGAGCTCCATCATCCGCCGCCGCTGCCGAATGGGATCAAGATCAATATGGGCACCGTTGGGGAGGAGGAGGTTGTGGAGGGTGCGCCGGACCCGGAGTTCAGGAGACGGATTGAGGAATTGGCTGCCCGAGAGGACTTTCAAGGTGAGGAGGGACAGAGGCAGTTAAGGGAATTGGTTACGGAAGCGGTGACGGGTTTATCGGCCGGACAGCAGGGAAGGGAGGTGAGGAGAAGGGTGGAATAACATCACATGCGAATGACTGATACGATATTAGACAATGGAAGACTAGAGGTATCCAAGGTTAGCTTAAGGATGACACTAATCACGTGTACTACTTCCCCTAGATTGTCGACCGGTGCTGATCACTACCATATTAGGGTTAAATCAGGGATGCCAGTGACTCATCCACCGTATATATAGCCTCATTTTCTTCGTAGATCAATCTACACACGAGTTCGTCTGACACATTGATGTACCCGCCAGCTTCGCCAAGGCAGTTAGACAAGTCGAAGTCTCGCCGTGATCACTGACTTCCGATTTAGGAACAATCACAGTTGAAAGGCTAGTTACTGCACCAAGCTTCATTTCAGAGTGTACAGCATCCTCCTTCACTCCACTCATTCGCCTGCATCTCTGCATTTTACCTTCCATTTATTTATATTAGCCCGATCGCCCTCTTAAGCCTACTGCGATCCCACCAATAGCCACTCATGCGAGGGATACAATCACTCCATCCTATCCAACCGACGGGTCTGCTTGGTGTTCCATTAGAGATACGTCTAGAGATCTATCGCTATCTCCTTACCCGACGGCAGCTCATTGAATTGCAGTCCCCCTTCTTGTACTACAGCCAGTGGCCTAATAAGTATTACCCCCCGAACACCAAAAGACACCCAGTTGTCCTTCGTGTATCGAGGCAGCTCAGCGAGGAAGCGCTGGATGTGCTTTATGGCGAGAATGTCTTCGAGTTTTCTCTTCATAGGAGCAGTCAAACTATCTTCAGCCAATTCGCACCAGCCAATACGCAACGAATCCGGCGCCTCCAACTCCTTGCCTACCACGGTATTCCTTTCTACAAGTCGCTACTCGACTCGGACCCTAACATCGTGCCTCCTACTCTGGAAAGCTTGGCTCCTATTCCGGAAAGCTTGGCTCCTATTCTGGCAAGTTTGAGAAGGCTATGCATCGTGGCACTGCAGCCAGACGCTAGAACTTTCGACAATGCTCCTAGGCTCGAGCAAGAGATGCACGAATGGCTTACCGTGCTCAAGCCTGTACTAGAGTGCGTTAACCAGTACGTCTCGAGCAGAGCTACTATAGATGTGGACGATAATGACATGGAAGAGACGAGTGAGCTTATCAAGAAATGTCTCCCGAACGGTTATCGAAAGGTACGAACCCGGATCGGCGACATGATCTTCGAGAGAGGTATGTTCTCCTAGGATTCAGTATACTGGGATGACGATTATAACCCCACCCCCGCAGGTCTTCGGAGGTATAACGGGTGTTGGGATTAGACAAAAAGTAATTCATTGGCACCCTCGGCAAGACTGCCCGCGTCGCGCTACTTCGCCTTTTTTTCTCGATACCAAGGGCCCGATGGAACTGGCGAGGGCTGGTCCTCGAGAACCTGACTTCGTTTACAGTCCATCCCGGATGGCTTGCAGTTTGCTGTCTTGGAATCGCGATCGATGGAGTGTGCTAGGAGTGTCTTGTTCCCACCAGTTAATCCGTTGGCAATCCTTCAGCACATAATAAGCAGAATAAAATCTCTAGATGCTACACAATAGATCTCTAACAATATGCATTTTAGTTTGCGGTTTCCATTTCCTTTCTCTATCTGGGTTATAGTTGTGCGTCTTCTCGCCTAGTGCCAATGAGATTAAATTAAACTTAGAGAAGCACGGCTTTAAATGCTATACTCCGCAGTATTCCAAAATTGGCAGCGCAACCTGGAGCAGTCCGAGCTGGACTACTCTAAGCTGGGATAATAAGGATTGGCATAATTCAAATAGCACTAGATGAGAGAACGGGCTAAGGTATCCTGAATTATTAGGTCTCTCTCGCATGAGTGTGGCAACTGATTCATATTGAGAATTATGTAGAACTTCGAGAGTAGACTCTCACAACCACATCTTCACAGCATGCGGGCAAGAGAATTTTATTAATTATATTCGAGGTCTATAGCCGTGTATCTAGCTAATTAAGCTTGAAAGCAGCTACTTAAAACCAGATCAAGCGTAAAGAAGTGCCAAAAGCACCCTATCGCATCGCTTTCTTCCATCCAAGGAATTCCTATCCTATCTAGATAGCTTGAAAACCTGGACACAAGCACCTGGACAGAATCTTACCCATCACTACCATACCATCCTTTTCAGATCTTACCTCCACGACTGGATGGAGCTCGGCTTTTTGGATGGTATGAGTCTATCCCTCTAGGAGGATAGAAACTCCCTCCTATGAATCCTGGCGGGACAGCTTCAGCAAGGCGTCTCTTAGCCTGAAACCCGGTCAAAACTTCATCTGCCGAGCGCTTCCGAGTCGTAATGAGATCCGTCGTTACTGTGGTTGGGCAAACTCGCAAACGAGTCTCATGAATATCGTCGAAGCAACTCTGGAGCCATCTTCCAACTTTTTTCAGAAAACTCACACCAGTTCCGTCAGGTGCCTTCTCCACGTTAGGATTGTTCCAGCCTCCCTTCTGTCGTGGCAAACTGGATTTAATAGTCCCCATAATGCTATGCACAGACGATTGTTCGCGACCTTCATTTTTACTCGCATTGACGAGTTTGTCACGCCAGTAAGTAATGCTGGCAGCGTAATCCTAACATACAAAGGTCAGTGGGAGAACACTAAGGATCCACGGGTAATCATACCACGCTAGCCACCTTGCCGGCTTGGACGCCGTAGACTGGGCTGTTAGGAATGTTTTCAGCTTCCATTAGTATGTGCCATATAACAGCCATCTGATGCTTAAGCGTCTCGATTTGCGTGGCTAGGTACACGCGATTAAGCGTCGTAGTGAGTGTCTGGTTGCTCGACTCTACAAACAAATCTTTCTCGAAATCCTTCAACTTCTTTTCGAAATTGAAGGCAAACTCTTGTTTTCCCTTGGCGAAGTTACTCTCCAAGCTCTGTAAGCGTGTATTCAGGTCTAAGATCGAGCGATCTAACCCGGATCGAGGGCCGATAGGTGGGCGATGAGAACGGTCGGGAGCCAGCCCAGAGCCGCTCCTCCCTATTTCTCTAATCTTTTTGCGAATAGGTAATTCAGCTTCACGAGAATTTTTGTGTTGCTCTGCAGGTTTTGCTTTCACTAGCTCGAGCTCACGCATTTCCAGCTCTTTCCTTTTTTCCTTGTCCTTACTATCGAGCTGGTCGCGAAGCGCAGTGATGATCTCTCTCATCCGGGTTTGATTGTTTTGCAAGTGACGGACAGCGGCTGAAAGAACGCGAATGGTCGCGTCTGGATGCTTTAAACCTGCTTCCTCACTCTCCAGTTGCATATGTGCCTCAAAAGCAGCTGTCCCATCTCGCAGGGCTTCCAGTTTACTCATGATTCCCGCCTGTTTCTCTTTGATCTCCGTCAGTTCCTTCCCTTGGTCGTCCAAGGTATCAGTCATTCCACTCTGAACGTCTCTAATTCGACGGATCGCGTCAACAACGGGAGCAAGGTTATGTGAAGGATCAACATCCCTATTGCTGTGCAGAATCCAGTTGTGAGCGCTACGTGTGAATCCATTCGTGGCATTAGAGCCCGCTTGAAGCGGCTCGATCACCGGCCTCATCTCTTCCAGCAGCTTGTCAACTGCTTCATGAGCATTTACGGATGCCTAAGCATAATCAACATCTAGGTAGCTTTTATGGAGTAGCGCGGCTTACCATTGCATTCACAAAACGAGAGTATTGGAAGGTGGGTGGTGGAAGAAGAAAATGCAACGCTCCAAATGGAAGGAACGAGGCAAAGAAATAGTTGACGACGCGACTTCACCGCGAACAAAAGTCATCTGCTGCTACTCTTCACCTCATCCTTTGATGATTGGCTAAAAATCCTCACGCTGAAGACACGCGAGTAGTATCTGTTCCAGCGCTCCACATATGGGCACTTTTCTTCTTCTTTTCCTCTCCCTTGTTGACTGTCTGTTTGACTTTCTTCTTGATTGCCTTCTTCTCTTGCTTCTTTTTATTATCGTTTGCCCTCTTGTTTCCTTTCTCCTCATCGTCCTCTCCCTCCTTGACACTATCATTTCCTGTTGCATATTCCTTCCCTTCAATTAATCCACCTTCATTCTCTCACCTCAAATTCTTCCCGTCTTTCCCATTAATCTGTACAACTTCGTCTCGCCCTGCCCCCTTGCGCCCTTCGCCACATTGCCGCCCCGATCATGAGATGTCGTCACCTAAGACAGGTGAGGAATGCTGCAACCGTTCCACTAGAAATCTACTAAAATGTATAAAGATTTAACGCAAGTGCAAACCAATGCAGCTAAGCCTAAACCAACCAGTGAAACACTTACTGGGTCTAGCAAGATCTCATTTCCTCGGTAACGGAAGGCCAGTGTGTTCGACAGGCAAGCCGCTTGACGAGCGCGCCTGCGATTGATTGATATAAAATCTCACTAACGGAGGGGTGGTTCGTGATAGACTTTTGGTGTTAAGGTGTACGATTTTAATGAGGTGTGCAGTATCAATCTAATTAGATTGCTTGGGAATACAGCAATTAAATACGCCAAGATCAACAGGTTTAGCGTAGTCTACCACTAGAACGCGTTCTATCAGTTGTATTTGCTTGCGCCTGTCCCTATAGAGTTTTCTTAATTATCTTCCAACCTCTATTACCTTAACTACCTCCAATACTATACCTCTTAACCCCTTCCAACAAGCCAAATAAAGGCCTAAAACCTCGCCCTTACCCTTACCGTCTTTATTATCATTAAATTTGACACCATTAACGCGTAATTCCCCTATTCTAATTAATAACGCGCCTAAATTATAGGGTAATAAGGTGCCTGAAATACCTACTCTACTTTAACTAACTTTATTAAATATACGACCGGGCAACGCTATAGCTTCTTATATCTTTATAATTAAGTGGGATAAGCTTTACCATAATTTAAAACCTATTAAAAGAACCTTACTATTAAGCTAGGCACAAGCGGCACGTTAATACTGGTTTTACACCCTTACCAATCTATAGGCACGGTGTAGATATTAAGGATAAAGAGGGTAGGCGCTGGTGGGTTTATAAGCTCTATTATATCTCTAAATAATACTAGAAGGGCGTATATCTATTAGAAAGTACTACTGGAGCAGTAAGGCATATAAGAAAATGGCATAATATTATTATTATATGAGATAGCGAAAACGTTAAATTATTAATATCTCTACCAGGCAGCCCTTTTAAAGTTGCTGTTACCGTAACTCTAAAGCCTACTACTAAATCTAAAGCAGTAAACTCTTAAATACTATTTAATAGCGAGAAATATAATTAGAACTATATAGATTGGATTATTGCTAATAATATAACCTTTTGGTAGGCATATAGCTTACGGCTTAGGAAGCTACTTACTATACCTTATTTAGCTACTACCTTAGCTAGCACTATTAGTGAATGGGTACTTAAAGCTCTACCTAAGCGACGGCTTGCAATTAAAGGCCTTTTAAGGGAGAGTATTAGCAAGGTTAATATTAGTAGTAACCTTTAGACGGAAGGAAATAAGCGCAATTACGTCGGCGTTGTTGCTCACTAGATTAGTAAGTTTAACTTCTATATTAATAAGTTATTGCTTACCTAAATTAGCTGCTAAAGGTAACCTTTCTACCGCCCTTATTGGCCTCCCTTAATTAATTGGCTCCTATACTAGCTCTAACGTCGCGCAATTAATTATAGACGTAATTATAAAATATTATATAGAGGATAATATTAACGCCTTTATAATAAATAATGCTAAAGACAATAATAAGCTTATAAAAACGATTGTAATAATATTTCCAACTATAGATCCGAAATGGGCTCGACTTTAGTGCGCTGGATATATTATTAACCTTATTATTAAGGCCGCGCTCTTTAATAAAGGCGTAAGCAAGCTTTAAAAGTAAATTGTTAGTGCAGGTGCTAATAATATCTTCTAAATCTGGAGTAAGATAGGGCTAATTAGCAGAGTAAAGATAATTATAGTGTATATTAGACGAACTAATTAGCGGTAAATAGCCTTTTAAAACTGCTAGACTAACTGTAAAAAAGGCGATAAAAAAGTCTTCTATTTGGAACTCTTAAAAGACGGTAGAGTACGCTAGAACGCTGTATATATAATAATTAAGAGAGGTACGTTCTAATGCAATTACTTCCTTTTAGGTGGGGTTCTATATAGAGTTTAGTCGTTGCCAAATATTCTACTTAATCTCTACTATTCTCCACCACCTTATTATATCGTCAAACTACCTTCAGCGCGCGTAGATATAGCCTATAGCTTACCCCTCCGCTGGTAGATTTGATGGAATTTAATAGCGATAACGCTTAGCCTCTCGCCGTTAAATTGCTTAAAAATAGACTTTTACTAACTTCTTATGTCTAATAGTACTTAAACTTTGGAACCCTATTAAACTCTACTAAATCCGCTAGGTTAAGCCTGCCGATAAAGATGTATATAATCTCTTATAGGACTTTCTTATAAATAAGGACTTTAAGATACTAAAGAAGTTTAAGCGACTTCTTAAGCCTTTTAAGACCCTTACTAATAAACTATAAGGTAACGTAAACGCTAGAGGCTTTAAGGGCTCTTATAGTGCAGTTTAGGAGGTCCTTTAAAGTATAAACTATATATTTAAGGTCCTATAATAAGCTAATAATAAGATTAAGGCGTTACTGGTGGAGTACTCGGAGTACTATAAAGTAGGAGTTTATTGCGTATATATAAAGCTTATTAAATATTTTAGCCTTACTAACCAAATACCTATCTACTAAGTAGTAATTGTCCTTTACCTAGCCTATAAGTTTAACTACTTTAAATAGAAGTAGGCTAGTAAGGCTGTATAGCAATTATAATATAAGAAAGACGTTACCGCGTTATATATTACGTGTCTATATATTGCTTGGCCGAAAACCCTATAACTTAGGTATTTAACTAGATGTTTAACACGGTCAACAGTATTATCGCTTGCAACTACACTTAATAGGTTATTCTTTTTATTATAGATTGCTTGCAATTAGTGTTTTAAGTGGCCTATATAATTTATTAAGGCCCATGACCGACTTTTTAGCTAATAGCACCCGCTCGAAAACTCCTCGCTTAACCGCCCTATTATTTACCTCCTTATCTACTATCCCATCTACTAAACATACTATAGTTTTATCTTTAAAAGAAGAAAGAGCTAGGAAATAAGACAAAAGGGCCTAATAACTCTATAACCTAGAGATTTAAAAGAGAGAGTAGGAGGAACAGGCATAGATCTAAAAGACAAAATAGGAGAAATAGGCACAGATCTAAAAGATGGAATAAAAAAAGGAGTTTTACTAAGTAAGGCTAGCCGCTCTAAAGTAGCCTACTCCACTAAAGCACCCTTTTACTGCTAAGGCGGATAAACTAGGTAAGTCCTATAACCTACTAGAAGGCTTAGGCACGCTTAAGCTTAACCTCTCTAGCCTAGCTAGAAAAGACCTCTATAATATATAGAAAGGATCCTTCCGCCTAGAGAATCTAGTATGTTTATAGGTATACTCTAGCCGCCTAGACCTTTCTAATGTGGCTACTATTAAAAACGGAAAACTTATTTTAAAGAGACCTACTACTAGCCGCAAGGTCTACGAGAATAAGGAGGTTTAGTTTACTGGGTTTATAAACTATATAGTAATTATAAGCACTCTCTATATATGCCCAACTAACCTCTATATAAGGATATTGCTTTAAATAAATAAGATCCGTAACTACTCTATAACCTATAACTAGACCTCTATTTTAGACCTCGTACTTAACTACTATAGGTATATTATAGATTGTAATTAGCTTAAGCCTAGTAACTAGGATATACCTACCTAGTTTAAGGCTCTATACTGCTGGGCGGCTAATATAAAGGCATGGAGCTAGGGGCTTAAAGTCCGTGGTATGGCATTAAAGAGATCGCGAAAGAATACCTCCTCTCCCCCTATCTTTAATAAGCCCTATTATAGCTAGAATAACTAGCAGGCTTATAGAGATAATCTATATTATTACTACTATATATACTCTAAATGCGATAAAGATTACTTATTAAAGTTATACCCTAGGTAGCTTACCGCCGTAAGTAGTTAGACCTAGGATTTAATAGTAGATAAAGATATATTCCTAGGTTTAACTATCTAGATAGACCTGCTATAGGCGCTAAGGCTTTAAGGTAGGCCTAATTTAGTACCTCTTTTTAAAACTTACTTATAAACGACTTTTTTAGCTAACTTACTATTACCCCTAAGGCCTCTCGCTTAGAGCACGCTTCTTTATAAGTACCTTAGAAATTTCCTAGTAATTTTATAAGGCATTCTTACCTATAGGGTAGAGATAGGTACCTCGTTATCTATGCTATCTAGTGTCTATAAAAACTACCTCTCCTTATATAATAACGAAGACCTTATCTCTAAAAAAATTGTTATTAACCTAGCCCTAGGCCGTATATAGGCTACTAACTCTATAGTTACCTTACCCCTAGGCCTAGTGCCTAAGGTAGATAGCGGCTTTTACTATATTTACGACCTCTTCTTACCTAAGGGATCCTTAGTTAATAACTCTATTAACCTAGCCTAGGTAATACTATACTATACCTGGGTAGAGATTATACTAGTATATATAATTATAGCTAGTAGGGGCTGCTACCTAGTTAAACGAGATATTAGAAATGCCTTCTAGATTATACCCGTCTTAGTGCGGTTATATTACCTACTTGGCTTTATCTAAAAGGGAGTTACATATATTAAATGCTGTCTGCTATTTAGCTTATAAATAGCCCTATTTCTCTTTAACTTATTCGCTAAAGGTCTTTACTAGATCCTAGTATAATAGATTAACTTTACTATTAAGCACTACATTAATAATTTTATATTTGTGGTTAAGTATTTAACTATGCTACTATTACTAAGGGAGGTATACCTCTTAGTTACTAACTAGCTAGGAGTACCCTAAAATAATACTAAAAATATTAAAGGTACGGAGGCTAAAGTACTAGGTTATATAATTAACACTATAGTAATAAAAATAAAACTCTTACCAGTTAAGCAATAGAAAGCTATTAATTAGGTAACTAAAGCTCTTTAAATAGGCTGGCTATTATTATAGTAAGCTTAATAACTGGTAGGCCGCCTAGTATAGTATATAAAAGTTATCCGCCTTAGGCGCTCGTACTCTTACTTCTTATAAAACTTTATAACAAAATAGCCTATTAGGCTATTAAGATATACGTACTAGCGCCTCCCCCTAAAGCTTAAGGAAGACCTTAACCTCTAGCTTAAGGTTCTTATATTAAGTAACAGTATACTATTCTTTAATAATAAGGAGAGGCTATAGTTTTACTTATTTACTAACGCCTTATCGCTTAAAGGCTATAGAGGCTTCTACTTTAGCGGAGAGAATGGCTATTGGCCTAATTACGTGGCTTCCCTACCCTAGGCCTAGGCTTTTAGCTATTACCCTCTATTAGACTAGGCGGATAACTATATTAACCTAAAAGAAATATATGCTATCGTAAAGGCATTTAAAAAGTGGTTATTAGTATAGCGGTATAGGTCTCTTTATATTTATATAGACAATATAGTTACTTATAGCGGTATTTAGAATAATATTATAAAAGGTTCTAGAAACCGATTATTTTAAGAGATACTTATATCCTTAATAATAAATAATATTACTATAATAACTATATAGGTCTCTAGCGCTAATAATAGGCTTACTAATACTCTCTTATGATTTAACTATAAGAAATTATTATTAATATGCCCTAAGTGGTAAATAAATAACGGCTTTTTACTGGATAAATAATAACTATATAGGTCTCTAGCGCTAAATAGGCTTGCTAATATTCTCTCGCGATTTAACCGTAAGAAATTATTATTAATATGCCCTAAGTAGCAAATAAATAACGGCTTCTTGCTAGAAAAATAATACCTCTTTAGGTGGCTACTAACTCTTATAGTTAACCTAGAGTTATTTAATTAACCTCCCCCAACCTTTTAGAGCGAGATTGGTGGGTTTTACTACTTTTCGCTACTTATATGGTATAGCTTAGCAGCTAATATAAGGAAGGGCTATTCCTCCGCTATTAAGAGCTAGGAGGCCTTTTTAGCTCTAAATAGTTTATTACCGTATCTAGCTAAGAAGATAGACTTAGGGGAATAGATTACTTAATAAGCGTTCGGTATAGCCGCCCCTTTAATAGGTAGGGTTAAGCTAGAAACCCTCTCTAATTATATCTCTATAATTTAATCTTGTTATATAGATTTAGGTTACTTAATTACTGCCTTTAAAGACTATATTATTAAGAGGGCCCTAGTAGGGGCTATATTACTATTCCTATCTACTAAGAAGACTAAATTACCAATTATAAAGGATATTTTAAATAAGATTATTACGCTTAGGCCCTATAAGGTAGATGTAAATATAGATACGGCATTTATAATAGCGTTTACAGGTTTCCTATATATAGGAGAAATTACGTACCTAAATAGGAAAGCTAAGGACTTTAGTACTATAAAGGCCCTTTATAGTAATGTTAGGATCGCCCCTAATAGCTATTTAATGGTCTTTTACTTAAAATAGAGTAAGATAGATAAAACCTATAGTGGCGTTAATATTTAGATCGCCGCTATATTAGGAGATTATCTATACCCTATAGCCGTAATAATATGATTATTTAACCGTAACCCCCGGCCTCTATTAGATCTATTATTTAGTATTAATAATAGAGCTTTTTCGGCACTAATAGTGCGTAAGATTCTATTAACCCGCCTAGCTGCTGGCGGTATTCTACCTAACAGCTACTCTAACTACTTCTTCTATAGGGGTGCAGCACAGTATATATATAATTGTGGCTTTATAGAGTTATAAACGGTGTAGTTAGGTTAATAGATATTAGATACGGTTAAACTTTACTATAACACCTTAGAAACTAAATAACTTTAATTAAACTTAAATTTCTAGCGGAGTGTGCCTATACTAGCTATATAACGGTGCTAGAGGCGCGTTACCTAGTATATCCTACTATATTTGCAGAACATAGTAGAAGGTAATAGGTAGAAGATAGCAGAATATAATAGAATGTAATTGGCAGAATATGGCAGAATATAGCAGAATATAGTAGAATATAATAGAATGCGACTAGTAGAATATGGCAGAATATAGCAGAATACGACACTGTATGTATATTACGTCTATTACACTATATTAAAGTATACCAACATTAGTATATTGCCGCGATATTGCCGTAATATGCCGTATATTGCTATTTGCTGTTTTACTATACTGCTAAGCCTAAGGTGGAATTAAGACTTTATACTTTTCAGACTATGGAAATTACCCCTATTTTAACTTAATTCTTTATAGGTGGTAGGCGCTTCGCTAGTGGGCACTAGGTAGGATTTAGGCTAGATCTCTAAAGTTTAGGCCTAAAAAGCCTTATAAACGCTATAATATTGCCTAGATCCCGCCCTATAAGCCTATACCCCCTATAATTAATATATTTGAAATGGACTATAACCTATTTATACCGTGCGAGAGATAGATATTACGTGTCTATATATTACTTGGCCGAAAACCCTATAACTTAGGTATTTAACTAGATGTTTAACACGGTTAATAGTATTATTGCTTATAACTGCACTTAATAGGTCGTTCTTTTTACTTACCTACCCCCCTTCTAATGTATATTAGATTAGATACTTATAATCCTATTTAGGTCTAGCGGTAGGCTACCCTATTAGGGGCACCGGGTAGGATTTAGGCCAGATCTTTGAAGTTTAGGCCTAAAAAGCCTTATAAACGCTACGATATTGCCTAGATCCCGCCCTATAAGCCTGTACCCCCTATAATCGATATATTTGAAATGGACTATGACCTATTTATGCTGTGTGAGAGATAGATAAGCAGTATAAGAAGAAGTATATGCAGTTAGAGGATAAGGAGGATAATAAGCCGGTTACTCCTAAGCGGCTTATATATAAGAAGCGTTATAATTCGGATTCGTTATTATTAGGCGAAAAAGGCTTTAACTTTTATAGTATGCTTACTAGTAAATATAGAGCTCGCAAGCGTTAAAGACTTAAATCTAAACTTAAGCACTTTACTAAAGATACCCCCACTAAAGCTGAATAATATATTGTTAACCCGCTAGCTTATTAGTAAGGTATTAAGCACGTTTATCTAATCCTCTATTATATAGTAATAGACCTCTTTTCTATACCGGCGATAAGCTCTAAGTGCGAGCGTAAGTTTAGCTCTACTAATGACGTAATTATTAACGACTAGAACCGCCTGGCTGATGAAACGATTAAGGCGCTAGAGCTTTAGAAGAGCTAGTTAAATAAAGGGCATTTAGAAAAGGATAAGGATAAATAAAAAGTATAGGAAGGACTTATTTTTGGAGTGTATATTTATTAACCTAAATTGAAGTTCTTTATTACTATTGTAATACTATCTAACGACCTAGATCGTCTATACGAACTATATCTTAGTTATTTTATATCTTAAGCTTATATGTTTTATCAAACGTCTTATTACCTGTTTCTCTTAACTATGACCTACTATATAACGACGTCGTTATTATTGTATTTGGGACCTACCTAATGTATATAAGAGAGCTTCTAAAGCCCTCTTTAATAAAATAGAGTTCTTATTCCTGATTGTCCGTTTAACAGTTATAAGCCCGGGCCGTTTACTATATTATCTTTAATTCTAAAGCCTTTATTCCCATTAATTTTAATCATCATCTTAATTATAGACAACTACCCATAATAACTTCTTAATAAGAAACCCCTCCCGTTATTATATTATCCGTTATCCTTATAAGCCTAAATAATTAGGATGAATGGATTAAGGTTATTAAGTTAAAAGTAAATAATAATTGTCTCTGGAAGTATATTAACCTATTAATACCTAAGACCGATCTGCTATAGCTTAAAGAACCTATTTGTGCCTTACCTAAGGATGCTAATAGCCGGGGGAAGATGAAGCTTGCGGACCTAGATGAGGAGGAGAAGGAGGAGCTCTGTACGCTTAAAGCCGACTATAGGGATAATATAAAGCTATATAGAAAATAGCTATTAGCT
>Ga0307515_10012323_pt1 | contig 16089 bp, 3 predicted proteins | sample 17_EM_MG_FD_194513 | JGI IMG/M metagenome (GOLD analysis project Ga0307515, IMG submission 194513) | Populus trichocarpa ectomycorrhiza microbial communities from riparian zone in the Pacific Northwest, United States - 17_EM | ecosystem: Host-associated > Plants > Roots > Unclassified | place...
TAAAAAGCCTATATAATAAAAACGAAGCTAAAGTAGTTAAGTCGCCATAGGCCAGGCAAGATTTGACGGTATTAATTAGCGGAACTATAATTTCTGGCGTCCTTATTATAAGTGGCCTAAAACCCCAGCTACTGCCTAAGGGGGACATTTATACGGTACTACCATTTATCTAGTATAAGTTTGCAAGCTAATAAAACGAAGGTATTCTTAACAGCCTCCTAAAGGGTATTAAAAATCTACATTAAGATGAAAACCTAGATGGTGTTGAGTTTTATAAGGAAAAAACTTACGCTAAGGGGCATTAGTATAGTTCCTAGGTTATAAGCTTAGGGGCATAGCTAATTTTGCGCTAGGTACTCCCAAGATTACCAAATAAAAATCTTTACTCTTACTGTACACGAGTCTTATTAAAAGTCTAGTCTGGGTAGAATACTTATTAAAATAGCAGTAGAAAAGCAGGACGAAAAGGGAAAGAAGATATAGGTGTTAACTATGCTAGTAAGCCAACCTATTCTAAGACACTTTAGGTTTAATATTAAAACCAAGTTAATAGAAGGTCCGGTAAAGTATCTATACGGTTTTAGTGCTTATAAACTATAGCGCCGCACTATAAGTGTATAGCTAGGAGATAAAGATTAATATGGGGCATAAGGGTATAGAAAACTTATAAGTTACCAGCTGAAATAAAAGATTTATACTCTTCTCTTTTTCTATTTAGCATTACCTAAAATTATAGACGGTATTAAATACTTAATCTAGTAATAGAATGGAGGAGGTGACTAACCCCTACACGCCCTAAGTGCCTTTCGTCGCCTAAGGTTAAGGCGATAACTTATTAGGAAGCCGCTTAGTTAAGTCATTTAGCGGTAATAATATAGCGTTTACATAGCCCGCCTTATTTCTAAGAAAAAATATCGTTATAAACTAGCCTGCTCCCACTTTCATCTTCATTCTTTTCTATTTTCTTAGATATTTAAGATCATGGCTCCTGTTAGCAGATTCACTTACCCTACCCTCGTCACAGCTACTTAGATTTTGTTATATCTAAACCCTTCTATTATTGAAATAGGGCTATATAGTGCCTTTTCCTGCTTACTTATTACTTGCTTCCTTATAATATGCCTTACTGAAAAGTTAGTTAAAGATTCTAACGTCTAGCGCGTCTGGCTTTATTACGCTATTATTATTCTTAGTTAGTATTTACGATTGTAGCTTTAATAGGATCGCCCTAAATACGTATTATCTATTTAGGTAATAAGTTTCTAGTATATAAGCGTGATTGGGATAATAGCGATAATTATAAAGACGGTAATTAAGGCCATAGGGCTAGTTTTAATATATGAAGCCCCCCCGGATTTTAGCTATTGGTTTACTAATATATAATATAGTTACGCAGGCCTTGTATTAGCCATTTTCATAATTATACATTATTAAGAGTTATATTTTAGGTATTAGAAAATAGTATAAAGATGATATTTTACTTTACAAGTAGATTCTTTTTCTGGCTTATGCAGAGCATTAGGGAGGTTTTACAATCTATGAAATAAATTGTCCTTCCAACAACTGTGGAAAATGTAACTGTTATCGTTAACTTAGCCCTGGTTCCTCTCGCTTCTATAATATAGCGAGGAGAACTAGATTAGCTATAGCAGGCAGCTTCTAGCGCTTTAACTCCTTATAGCAGCCCTAGGGCTATTAGTATAAGAAAGATCCAACGTATTAGCCAGGGGCTGCCTAAATCGTAACCTTGTATAGTTTTTCTACATATTCCGTAACGTGGTAGAAGTATTAGGTAGGCTACGTCCGGCGCGGCTGCCAGAACCGGCAGCGTTCAGCTAAATAGTTAGTACGACCCCGGAGAAGGCGGGAGGACCAGTCTTATAAAACTAAACTAGTAGGGGTAATGCTAGTGGCGTTAGCCAAGACACTCAAATAACTTAAAATTCTCTATTCGCGAAACCCCGCTTCGCCACAATATATTAGGACCTAGTAATTTCACCAATACCCATTTCTAAACGCCACCACGCATAATGGATATTAGGGCTAATACTACTATAAAGCAGATACGAGATATAGTTTAGCATAACCTAGAGTAGTGGCCGCGTTTCCTGGCAAGTATATAGGCCTAGGCTGAGGCGCCTTTTTTTAATAAGAATTAGCAGAAATTTACGAATAAGGAAGCTAGAAATATTATTAGCTTAGGGCGCGGCTAGAATAATATAAATTTACCTAAAAGGAAAGAAATTTTAGAACGCGTAAATAAAAAGCTAAGAAAAGATCGGTTAAATAAAGTAAACTAGAAGGTTATAAGCTGGCGTATACCGAAAGCTATTAGAAGCGCTACTAGTTAGTTTAATATAAACATAATAACTAGCACGTTTTCGCTAAGTTATATTTTAGTTCCAGAGAACAAGAAATCCTAAGGGGAATTAACCGATAAACCTATTTAGAAGCTCCCGTGGGATCCTATATAAGATAATATGTAAAAATAAGTAGCGGGTAGTGCGTATAGGGCGTGGCTGTAAGGATTATTAAAGATAGGCGCTTAAATCAAAGCCTAATATAAGTAGTGCCTATCTCGCCTTACGAAATTAGCAGCGTATCGTACCCTAATTAACGCAGCTATATCCTATACAAATTTGTGCCCTATAATACTACTACCTATATAAGCAGTGCCTAAAAATACAGGGCATTTACTTATCCAGTCGCCGAGTCTCCACTACGAAATTAAGAGTAGAATGTCCTACACAGGCCAACCGTCTTAGCGCAATTCTCTAAGCTCTAAGAACTATAGGAGTAGGCCTTACTATTTGCTTCTATTTGGCCCTGTCGTATTTAAACGCTAAGCCGTTCCCTTGGGATATAATAAGGTATTTAGATATAAGTACAACCAATAATAAACCTTATATATAAACTTCTGTAGTATTTCTAAGTTATTACCGTGTTTTGATTTAGCTGTAGGCGTGCACGCCACGCGCTTTAGCTTGCGGAGGATTTAGGCAGCCCTATGTATGGGAAGCCGCTTAGTGCTAGTAGCTCCGCCGTGCTTCCCTTACATAAATACTTACTTGGTACACTCCATTTCTATTTCCTATAAATACTTTTCTTTTATAACTGGCAACGAAAATCTATTAATAACTTCCCGTAGTAACTCCGAACTGCTAGGCTACTAGCTCTATAAGTAACTAAAGGCGAATTATATATACTAGAGACTTATTATTAAACAAGGCTAACGAGAGCACTACTAACTCTTACGTTAACAATATAATGAGCGACATCCGGCCCTATCTTTCTCCTCCCCCTCTAGTGGATATTAATAAGGAACCAATACCTACTAAGCTTAACTCTTCTTGCAGTATTGGGGAGACGGTAATTACTACTAACTCTAGTGTTAACAATATGACGACAAGCATTCAGCCCCATCTTTCTTACCCTTTAGTGGATATTAACGAGAAATTAATACCTCCTAATAATAATACCCCCTCTATATACTTTGGAGTGGAGGATAGACTTATTTAAAACTACTTCAAGGGGGAACTAAGCGCATCCTTAACCCCTACGCAATCATTACCTCTTAAACCCTTAATAGATAAAGATAATATAACTGGGACATTACCTTGCCTCACTCTAGTGACACCAGTTAGGGATTATATCCTTTAGCCGACCGTTTTCAGTTCAGCCGTAGGAGCAACAGTTAGGGATGACATTATTTAGCTAACTGCTTCCAGTTTAGCTAGAGCACTTAAGTATTTAAAAGTTTATATAAGTAACTAGTTTATATTCTTATAGAAGAAAACTAACCACTATAAGCATTTTGTTAACATGTTTCGTATAACGGCAAAACATTATTTTAATAATTGTCAAATGTTTGGGCTTGAAGCGGTATTAGGATATAGACGTCGCAGTATGAAGATCGTCTATTAGTCATTGGACGATCCTAAACTCCTAAAGTACATCAAAATGATCTATATAGTCTATAGCCCTGCTAGTGAGTAGATACTGACGGGAATTTCTAAGGATAAAGATAGGCCTGTATTTACGCTTAACAGAGTGATAGATGGATCTTATAATAATTCTCTAAAGTGCTGGCGTTCTTTTATACGCATAGTATAGACTAGAATAAATAAGGGCAAAGAGGAGATAAGGATAGTCTAGTATCCATCACTATAGGCGGTTATTACGCATGCGTTGGACGAGGCCAAAAGAAATGGGTGGTCACTAAGATATAGTTTTGCGTTTATTGGTTATGTAAAGAATAAGCGGTATAAAGAAGTCCTTAAAGCCATTAAGAATTATATACTAATAGATGGGATATTTATACTAATCTAGCATATTCATTTCCCCGCAGTGGACTTTCTTTAATAACTAGGTGCTTAAAAGTTGGAATAGGATAAGCGAAAGGTAGAATGCAAAGCTATCCGTGTAAGCCGCTATAGGAGATAAGCCGGGATGCCGAAGTGTTCTTAATTAGAGCGGCATTGAGACTCTAGTGTAACGTAACTAGGCTAAGTAAGAATGTGGCTTATATAAGGCGGTAATTAGAGTTTTACGGCTGTATATTATATGGAGTATATAAAGAATTCGAATCTATTAGACTGGCAATTATAAGATATTCCTACTAAATACGCCAAGGATAAGAATGCTGAACTAGAAATAAACCTCTAAGCCAAAAAGAGCGCCACTATCTAAGAACGAGGATATCCTAAAGCATTACCGCCGTCCCTTACACACGGCAGCTCTGCCCTTTACTTTCTTAGAGTACGCCTACGGTGATCCAACCTTAGCATGCCGGACGCGTCTTTAGTAAGACTTGAGGGCATCTCCGGAATTTGAAAGCCCGCTCTTATAAACCCAGGTGGGCTTCTAAACCACCTTATATTCGCGCCCTGACTTAGTTATTCTTTCCCCTAGAATATCATTAATCTCCCATTCGTCATCCAAGCTCATTTTGTTAATTTTGTTATTTTTAGTCCTAGTATAACGCTTTATAGTAGGCTCTGGGTTTAAAACGTCGCTCCGGTTATTAACGACGCCACCGCTATTACCGTCCTCGTCCTTATTATAAGTACGATTACTAGCCTCGTCATGCGGCGGTTTAATGCTATGGAGAAGGGTAGGCTCCTAAAGCGAAGGGCTGGCGGGCTATAGAGTGGATACCGCTTACTAGCCAACTTGCGGGTATTAAGAGTTGAGGTCAAGGATAGGAGGGATAGGGGGGCTAGAAGACAAGTCTTCACGATAGGTGGGTGGCCTTTATTGCTTCTAGGGACGTAGACTATTACCACCCTCACCGCCCCCGCTACTCTCTTTAGTAGGGTTGTTAAAATTATAATTAGTAATATCGTCCTGCTTAAGCTTCCGCTTCCTTAGTATAAAGGATAATTCGCCTTCCATATTCCCTTTCTTGTAATTACCCTCCTCCCTAATAAGCAGATTATCTATATATTATAGTTATTAGGTTATAGTAACGATATTTTCAATATCTATAACTTACCAATATCATCTATATTATTGGCTATTAAGGAGTCTTAGTTAGCTACCACATAGGCCTCTAACTTCTGTATAGCCTAGGGGATAGTCGCAATATTAATTCCCTTAGTTAAGCTATCTATTTCATTAACGTCTTCTACCGTAGGTTTAAGACGGTTATACGTAGATGCGCTAAAGAGATCTTCCAGCTCCTCTAAAGAAGGTAACTCCTTATCCTCGTCGTCCTTATCGCTGCGGTCATTTCCATCACCTAATAATTGTTAAGCAAGGCCGTTATATAGGGGGGAAGTATATACCTAACCTATAAGGTGCTAGTTAATCACCAACTTTATTAGCTTCATTGCCAGTATTACCGGCTCTATTACCTTCGGCTTCGGGTTCCAAGTCTAGGTCGGCTGTATTATCTTTAATAAATATTAGATTCGCTGCAAGCCGTTAAACATGTTTATAGTTGTTAAGAAAAAAAGAAGGGGATAATTGCTAAATTACCTTAATTACTTCCTCTAGCGTCTTAGCTGTTACTTCTATTCTTATAAATATCTTCATACTCGTTAAATACCTCAGGATCTACGGGTGCCTTATTAGGTGGAATGTTTAAAAAAGGCAATGTGGAACAACTTGCCTAAGCGTAACTAGGCCAAATATTTTATAGGATTATCTCTTAGAGGGAAGCAAGGTACTCTCCCCTTTTTCGTCCTCTTTTTGGGTATATTGCTCACATTTGCCTTAGAAGCAGCAATCGCATAATACTAAGAAGCCTTCGGTTTTTTAGGGGGTATAGTGTAGAAATTAATATTATTAAGTGAAATTTGTAAATCAAAACAAAGGGGTTAAGAAGATGCCACTGTTACTGCCGCCATTGTTGTTAGAATTATTATTACCTTATGCCTTTCCAATAGCTCTAAAGGACGGGTTACGCTAGGCTTTTAAGTCCACGCTAGTCCCCTTTTCGCCACTAGCTTATATCCGCAGCATCTATACTAAAATAACCCTACTAGGTTAATAGCGAATCAAAACGTATAATTTACGCTCCGTTAGTAATTACCGTTTATAACACATAAAGGTTTATACGGGCTTAAACTCTATCACAAGATCAACGCCTATTAGGAAAATGCGATTAAGACCCAACTAACTAAGCTAGCACATTTAGCCTCTAACAGGGGCATCGCACCAAGCCTCCTTATTAAGGAGGTTGGTGGTAAAGTACCTCTACCCTTATTCCTTAGAGTTAGGGCTAGCGCTAACGTGTCCGTTTTTTAACCCAATTATACTAGCAAACTAGATCTTCCGTAGATCCTCTGCGAGACCATAGTTCCTAGGGTTAGATAGGTGGGAAGCATGCCGTAATTCTGCTATAAGTATTAAAAGACACTCTAAGTAATAAGGGCATCCTTAAATCTCTCCCCTAAATCTAAGGAACTTCCTTAGTCACACTTTATAGAGCTTATAGCCGCTATTTAACCTCCTAAATATGCGCAAAAGCCTCGCTTTTACCTTTACCCACAGCCGGATGTCACAAACAACATAAGGGGGCAGATAGCGCGGGTAGATTAGGCAATTACGCCCGTATCTATCTCACTGCGCCCTTTTAGCTAATACAGCCACCGCATAAAGTCCGTCTCCGTTAGGAAATCAAATACGCGAATTTTTCTCTAGTATTCGTCAGCCAAGAGCAAGATTATAACACTAGCTCTACTAGAAGCCAGGCTATGCTACTAAATAAGCCGTTCACCCCTAAATTCCGCCTTATAAGTATCAGGTCTATACAAAAGATGTTCCCATATAACCCGTGCCTCCTCAGCTAAATAGGGGGCTAGATTAGACTAAAGCCTAGCGGCTTCTCCGATTGCAATGCAATCCTCTAATCGTTAGGGAAAAGTAAGGTCTAGGTCTAAGTTAAGAAGGCGCTAAGGAGGGCGAAGGCTTCCAGCTTCTAGCGGCGTAGCTTCAACCAAGCTAAGTAACTGGCATCAGCCTATGGTTTCGCTAAGGACCCACTTCGGCGTCCGGCTTCGCCTTTATCGTAACGCTATAATGCGACACTGCCTAATACGTCCCGCAGCTCGCAGTAGCTGTAACCCGTATAATCCATTACTAGGCGGTTCTCGGCACAGCCTTATAGCCATTTATAGCTGTTCCGACAGGGATAGAGTCGCATATTATAGTTACGCCCGAGACACTACTAGAGGTGGAGGCAAAGAAGAGGATAAACGGAAATGTTATTCCGGTGCACTAATTGGTAGGGGACGTAGGCAGGAGGAGAGGAGAGAGGAAAGAGGAGAAAAGAAAGGAGGAATATAGTAGGACCGAAGTATGCGTTAACACTAGGAGAGAGTATGAATGTGTCCTATAGAAAGGGCCGAAGAGTTACAGCGCTAGGTAATCGTTAGTATGAAACATGCGGAGATTAGGGAAGGCGGGCAGAGCACCTACATAGACGCTAAGGGGATGGAAAATGCCTCACGGCTGACAGCTAGAGTCTGAGGTGGCACGGTAGTAGGAAAGAAAAGAGGAGATAGAGCATGAGGGCAAAAGCAGCGAGGGAGAAGGCCTTTTATAGTCGAGGTTGAGGTTAGGTCTTGGCCAAACTGGGGTACGAAAGCGAGCGCGCCTTGCCCGTAAAGGAACCTCCATTTCCTAATACGTGGTCTCCATCTTATTTTTTACTAAATTATATTATATAAGATTAATTTTAGCGCCGCTATTATATAGTACTTAGAACTATTATACCTTACCTATAGGGAGTGTTATTTCTAGCTTAATAGCAATATAGAGAGTCTCTCCTTTTATATCCTGCCCTAGTTATAGCTAAAAAAGGTCCATAACTAGGGCTTTTCTTTTTTTAGATCGTTAGTGCGGTTATTACCCTACTTATTTTTCTAATAGGATCTACCTCTAGAGTTTTCTCTTAACTTCTTAAAGTGTTCCTGTAAAGGTGCTAAATAGGTATTAAATTAACCCCAGAAGTCTTTCCCGTTATTTAAGGTTTCTAACTTTAACCCTTCCGAAGTTCTCTTTAAGAACGGCTTCTTTAAAAGTTGGGTCTGCCCTACATTACTACTAAAGTGCCCGCGCTTTTAGTGACCCCCCAGCTTCCTATTAGAAGAGGTTTAGTTCCTTACCATATTCTTAGCGTTTAGAACCGCTCATTTAAAATCCGTATATGCGGTAATCCGCGGTAGGGCTCCTACGCGCTTTATTTTGTTATAAATTACTAGCTTAATTCTAGCCTAGATAAATCTAATCTTCTCCTTTTTATAAACGCTGCCGTCCTTATTTTTAAAGGGCTCTAGATCTATTTATTAAGTATAAGTTTCTATAAAGTTTATAAACTGGCGGAAGTTTTAATAGTCTAGCTGCGTACTATTCTAGAATTGTTCTGCATTATTATATTATATAATATACAGATCTTAGGTCTAACCCTTTAGGAAGGTCTATAGCTATAGCCATATTATAATTTACTCTTTATTAAGTTAATTAAGCGCAATTTAGTTTAGTGATCGGTTTTTAATCTTATTAATAATTCAGCGTATACGCTCTTTGGTATTATTTTATATTATTAGTATCTTAAAGAAGTTATCTACCTCACGAACCCAATCGTCTAGCTATTAAGCGTTAGGTCTATAACAAAGTTCTAGACTACCAAAGGCCTTAGCTAATTAGTCTATATCCTTTTTCCGTTTATTATATAGGTACCTCTTTAAGTCTTCTATACCTCCTTAAGTAGGTACTAAGTAGCCCCCAAAAAGCCCTTAACCTTAACTAGGTTATAAAAGAATTTGCCTAGCTTAGATTAAACCCTACTAAATATAAATTTGCCCTTAGAGGGTTCTAATATATTTATTAGTAGCTTCCTCCCGCATAGCTTCCGAGAGCCTTATAATAGCTTCCTAATATCTATCTTAAAGGAGATTAGTATAGGGCTCTTAACCTTCTAAACTTAGGCCTAGAGAAGCTCCTACTATAGAGGTAGTATTAGCACTAATAGCTAGTGCGGGTTTCCTAATAAGCCTTAGGTCTTAAGTTAGTGTTTAGATTTAGTTTCCTAAAGGGGTAGGCCCGCTTAGCTCGTAAGCAGTCTATATACCGCTACTATGCTAATTATAGGCCGGTGGTCTTCCGGGAGGGTTCCGGTTAGGTCCCTAGTTAGACGCGTTAGTATATTCCTTTAGTATTTCTAGCTTAGGGGAAGATCTTAAGGTTACCTCTAGCGCTTAATCTTCCGATTAGCCTAAGTGGGGCTAGAGGGGTTCCAGTTACTTTCTGGTAGCGTTATAACTATTATAAAGGGTGTCTACGTTTTCCTTAGCAGTGACCGTAGGTATATAAGAGTCTTTAAGCTCCTAGAGCATCTAGGTATTAGGGCTCGTTCAGCCGTCTTGCTTAGAGGGTTATATTATCGCAATCTCTCGCTATTAGAGGGACCTTTCTGCCTTTGCGCGATGGCTTTCTATAAGGTATCCGTAGAGTTTCCATTTAGGTCGTCGCGAGATTTTAAGGGAGAATGGTAGTTATAAACAAAAGATATAAATAAACAATCTGGTCCTTAAAGCCGACTGCCCTTCTAAAAAAGAGTAGAAAGGATTTAAATGTAAGGGGATCTTGTAGATAGGGGGCTATAAGGACACGATTGTGGAACAGGATAGATTGGTGAGAGAGACAAATCCTTAAGGAGGTAAGGCCTTTGGGATCGTAGAGACTATATACTACGGGCACGTGCCTCTAGTACGTAACCGGCGACCATCCGAGGGGCGTCTAGGGGTTGTCCTAAGGGTAACCCAAGGTGTCCGCAATAATATCCCTTATAGATATATTAAGCAGGTTTAGAAGAAGGAGTGGCATAAGCCTATACTTAATAGCGTTAAAGAGCTTTAGGAAAGATATTAAAATAGGAGTTTTATACCTAAAAGTATGTCGTTATACGAAAAGCTAGCTCTAGCTTAAGACCTTAACGAGTTTAATAGGATTGCTAAGGATCTTAATAGTATAATATTTTAACTAAAAAGTTAAGATAAGTATAAGGACTTTATTTCTAAGACGCCGTATAAGATTTTAATAACTGCACTTTAGTAGTGGTCTTAAGAACAGTAACAAAAGCGCTAGCTATAGCTCTCACTTATAGCAATTAAAATACTCTTAATTTTAGTAATGGGGAATAAGCTAGAAAGAGTCTTTTTAGGAGGACGTTATATAGTATTATAGGAGAGAATACAGATAGATCCTAAAACTCTTAAGAAAACAAAGTATTTAAAGAATTGGTATTAGAGAAGAACTATAAGAGAAATAGGTAATTTTTCTTTAAGTATTTAGTTATTATATAGTTAGGGGGGGGGAAGGTAGATACCTACTTATTCCTACTGTGATATCCGCAATATCTGCAATATCCGCAATATCCGTAATATCCACAATATCCGTAATATCTGCAATATCTGTAATATCTACAAAATTCTGCTAGAACTAAGTCCTATTCTGCCTAGTTAGGGTAGAAAAGCTCCGCACGGGCACTTTTATCCTTATTAATTGCGATATTTTATACATTTTCTATTGGATAAAGGATATTTTATACTTACTTATTCGCATTATCCAAAACAACTCTGCGGTTACCTTAGTATTATCATTTTAATTAAAGATTTAGGCCGCTATTTCTTATGGTCGTATATATAAGGGAGCAAATCCTTCTAAGTTCTATTTAAGTACTTAATTAGGAAGGAAGTCTTCTTAGGCAGGGGTTAATCGTTGCTTATATTGGTGTATAATTTATCCTAGCTTCTTGCTGTTTAATTAATCTTTAAAAGTCGACAGTAAGACACTATATGCGCACGTAGCTTCTCTAACTAGATTTAAATTTACTAGGTTTAACATTAGCAAAAGCTGTTTATAAGTTTAGCTCCTTTTAGTCCATATTAAACAATTAGTTATGCAGAAACTAAAGGGACGAATTAGTGGTTTAATTTTAGTTAGGTGACCGTGTTCTAGGGGTTTAAGCTTACTACGGTATTAGGCACGAGAATTCCATTAAATTTTCTAAGGAAAATTTCCAAATTGCTGACTTATAGCCAGCAATTTAGTTCCTTAGGTAAATTTAACAGAATTCTCGCGCCTATAGCGGGCTTTTGGCCTTCTAAACTCAGTCTGCCCTATTACTGCCCTGCTACTGCCCTACTACTACCCTACCTGCCCTACCTGCCCTTTTACTGCCCTACCTGCCCTTTTACTACCCTACTTACCCTTTTACTGCCCTACTACTGCCCTACTACTACCCTACTATTACTATACTGCTACCCTACTACCCTATAGCTGCTACTGCCATACTACTACCCTATAGCCCTACAGCTGCTACTGCTATACTACTGCCCTGCTGCCCTATAGCTGCCACTACTGCTATATTATCTTATAGCAACACCTTCGGATATATAATATTAGTAGTAGTAGTATTACCTTCCTGCGGCAGTAATAGTAAAAGCCCACGTATATCCGTTACTCTTAATAGCGTAATATATAGCTGCCTATGGCTAAAGACTAGCATACGTAAGTTAACGCCGATAAAGTTAAAAGACTGCCCCTATGACTTATTTACGGTTATAGTAAAGTATAGCTAGATTGGAAACTGCCTTTTACTAATAATAAACGGCAGTTCTTTATCTTTAGAGGTAAGCTTAATATAAGGGATTAGCCGTAGCTGACTGTAAAAACTACCGCTAAGTATCTAAGCTTTAATATAGCGCCGGCCTAGGCGTATAATAACTATATAAGTGCCGTTATATAGCCCTTCCTTAGGGTAAAGGTTCCGTATAAGGATTATAGGCGCGCCCACCTTTAGGGAAAGCTTTAATGGAGGTAGGCTATTAGGGTTAAAGGTCTATAGAAGCTCTACTAGTAGCAGTTCTATATAATCCTCTTCTCTATTTTGCTCTATAAAGTCCATAAAATAAAAGGTACTTAGGGAGCTATAAAGCCGCGTAAGGATAGCCTTGTTAATCTTAGCTATAGTATTATTATAAATAGTTAGGATAGCGCGATTGCGGAAGGTATTAGGAGTAGTATATACGCGAGTAAGTAGTTGTGGAGGGTATATATAGCCGTAAAAGGGTTCCTAGAACCGGAACAGGGCTATATTAAGTAGGACAGTAATACTACTAGCTATAGCTAGATTGTAAAATAAGGCTTATACCTAAGCTATAAACTACTAATTTATCTTACCTTAGTAAATACGCATATTTAACCATAGGGATAGTATATAGAAGGTAGGCTAGAGGAATAACCGCTATAGGTAGGCACCTATAATAGCTACGTAATTCCCCTATAGGACGATAGGTAGTATTTAAGCAAAGTCGCCGCCTAGGATAGTAGGGAGTTTACTAAAGGTAGAGTTATTAGAACGGACGTCCGTAAGTATACAGTGCATGGCTTTAAAGTAGTAGCGGTGCTATATTAGCACCTTATCCTAAATAAGCAAAGAGGTATAGTGTAGAAGCTTAGCTAGATTTAACCTTTTAGAGATATTATAAGTAGACTCTTTATATAGATTAATAGGTATCTAAAAACGGGAGTAGGTAGTACGGCCGCTAGGTAGTAAGAGGGCCGTAATGCTAAAAGAAGCTATATAAAGAACAATCTTACCGCGTAAGTAGTAGTAGTAGTAGTAAAGGTAGTAATAGAGAAACGTTTTACTAGTACCTATAGGGCCCTAAAGAAAGAAGCGGGCGGTTTACAGATCTATATCTATAGCGGTAATAATAGTATTAAAGCACGCTGCTTAATCCGCATTTAGCTACTAGTATAAGTTAGTAAACTAGTGTTCTTCCTCTATAGGGTTATATTACAGTAGCTCCGCTATAAAAAGTAGGTTACTTCCCTTAGTAATAAAACCCCACTAGTACTAGAACTGGGGCAGGCTATAGTCTATAAGCGTTTTCTACTAATCTGCAAGTATTTAATAAATAAGGTATAGGCTATAATTAAGATAGATGTTATTATCTTTAGTAACTATAGGTGGAGTATTAAGTTAGTAGGCTAGAAAGTGAGGCAGATTATTATAAATAGACTATTTAAAGCGGTCCTATAAAGTAACTAGCTCTATAATAGGGCTATAAATTAAAGTGGTTATAAATAAGGAGCGTAGCTGGGCGCTAATAGTAAAAACGGCGGCCTCCGTAAAAGTAATTAATTTACTTATAGTTATTGTCCAGTAGCCCTAAGGCCACGTAGGCGGCTTAGAAGGTTAAATAAACTATACTAGCAATAGTATAGAGGTCCTTAAAGGAGGTAGGGCTAGAAATAGACGTTAGTAGCAGCCGTAAGTAAAACCTCTCCCCTATAATAGGGCTGTAGTAATATATACGGCCTATTACAATACCTTACTAGCGAGGACGCTACTCCTAGCACTTTATATAAAAGATATACCGCTTAGGGAAGTCTTAATATAGCTAGTTACGGTTATCCTTATACTCCACGTTATATTTAAAGAAGGCTATTAATATAGAGTAGGAGAGCTTAAGGAGCTACTAGATCTCCTAAATAAACTAGTCCGGCTAAAAGTATACAGGTTACTTGCCTAAAAGGTATACCGTAAGCTAGATTATAGGGGGGTACTCCTTATAAACGGGAAACTTAAATAGTTACTAGATAGCTTTAAACGGGCCAATATAACGGCCCTATAAATACTAGCTTACCTTATCGCCGTCTATAAGCCGTAAAGTAGTATAGTGGCTCCCCTTATATATATACTTATAAATATACTTAACGGACTTTACGGAGGCGCAGACCTTAATATTTATATACATATAATACTTTATAGTTAGATAAAGAGAGTACAGAATAATCTAGCGGTTATTTATTTTAAATATAGCCCCTCCTAATAAGCAGATAGACCATAACCGTAAATTATTATAATAGCGGTATTCTAGATAGCCGTCCTTATATATAATAGTAGTAGGGTTAAAAGGCTTAGGGTATTACTTTAAGTAGGTTAGCGGAAGGCCTAGCCTTAGCGTAACTATATAGGGAGCCCGCGGATTTTAGGAGCCATAAGGGCTGTAAACCATTATTAACTTTACGATCTTAGTAAGACGGCTAGTAGGATTATACTTTAGCTATAAAAGCTCGGCAGATATAAAATAGTTAATAATAGCTAGGTTTAGTAGCCTATTACAGTTATATAAATATAGAAAGAGTAGTAGATATAAATGGGGCAGGCCCTATTTTTAGTACTTAATAGTTTAAATAGAGCTACGGTACTAGCTAAAGATCTACTTCTATTTTAGGTTGTAAAAAAGGTAGATAAGTTTTATATGGAAGACGTATATAACTAGATTAGGCCTATCCGTAGTGGTCTAGCTAAGTAATAGCTCGTGGGTAATCTCGTTTTACTTAGAGTTAGCAGTAAATATAGGAAATATACTTAAACGGCTGTATTTATAAATAATAGCTATTAAATCCTAATAGCACTAGCCGATAAAGCGATCTCTACTAAGGAAACTAGATAGAAAAACTATATAGCGGCCTAATAATTTAGGGTCTAGATTATAGCGGGTAAAAGCATCTATAATACTATTATACAGCTCTATATAGAGGTTTAATTAGTAGGAGTAGATCTAGTTAAGCTTATTTTAATTATATAGCGCCCATACATCTATAATATACTACTAAAATAGCTAGTAGTAAGTAAAAGGGACTAACCTAAAGTTATTATAGACGTATAGGTAAAACCGAAAGTATATCTACTAGGTTAAACGGTCTTACTAGCAGACTTAATTAGAGTTGCGTAGCTAGAGACCTTAGTACTAACCAGTATTACTATAAGGGAAAAGTAGTATATAGTGGAGCGGCATATATACAGTATATATTAGGTTAATATAGCAGTACTATAGCTGCTTATTAGGCGCATAATACTCTATAAGTATAATATTGCAAAAGCTAGTATTACTATACTCGTCTAGAATAATAACAGCCACCTTATTGCTTATTAGGAGGTTCTTATAATAGTAATTAGCACTAGCCTTTAAAATAAGCCGCATCTATAGGTTTAAGATAATCTACAATAAGGCCGTTACGGGCTAAGCCTAAAGCTATTCCCTTATAGTTTAATAAAGGGCAATAAAAGGGTTCCGTTTATTAGATAGTATAATAGTAACGTATTCGGTAAGCAAGTGGCCACTGCAAGCATATGGCCACTTCACCAAAAAACCAAAAAATCGATCTTTAATATCTTAACAACAACTAAATAATAAATTCTAAAAATTTAGATTTAGACTTTCATATACGCTTTGCAACTCCTATTAAAGTTACATAGTAATTAGTTCAGTAGCTTTTAAGATATAGAGGTTTTGCTTTATTTTGGCCCCAAAATCATAATATCTTAAAAACTACTAGACTAATTACTATGCAACTTTAATAGGAGCTGCAGAGTGTATATAAAAGTCTAAATATAAATTATTACAATTTATTATTTAGTTGTTGTTGAGATATTAAGGATCGATTTTGTAGGTTTTTAGTGAGTGGCCACTTGCTTACCGAATACGTTACGGCACTGGCAAAACTTAGCAGAACTTCGCACTGGTAAGTTGCCATAGATTGCCGCATATTGCGGTCACGTGACGC
>Ga0307515_10012326_pt1 | contig 16087 bp, 17 predicted proteins | sample 17_EM_MG_FD_194513 | JGI IMG/M metagenome (GOLD analysis project Ga0307515, IMG submission 194513) | Populus trichocarpa ectomycorrhiza microbial communities from riparian zone in the Pacific Northwest, United States - 17_EM | ecosystem: Host-associated > Plants > Roots > Unclassified | place...
CTGATTTCAGTGACCAAATTGTGAGACATGATATTTCATCAGAGTGTGTGCAAGGGTCGAACTGGCCATGCAAATGTTCTAGACTCCAAATCTGGTTGATAGACGGCCAGCAAACATGAGATCGACCTGCCAATTACAGTTACATTAGAAAGCAAAACCTAAAATAGAGATGAAATATACTAACAAAATTTGATTCAGTGATGTCATACGAGTCATAGGACGAGGGGTCGGTGCGCAGTCTGAACTCGGATCAATGACAGCTGGCATGCAGCATTAGTTCATGCAGCTAACGGCATAACTGTCCGCTCAGACCTGCTGCACATGGTCGAGATTTTGAAAATTGCATATGGTACGTCATGGAAATTGAGGAAAACGAGCTGGAAAAAGAAAGGTCAGGAAGTCCGGCTCTATATGTCTAAAATTAGTTGATGGATCTGGATGCAGTAATTTACTGGCTGAAATCGCCAAAACGCGAAGGAACCACGTCATTTATCGGCCTGATGACGTGATTAGTGGTGTAGAGGGTGCGGTGAGAGTGGTTGCGTTGTCGGCCAGTCAGATTAGGTCGCGATCTCCGGCTAGTGTCCCAGCCCCGAACTGGATAGTAAAAACTTCTTGACTGTCAATAATGACGTTATGACGGTCATGCAAAATGATTGCGCACCCAATGACTGTTGGTATGTCTCTAAAGTGAGCGTCAACGGAGCGTCAATGATTTTAGTTTGATCTTTTCAGCAATCAAAGGGTAGCATCGTCACATATATCTAAAAACGAGTAATTGGCCGGCTTTCGATGTGAAACGGCAAGCGATATGCTTGTTGCCCCATCCGAGATATGAGCATCAACGGAGCATCACCGATTTCTGGTCTGGCATCTTGGATAATGACTAGGCTGTGCGACAGCATTCAGCCATAATGGCAGTATTGGCCGCCTTTATGGGCAAAAATGCCTACTACCATATTGCTACCCCCTCCTTAAAATGAGTGTCAACGGAGAGTCAACAATTTTTGGTCTCGCATCATAGACAATTCAACGGCTGTGCAACGGCATACTCCCATTATCATGATATTGACCGCCTTTCTAGGCAAAAATGCTAGTAACGATATCGCTACTACCTCCTAAAAATGAGCGTCAACGGCGCGTCAACGATTTTTGGGCTTGCATCTTGGATTGTCAGACAACAATGCAGCGGCGATGACACAAAATCGGACTATCGGCTGCCTTTATGGGCATAAAGGCTAGCAATGATATCGCAACCGTCTCGTCTTTGTATGCCCTTGTATTTAACTTCACAAATATGCATGCGATGTCTCACAGGTCTGACTTTTTACTTGCTAGTAGCTCTAAAGTCAATATTTATAAACCTGCATTCTACCTGACTATAACGTATCCATTGACAGTCACCCAGATCGAATTATGCAGAGTTCAATTTCCTACCACGATGTCAGATACAAAATCTCTCAATACCTCGTTGCTAGAGGTTATGATATCTTCCAAAAGCAAACGTATCTTTATTTGTGGTTTAAGCTACCTTACTTTACAAATCGTCTTCGATGCTTGGTGGGCTTCAATGAATGTACGCTCGATGCAGCCTATTGCTCGGAATAACTCTGGACATGCACCTTCGTGGCGATTCTATCTACATTGGGGAATTGAAGAGACTGGCAGCCCCGGCATCATATGTATCGTGTGTCATCAAGTTCTGCGCCATCCATCAGAACATGGGACCAACTCAATGGGCAAACACTTGCTGGCAAAAGCACATATCACAAAGTTAAACGAATTAACAGTGTCAGAGGTAACCGAATTAACTAGTTCAACGGTCGATGAAACAGCTTTGACCATACTGAAGTGGCAAGGAAGTCGAGTAATTCCAATTGTAAGTTCGCAAAGGAAAATCAAACTGACCATTCAGGCTTCAAGTATACTTACTGAATTGACAGACAAAATGCTCTAAACTGGCAGCAAAGGACTTTCAAACTGCTGAATTTCACCAAGACACCTGGAATCGGTACCTCATGATAGGTTGTGTTTCGGCACTTATTCCCTGGAACACTATATCAAACCTTGAGCTACGACGGTCATACAATGCATTACGAAGTGAGCTGGAGTTACCGTCAGCCAGCACCCTGAGTAATATTTGCCGGAGGGAATACACACTGACAGTGGGTGCAATTAAGACGCAATTGCCGTCAACAAATTAAGTTAGTTCAGCTTTGGACGGATGGACATCAACGAACAAATTAGCAATAATGTTGGTCATTGCTTACTATATGGATAGAAATTGGGCTTTGCGAGAAGTACAACTGGCATTCGATGAGGTTGATAGCCCAATCTTTTCCTATTTTGAATGCTCATTAAGGATTACAGGTCAAGGGTCAGCATACAGGAGCACGTCTAGCCGGACATTTGAAAGAAGTTCTTGATCGTTTCGAACTAACTGACGGCCATTTACTTGGAATTACAACTGACAACGCTTCCTCAAATTACTCGATGACACGCGAACTACAAACTACCCTTGAGGCCTCCGGAATCGAGTGGCCCGCATTGAAAAACCACATACCATGCATGGCGCACCTCATTCACCTGTCTTTGGGCACATTCAAGAGCAGTCTGGGTGTAAAAGGCCGCACAAAGTCTTGGGAAGCCCATGAGCGCGATCAGCAATTTGGAGAGAATGAAAGCACAGACATTGGGAAGAGTCAAAGACTTCGAAAAGAGGGCAATGCTAGAATCAACAAGGTGTCGGCCATGAAACCAGGTTTAGCAGAGATAATTGAGAAAGTACGTATTTCAACATATTATGAAAGTGCTGAAACTGACATTCATATAGCAGAGAATGCTTGCTGTATTGATTACGCTGACACCTGGACGTCGAAACGAGTTTATTGACTGTCAAAAGCCAAACTCCGGATCGCAGTACTACCCATTGTGGATGTGAAGACACGTTGGATCTCAACACTGGAGTTGCTCGAGCGCGCCTACCGATTGCGTGAATTCACCCGGGAGTGGCTTAAAAACCCAAAGTATAGCGACTACCAGCCGCTCTTCACGACTCAGGATGTGTGGACTATTGTCAAGTATGTGATGGAGGTTTTACGGCCATTCCAGTACTAGACCCTTCAGATGTCGAAACGGCATACCATTACTCTGCATCATGTCATCACTGTCTACAATGACATGTTTGATCACATGGATGGTGTGATGCGAGCTTTGGCCAAGAAAAAGACACAATGGAAGGAAGACTTATTCTTTGCTGTGAAGTGTGCGCGGCAAAAGTTATCTAAATATTATACTGAAGTCACTCCAACAACTAGTATGCTCCTCATTACGGCACACATCCTTGATCCCTTCCGGAAGTTGCGGTCATTTAGGAAGTGGGACAAGGGCATGGATATCAATCCTGAAGACAAGACTTCTTATACTACCCAATACCAGCAGGCCTTTCTGAATTATGTGGAGAACAAATACTGCGCAAAACATAGATGATTGCTGGTCATTAAGTCCGATAACACACTGAACAACAATCTCAGCTCCTTCTAAATGGCTTCTAGATCTGGTCAATCTTCTTATGATCCCTACGATTTGTCCAGCGATGACGATGAATACTTAATGGCTACCAATGTGGCCGAAAAAACACCCGGACGAAGCGATCGTGCAGCACGTTTATTGCCAGCAGCGAGGCTCTATTTGAATTCACCTCCTGAATTACCACAGAACTGGGGGCAGATTAATCCGAATCTTAATGATTACCACTCCGACCCAATGGAGATTAGTAGTACATTTTGGTTACCAGATATCACTGACTGGTTGCGGCAGCAAGAAGAAACGCACTCAAAGTACGCCGATCTCTCCAATGTGGCACGCAACATATTCTCTATGATACCTCACGGTGTCGGAGTGGAGGCCGGTTTTTCCCTTGGGCGAGGTGTGATAGGGTGGAGGCAGTCGAAAACCACTGGCGAGACTCTTCGGAAAAAAGTGGTAGTAAGGCAGTTTGCTCGAGCCAATAGCGGATTATTGGCTGGCGACGACCCAGTATTGGATCCAGACAGCACTAATAACGACATGGAGATGAAGAGAGAGGCGGAGGAAAAGATGTTGCACAGAATGGCCAAGGTCCACAACTTTTTGGAGATGTGGCAGGGTAGCCAAACCCTACGAGCTACACAGAAGGAATCTCGCGCTCAAAATAAACAGATGACTGCCCTAGGTTACATTTCAGATACCGAAGAGATCGTCAAAGCATCCTGGTCAAACTTTCATCATGATGGTGTGACTGCATTTAAATTGTCGGAAACATCACCTGTGCCACCAGCTTTGTCTGCAAAGGACCTCCCTGGAGGACGAACTCAAGTATTGAATGTCCGCTGAATCAAACGAATCGACCGCCATCCTGCTGAAAGTGATGAGGATAGCTCACCTGAAAGCATTTCAGACACCGAAAATTGGCTTAACTGGAATGGGGACTTGGATAATCCAAATGACAGCGAAGATGACTGGGAGGTGGACAATGAATCAGATATGGATCTGGACAACGGCAGTGAGGTTTCAGAAACCCTGGAGGTGCGGAATGTGAGTGTGGCACCAAATGTTCCTGGACTGATTCGGCCTATACGACAATCGAACAAGAAGGTAGAACAGGCATTAGTGACGGTCAATATAATGGAAACGAGGAGGAATAAGGGGATCAAGAAAAAGTAGGACAGAATGCGTCAATGTATTATCACCAAGTTCATTATGTAGTTTGACGACGAATTTTATTTAGAGAATCATTATGGAAGAATTTTAACCAGTCGCGAGAGAATATTCGTTAACAAACAAACCTGTAGCAGGCAATATGCATTATTTGGCATAACATATAAATTTTAACTGGATGAGAGCGACCACTGCTGGAATATTACTGGGCTCGGCTGTGCCATAGAGCCAAGTCCTAATCACACTGAAAGGCATCCACAAAGTTCGAATATTTAAGATTTCAATTATTAATGGCAGCAGATCTTGACTTCACCGTACATTACAATGAGCATCAATGGAGCGTCAACGATTTTCAGTCTTGTAAGTACGGTAATTGAATGGTGACGTGGTCAGAAATATCCATAATGTGCATACTGATGGTTTTGCTTGGCAAAAGAGTAAACTACACGATCACTGCCCCCTTCTGAAAATGAGCTTCAACGGAACATCAACAATTTTTGGCAGTGCATCTTGGGTAACCTAAGTGCCGATTGGTTGTAGCCATTCATAAACGAAGTATTGGCTGCCTTCCAAATCAAAAATATTTGTATCAGGCTCCCTGCCCCATCCTGAAAATGAGCGTCAACGGAGCGTCAATGATTTCCAGACTCGTAAGTACAGTAATTGAATAGTGACGTGGTCGGAACTATCCATAACGAGCATACTGGCGGCCTTTCTTGGCAAAAGAGTAAAGCACACAATCACTGCCCGATTCTGAAAATGAGCTTCAACGCATCGTCAACGATTTTTGGCAGTGCATCTTGGGGCCGATTGGTTGCAGCCATTCATATACGAAGTATTGGCTGCCTTCCAAATCACAAATAATAGTATTAGGCTCCCTGCCCCATCCTGAAAATGAGCGTCAACGGAGCGTCAACGATTCGTAGTCTTGTAAGTACGGTAAGTGAAGAGTGACCTGGTCACTGCTATTCATAACCGATGTAATGGCAGCCTCCCTTGGCAAAACAAAGTGACGTTTGGTTGCAGCCATTCATAAACGAGGTATTGTCCCATCCTGAAAATGAGGATCAATGGAGTGTCAAGGATTATTGGTGCTGGATCTTGGGAAATCTAAGTGTAACAATGTGGTAACAATTCATAGACGAAGTCGTGGCAGCCTTTTCAATTGAAATAACCCATGACACATACGTTACCCCATCATGAAACTGAGCGTCAACGGAGCGTCAACACTATTTGATTTTGCATATTGGGTAATCAAGGCTTTCTGTGCATAGGTGCGCCCATAACAGAACTGTTGACTACCTCTCTAGCCAAAAATGCAACGGGTAGAAGGCAAAACACATATTCCAAAATAATCAATGTCGCAGATTGCAAAACATCCAAAAAGAGATCATTGGCTGTCAAATACCAAATTTTAATAATGTTCAATTATCCAACTGCAAAAACAAGAACATTATATAAATCTACAGATGGACCCTCTGGGCGACCCGCTGACGACCCGCCCGATCCAGACGGATTGGGAGGTTTGCATCGAACCGTATCCGAATTGACATTTCAGGTGTGTTGACAACCCAGACCGCCAATTTGGCAACGGTTCGGTTCTGACACGGACCTGGACCCGAAGTGACGGTCCGGAACCCTTGCTAACACTAGCCTTGAATATGGCCAAAATGGCCAAAGACGGCTGTTCGCGCACCGCAATTGAAGAAATGAAATACCAGATCAAGACAGCTTGTGCCGAGGTCTGAGAAGAGTAGAAGCGGGGTGTTGAGTATCTGGGGCATAAAAAGGTGAAGGCTGCGATAGAAAAACACCTGGCTATGGTTCATCAAAACCACACATCCAGATGCCTTCCTTGCCAAAATGGCACCACACAGAATCTGCTGATACACTGAAGACACAAAGGAACTTGTGCACCGCCACCCGCCCGACACAGACAGCTTAATTCCGAGCCGACACCATCTCTGTCCAGCACACCACCAGTTGCACCCGGTAATAATTCCGTAGCACATAGTCTGCAAATTGTCAATTGGCCAGCCGGATATGCATATTCACATACATCTCTTCCCTGTGCAGAATGTTTCAATCTTGATGCATCTGCCCAGCATAGCGAACACGATACAGATTTTGATCCAGATACGCTGACTGAAGAACTAACATCCACTGGTTAGTACACTATCTGTTATGTGGTAATGCAGCTAACATCCATTTTGAAGACAAGAGCAGCTTATTGAGCAAACCTGCAAGTAATGAAGAGCATTGATTGAAAGGCACGGAATTTTGGAGATTATTATTATATATTGATATGTATTATTAAAGAACAACATAGTGATCAAGATGAAGTAAATTAAAACACTAGAAAGGCTGCCAAAACAATGTGAATGATGGACTACACCTATTCAAATGATTGCATATTGTGGATACAGATGTGGCAAAATGAGTGTCAATGGAGCGTCAACACTTTTAGGTCATGTAAGTCTGCTGATTGAAAATTGATTCGGTCATAATTAAATATAATCGAGATATTGGCTGCCTTTATAGGCAATTATTATAACGACACTCTCCCTACCTCATCTTGAAAATTAGCGTCAACAGAGCGTGAACAATATTTGGTCATGTGTTCTGGGTAATCACATCGCCGATAGGTTGCAATCAGTCATAAAGGAACCGTTGGCCGCCTTTATAGGCAACACAGATTGCAATACCCTCCCTGCCCTATCTTGAAAATGAGCGTCAATGGAGAGTCAACGATTCTTGGTCATGTGTCCTGGGTAATCACAGCACCGATAGGTTGCAGACAGTTGTAAAGGAATTTTTGGCTGCCTTTATAGGCAAATCAGATTGCAATACCCTCCCTGCCCCATCATGAAAATGAGCGCCAATGGAGCATCAATGATTATTGGTCATATATCCTGGGTAATCTGAGGGGCGACAGGTTGCAAATAGTCATAAATGGAGTATTAGCTGCCTTGATAGGCAAAAGAGCAAGTGAAATACTCCCTGCCCCATCTTGAAAATGTGAATCAATGGAGTGTCAATGATTGTTGGCCTTCTATCATGGTTAATCACTGCGTGATGTGGCCGTTATAGTCTATATACCTTGTTTTTACTGTTTTCATACACTAAAAGGCTCAAGAATACTTATTGGTAGCTCTGTAAATAGAATAAGTTGTTACTGTCCCAGAGGATGTGGCGGGAATATCCCGTACATATCTGCCTATAAAGGCTGCCATGTCCTTCTTGATAGATACTTGAGATCAAGTGATACTCATATTACCGAAGATGCACAACCAAAAATCATTGACACTTCATCGATGCTGATTTCCAGAATGTGGAAGAGAGCCTGAGTGTGTTCATTTTGCTCATTAAGGCGGCCAATCCGTCGAAAATAAACCGTAACGTACTAATGTCAATATTTGACGATCAACAGTAGCATATCTAAATGCGACCAACAATGTAAAACATGAACCGCACAACTGCAGATTGGAACCGACAGGTCTGGCCAAACCCAGTGCAACCCGCGGGTTGATGGGTACGGGTCCAGGTTTGGCCCGCCAAGAGTCAGCAGGTCGGGTTTTTGGACGGGTCTGGAACTGAACCAACCCATTTTTGTAGTCCAAACCTGGACCGCTGGCAGGTTACCGGGACCCATTGCTAACACTAGCTGTAGGTTGTAGAACTTAAGCCAGAATCCAGAGTAAAGCAAGAGGTACTGGGTTTATATTCTAAAGTCTCTGCAGATGGAGTCTTCCAACTACTAAGCTTGCCAATACTGAATTGTTCTTGCTGTGGGCTGTGCTATCCTCTGGTAAGAGAATTTTGTCTTGCTACCAAAGCTAGTACCCTTCTGCTCTTATGCTGCTGCAAGAAGCTTATCTATAGCTGTTCTAGTCAATATTAGCAGCTGTAGATACTGTAGTTTTGAATTCTGTACCTGTTGAACTCCATTTCTTCTTTACAATCTGAAACCTCTAGGTCACTTTCATCCTTGCTGTCATCACTGTCTGGAACTTCTCTTCCCACTGCCTGCCACTTCCCCTTATCCCCTAAATCCACCTGCAAATCTTGTATCCTTGCTTTCTTTGCTTGCTGAACTGCAGCTGCAGACCTTGTAGCTAATTGTCGCTTAGATGGGCAAGGCATTGTGGTTTAACTTGTTTGACATGCTGTATATGCAACTGTGAAATGCAACGTGACCGTGCAAAAAGGGGGGTTAAGCAAAGTGTCACAGGATATCACTTGCCATTAGTAAGCGCCGAAGCAAATGTCCCCTCGAGGCGTCCCCCACTGTATTTGCCACTGGCCTCCATCCTGTCTCGCACCACAGGTTGGTGGGGGTTACCCGCTCGTACCTCACTAAAAATAACTTGTCCACCTCTGAACCTGCAAACACCAACTCTTTGAGGATATATCATTCGATCACCGCTGCCATGGCCCTGGTCAAGCTGTAAGTTTTAATTCTCTCCGTCTCCTCCATGAAGCATCTTGTGATGAAATGGTACACTTACCCTTCGAAGCATGGTTCCAAAATGGCCACTCCGAGCCAATCAAACTGCTGCTTCCGTATTTTGTTACCCAAAGGAAGGCCTTCCATTCTCGTCGAAAACGAAGCTGAGCCACCCAGTGCGACTGGCAAAGCGGTTTCGACATGACACCCTATCGAGCAGTTCCGAGACGACCCATTGCGATAATAATGGCCTTCAGAACCCTAGTAAGTGTCCCCTCGGCCATCAAACGATACACCGAGTCTAATTACCTCACCTCTAGACATGAAGGAACTCCTGCCTCAGGTGTTCCGTGAACCTTTGGGCTCGGATGTATTCATGACAAGGTCTATCGTGGGTGGTCCTGTAGTAAGTGCCACCGAGTCTAAGCTTGGAGCGGTGTTAAGGTATAACGATCGTGACAGACTCCGCTGCTTGCCACGACTCAATGGTTTACTTCATATGTCTCATGGCCGGGTACCCTGTTTGTCGACAAAACTAGATACATTGAGCTTCTCGATCAATCTGGAGTTTATTCGAATATGTTCTTGCGGCCACGTCGATTTGGAAAGTCTACATTTCTTAATATGCTCTGTGCATACTACGACATTGCAACGGCTGCAGAGTTCAACAACATCTTTGGTGGGCTCTACATTAGCAAAAATCCGACGGAGTTCTGTGGTCGGCACCTTGTTCTCAAATTGGATCTCTCAAGTATTGAAACCACTGGTGACATAAGCCACTTGAGGGCTAGCTTCAATGTGTACATGAACACTATTCTGGATGCGTTCCTCTACAAGTACCGCAGTTTTCTCGGCGAGCACAAGCCTGGGGAGATTCTTTACCCTGGGGATGGTTCTGGTTCCCTACGTAAAACACTTGTAGGTGGGCCTATTTAATCACGACTGATCTAATCCTTTCTCCCAGGTACTGGTCAAAAAGTTCGGGCATACTATGTTTGTAGGGATTGACGAGTACGATGCACCAGCGAATAATGTGGTCTTCGATGGTGGCAGCCCTGAAACCGAACATATACGAATAGTTAAAGTGAATGCTATCGAGAATTTTTTCAAGCAGAACCTTTTCGCGATTTTTAAGGAAGCTGTTGGTGATGGTCCCTTCGGCTGCGTCTCGAAATACTTCCTCACCGGCGTGCTGCCCGCATTTCGGTCGGGGATGAGTCCACTCACCGCTGCCAACATTATATCGGGATCGCCAGAATATCATGGCATCTGCGGGTTTACCGAGAAGCAAGTGCAGACGATTACTAGGGCCTACCTTCACCAAGGCAGCGGGGTCCCAAACAGCAAAGACTCAGGTAGCCAGGACCAAAGCAGCCTAGAGCAAGACATCTCAGGTATTTGCTGGGCCATGAAAAGATACTACAATGGATACTCTTTCGCAACCTCAGGGGATGAAGAACGGCTTTACAACCCACTACTTGTTCACTTCTACCTTTCTACGATTAAACAGGGTGGGGTAGTCGCAAATCCGGAAGAATCGCCAGCCGTTCATACCGTCAATCTTTTAAAGTCGATAGCCGATACTGGCAGGTTCTCGACGGATGATATCGTGGGTCTCATGATGGCAGGATCTCTACCGGTGACCGACAACATTCAGAAAGAATTTGGATTCATTGATGTTATGCAGCAGGCGGGCAAGGATCGCAATGCCACATTATCGTTGTTATTCCATCTGGGTGTTTTGACACATGCCGGCAAAGCTAGCCAGCTTCAAATCCCAAATGAGGTTATGAAAATGAACGTGTGTTGGTCTGCCGAACCAGTTGATATTGGACTAACATCATGTTAGGTTTTGAGCCGCATTCACAAATACATAGGTGCCCAGAAACACATGCAGAATAGAATAGCACCTGCCAATATACACCTTCGAAATGGATCGGTTAAAGACTTTGTTGAGCTATTGAATGACTTCCTAGCTGATCGGCCTCTACGGTCACTAATAGCATCTAACGAGGCTGTCCTACAAGGTGTGGTGGAGATATTGCTGGACCCTCCACGAACACGTGTTCCTGAGCTTTATCTAGTGATGAATGGAAATAAGCAGAAAGGCGATGGGCGGTTCGGTTTTCCTGACATGTTCATTGTCGGCGATGGCGGTAGTGATTCTGCTGTCGTGCTCGAGCTGAAGGATATTCACCTAAGCGGGCTATGGAACGGCCGTCAGGGACATCGGACAAAGTGGATGAATCCTTCATACGCAGAGATGGATGCGCTTGCAAAAGAGGTGTCCGATATGGATGAGGAATTAATGAATGAGATGCGGTATATGTACTGGTCGAAGCGTGACAAGAGGTACGTCTCAACAACCGTCGGTAAAATGAGGAAGGACGCATTAGCCCAGGTGAAAAGGTATGTAAAGGTAATTAAGAAGGGCCGTGCCGAAAAATTCGATGATTCTGGGGTTAGGGATCCTCGAGTGCTCGTGAAAAGATCCCGCGGTACTTTGTTCAGCTTTGTTCTAATGGCTGTCGGCGGACGGAGAATCCTGTATCAGGCTGGAAAAGCTGAGAAGACGGAGTTTTCATATTCATGTACACTTGTTTAGGTGGTGTTTTGGATGGATACTGATTCTCTGGCTGCCGATTTCTTCTACATACTTTCGCAATCTCTGTTTATTTCGTTCGCCTTGATCGGGCTTATCGTCAGAGGTTTTCTATTCTATTTTAGGTTTTCTTTTCTTTGGACTTTGTGATAGGTACCTTTGAATTAGGGAGGGTTCGCTACAGTTTTTCAGTGACAGTATGTTCTTAAATAGGGTGTGAAATCTTTGTCTCACGCCCTGTCACTCGTGTTTTATTTTGTACTGACTGTTGCATATATGGTTTATCTCCTGTCGTATGGCTTCAGTTGGGCTGATGCATAATCTCTCTAAGATGATGGTCATTCCATACTCAGCTGGAGATGCCACTCAGCTGGAGATGCCAGCTGAGTGCGCATGCATGCGTACAAGACATACAAAGACATACTCCGACTACCGCGTATATAAGTCCATGAATGTACCTGTACTTTAGAATATAAGCTTCTCTAGCATCACTATTTGAACACTGACGGGTGACAAAACTACGCGAGCCAACAGTAACCTTCTACTCAACTGTTCAACTTTGTCTCGGAGTGCTTCCCAGCGTTCGCGACTATGTTCAATTCAACTCAACTCAATTCTTTAACTAGGTCCCTCACAGCTTCAACTCGATACTCAGCTTCTATTAGCTAAAATAATACTTCAACTCCAGCTCCAACTCGCGTTTTCAACCAAGCATCATCATCAAGGCTTGAGATATGCTTGCTACCTCACCTAGTTTGATCGAACCATGATTGACAGACTGTTTCTTTAGATACTCCGTCATGGACAATGAGGCTTATTGTAGAACATAAGCTGAATACTTGGTTGTTCCGGCTGTTGCCCAGGCCCGTCGAAACGCTCCCGGGAAAAGGCAAAGGACGGATTCTGGCTACACCACTACCTCGTCTCCACCGCCTCCTTCAGGTCCGCAAACTCCAACACCGGCAAAAATGCAAATCGACTATGGACTGCGCTACAGGCAGCTCACAACAAGCTTCCCATGGACCCATGCGCAACGCACAGTCTATGGTCGTCCATAGTCGATTCATAGACATTTGCGCGTGGGGCTATGGAACTATATCCGTCTGGCGGTCGATGGAGATAGACCTATGCTGATCTTTACTGCCGGCTAGTACTGTACACACTACGGATACTATCATAGAGAGCACGCTTGAGAGCCCGCCAGCGCTTGAGAGAGCCGCGCTTCGGGAGGAGTAGTGTTTTCCAAGGGAAGCTTTGGGCTGATGGAAAACTCTGAGTTTGTGGAAGCTTTGGCCAATAAGAGGCTCTAAGTCTGTGGATGCTTTGACATTGACGTTGACGTAGCCAACCTCAGGCTACTTGTCTATGTGCTTCATGTTCCGTGACTTATCATCGTCACCGCGACCATCACCATCACCACCATCACCATCACCACCATCACCATCACATTCATACAGCATGAGCAGCCCCAGGTGCATATGCATACTTCCAAAATCGGTGGGAATCGGGCTGCAGATTCTGCTGGAAAACTTGGACGGAGACCTGCTCTCCCGGGATCTAATTGTACACCGCTACCGAAGGAAAGATGGCTGAAATTCTCAACACCATGGCTGGGAAAGATAGTGAGATCCTGTCACGATGTGGTGCTGAGAGTGTCTAACAAGATAAGGTTTACACTATAAAATCAACCGACGTCATGATTTTGACTGCCGCCGCCACACCACGCCCGTAACCTAGCGCCTAGCGCTGGCTACTCAGGGAGTTTCTACATCTAAGTGCACTTGACAACCTGCATTCAAGATCGCTTCTTGGGAGCGTACTTGGGAGCGTACAGTCAAGCAGGTTGGGAGTATGCAATCGAATGCACGCGGGAGCGTACTTCGGAGCATGCAATGAAGTGCGTTTGGAAGCGTGGAGTCAAGTGTGATGCACTTGCATCATGTGTAGTATCGAGTGCAGATATTTTCCTGCGTATCATAGTTATCTAGTCTACGCGCAGATTCATAGGACTTCATAGTGCCGCATGTCAAACATGCTATGGAATGCCGTCCGAAAAACAGCTTCTCTATGAGCTGCGCGTCGTGCAAGATCATTTTTCCTGGTGAAAGAAATCTAAAGATGAGCACCAACCCCAAGAGTTGGTTATTTTCCCGGAGATGGAGCCCAAAGTCGAGCTTTCTCACCCAATTACCAAAAATCCTTACGAGGTGACTGGAAAAGCAAACTGGGCCGCTGGCTATGACAGCAGGTCCATGGCTTCGGATGGAACCGTTCTCATTTGTGTCGAAGCTAAACATGCTTGCACATTTTCGCATGCTGCTACCCAGCTCATTACCCACATGGTCATGTACTGATAAACGAGCGGCAGAAAATCAATTCTAACATCCAAGGCTTCGCTACCGATGGCCGCCACTTCCAATTCTCCTACATTGACAATGCTAGTCTTGTCCATATCAGCAAAACTTTGGATACAAAGGACCCTAAAGATCCGAAAACCGCCTATAACTAGATTATATCACAATTAGAGGTTGTCATCTTGTCTTCGCCTACTTCCACTCCGCTCAAAAGAGGTAAGTCGGAGAGGATGGCTGATGCCGGGAACTTCAAGGGCAGAATCTTTACTTAGTGCTTTCCAAGGATTGAATCGCCAAAGTTTTACCTCAGTGACGAACCGGGCGACCAGCCTGATCTCAAGCTAAAGAAGAGGTCGATTTTGTGAGTCCGCAGCTGGTTTCTGTATCTTAGTACGGTGTGTTTCTTTTCTTTCTGCTGCTGTATAATACTGTACCAAGCACAGTGGTTGGGACGGGGTTTGTTTGTTTGTAATCATATTGCATTCGGCCGCGTAGCGGCCATGGCATAGGTTGGGACGGGGTTGTTGTTGTTTATTCATACTGTATTTACTCTAGCTAGAGTATGACAGGCCCTTATCCCCTCCGCCTCTGGGCGAGCCGGTTAGATGGCGGAGCTCCCACCTACTACCCTTCGTCCCCGCTGACAAAAGAAATGTAAAAGGCTGGCCGCCCCGACCTCCATGCCTCACATAGGCGGGAACTTCCCGACGTCCGTGGCCGCCAGGATGTCCACCACCGCCTTATCACATATCTCCATGGAAAACGGCTCAGATATCTGTACATGCCGACACCGGCCCGCTTTCCAGCCCGTTGCCTTCCCCACCTTATTACAGAGCTCCCGCTGCTGGTGTTTCCACCAGCTGCAGTGACGGAGGAGATGCTCTCGCATCTGGGCCACCGTTCCCCCGCACTACCAGCACTTGTCGTTGTACCGGTGTCCGAACCGTTTAAGGTAAGCTCCAGTAGGTGTATGCCCACACTTTTGTTGGTAGAATCTTGCTGCCAATGACTTTGCGCTTGCCATTGGGATAGGTCTCTTACTGCCTGCTTTGCCCTTCAGTCTGTAGCCGAAGTGGTTACTGCATTTCTCGGCCTCCCACTGGGCCTTGGCTGTTGATCTTCCCTCGGAGATCAGTCTAGCTCTATTCGAAGCCGAAGTGTATGGCCGCTCTATTGTTGTGCCTCTGTTGGCGTCTCTGGCTAAGTTCGCCTGGCGGTCTGCTTCTTCGTTCCTGGGAATGCCGGTGTGCCCCGGGACTGGTTGGGACGGGGATTGTGCCTGGGATATTTTTTGAATGGGACAAGGTTTGCCTGACCGGTTTAGAATTGTGGACGGGATTAACCTGACCGATGGGGAAGAGTACCTGAAGCTCTAATGCTCACTTAACATGCCAGCAGATGCAGTTTCAACTTTTAATAGTGTGGAAAGAGTGCAGTAGAACCGGTCGTGGAAGGATATAGAAGAGAGTGAATCTAGGCTGAGGAGCGCCGACGGGGATTGAGGAGCGCCTATCCCAGCGGAGGAGCGCCGAAAAAGGAGGAACTGACTGCTGAAGTATATAGAAGAGAGTGAATGTAGGCTGAGGAGCGCCGACGGGGATTGAAGAGTGCCTATCCTAGCGGAGTTGCACCACATGGTGGTGGGAGGGGGTAGTGTTAGCAAAGGTTCCGGACCGTCACTTCGGGTCCGGGTCCGGGTCCAAACCGAACCGTTGCCAAATTGGCGGTCCGGGTCGTCAATAAACCCGAACTGCCCACTTGGGTACGGTTCCATGGTAAACTCCCAACCCGTCTGAATTGGGTGGGTTGTCAGCGGGTCGCACAGCGGGTCCATCCATAGATTCATATAAGGCTCTTGTCTTTGCAGTGTGTTAATAGTATCTTATCAAAATAAAGTTTTCAGCAACCATTAATGAGCTTTTGCTTGTTGAGCAGTTTGCAATATCGATTAATTTGGTATCTGTGTTTCACCTTCAATATATGGTA
>Ga0307515_10012327_pt1 | contig 16087 bp, 1 predicted proteins | sample 17_EM_MG_FD_194513 | JGI IMG/M metagenome (GOLD analysis project Ga0307515, IMG submission 194513) | Populus trichocarpa ectomycorrhiza microbial communities from riparian zone in the Pacific Northwest, United States - 17_EM | ecosystem: Host-associated > Plants > Roots > Unclassified | place...
CTGGGACTTAGATTAGGGCGTGTATACTACCATTTAGCGCTGTTTAAAGTGTTAATTGGAGGGTTCTCTAGCCCTTTTCCTTCCTAGAGTAGTTGATGATTTACGGTCGGCCGACCTTCCGGGGGGCCTCCTCTGCCTATACGGAGCTTTCCCGCGTAGTTGTTTCCTTTAGCTTCCTTTTCTTGGTTCGTTGCGAGGCCTCTTTAGTGGTGGTCTCGTACTGTAATTGTAATTACTATCCGCTCGCGGGCGCCTTATAGGTGCCCGCGTAGTGTATTAGCGTAAAGGCCCTGATTACTACAGCCTTCTCCTACTGCGTCCGCTTAACGCCGCACGCCCTATTCCATGCCTTATGGTCTACCTTACAGTTAATGCACTTCTTAGGTGGGTCTCCTGCGCACTCACTAGTGTTATATTGCCCAGCGCAGCATCCGCATCTAGCCTCTCTCCTACAGTTCTTGGCTATATAGTTAAAGCCCTAGCATTTAAAGCATTGCGTTACTAGAAATGTCGTCTCGTGCCTCATAACTAGGTAGTAGTCTCCTCCTAGGAAGAGGCCCCGATTAAATAGCGCATTTGCTATCTCTTCTAACTGTACGCCTATAATAAGTGACGATCAAACTTTTCCTCCCGTCCGGACTCTTCCTGGCCTTTTCCACGCCAGCCTTTCTACTGTGAGTCCCGCTATAGTGCAGTTCTGCTTTATTATGTCCTCTATTGTCTGCTTAGCCTCTAGGCCCTAAATAGCGAGGCTTATAGGCACCGCGTGGACCTCTACTAGTACTAGCGGTACGGCTGGTGTAGTAGAGCGCCCTAGGACCTTTGTCTACCCCGTTTCTTACAGCAATCTATCTTTTGTGTTTTTATCTGTAACGTACGCCCTAATATCGCCACTCTGTAGCTTCTTTACGGCTTGTATCTTATGGGTGTCTAGGGGTCCTACGGCCTGGAGCTTGTGTACTAGGGCTTGGCTATTCTACTTTAAGGTTTCCTCGCGGTCAGCAGCGTCACCTATGCGGATTGTGATCTCGTTTACTTCTATAGGTTTATAGGCAGCTTGTCTCATGGCTTGGGGCATTATAGGTATAGTGGCAGCGGCGTGTGCGTACAACAGCGGGCCTATAGACGCCGGTCCGCTCTTCGTAGCCATTATTGCGGCCCTCTAAAGGGCGCCAATATCTGTCCGGATTGCTTTTATATCTTAGGTATATTGTTCCTGGGTTCCTTAGGTCCAGATAAGCTCCGCTAATATGGCGAAGGCTGCCCAGAGGGTCGTAATCGCGGTAGTGAGGAAGGAGAGTATAGTGGTACGCTCCTCGTCTGCATCAAGAGATCGTTTCTGTAGCGCCTGCTAGGTTTGTTCTGCGGCTTATATAGTCTATAGGACGCGTTCTTAAAGGGCACGTTGTTTAATTGGGGTCGTTAGGGTTGGGGGTAGGGGCTTATTTGTTTGTTGTGATCCGGCTTTAGGGGCTGTATACTGGAAAACACCACGTATACCTCCACTAACGCCGAATTGGGGTGTGTAATATTAATAGGAAGGGTTTCTGTAGTCTTCTGGAGCTTGTAGAAGCTCTGTTAGGCTTATTTCAAGGGTTTCTTTGGCAGGCGATTGCATCGTGTGTGTTTGTTGGTCTTTATAATCTTTTATAGGAACAGATTAAAGACCGCTTTCTAAAAAAAAAAAGTCTTAGATTACTATAGGCGCATTACTATTTAAAATTAAAGGCCTGGCCTACCGCGTAGAAGAAAGGGGGCTAGCCTACTAGGTAGAAGAGACAGTAGTAATTATAGTGCCCTTCTTTCTAGTTTAGAGATTTTTTTTCTAGCTTTAGGTTCTACTTCTAGCTTATTTTATTTATAGCGCATTTTCTATGATATCCTATAATTTCTAATTTAAGAAAGTTAAGCCCTTATAAACTATATAGAGCGCTAGTAGGTAGAGGGATTTAGGTATATATACTAATAAAGTGTTGTAAGTATTTATAAGTGATTTAACCAGATATCTGCCGGCTATACTATATATAATTACCCAACCGTAATATCGCCTAAAGCCGTAAGCTTAAGGGCCGCATAAAAAGGGTTATAAGAGTATTACTTTTTTAAAGGTGATAAGCAAGAGCTACTTATTACTACTTATAACGCTATAGACAATAGAAAATATAAGGCTAAAACTACGTTTACGACCTAGCCAGCTAATTTAAATTATATAATATAGTAGAAACTAAGCGGTAATCCGAATAATATAAAGTCGGGCGTTAATAATTAATTAGTAGTAGTAGATTCAATTTACCGTCCGACCCGGTCCCCCTAATGGGTCCACGCAGACTAATTCCTATGGTAAAACCCCAATATACACTGAGAAAAACCCATTTTTTGGGTGAATAAAAAACCCCCAAGGGAAACGTGAGAGGTAATACTCCAGATAGCCTCCGTACTACATTAACGGGAGGAAAAACACCGTCAGGTTACTGCTTTAAGACTCCTTACAGGAGTGTCTAAATGCCTGTCTTGCCCTTATCTGCTATTTAAACTATCTTTACCACGTCTATATATTGCCTATCTAAAGTCGTATACCTATCCCTAGCTCCTTTTCCAAGTCTCCTATAAATATCTCTTGATAAATAACACTTGCGTTCCGCCCGGGCCTGCATGCTAAGGTCTCTTATCTACTCCTTTATTAAAGGGTTTCTACAACGGGGTGTATATAACTTAGTATTACTTTTGCCCTAGGGCCCAAACCTAGGCCCTTGCACCTATTTGTAAGGTATAGGAGGACAATCTAGTATTTAATAGGGGGCCTAATCCCTATAACTAGATACCTAGGTTACCGGATAATGTTAAAATAGGGGGCCTCTGCTACGCTTAGGGCGCGGATTGCGTGTGTGTGTGTATATGGATGCTATGCGGTGTATATAGTATTTATAGGAGGGAGGGGGTACGCCGAAGGAATGGTACTTGTTGATTTGATGTCTAAATATATACGTTAGAGACGTAATAGTGGTGTTTAAACTTTTTAGCTAAGGCTCACCCCTTAGTGAAAAGTCTTTGCACCACCACTACGTCGCTGCGCAGGCGCTGTGCAGCCGTATATACGTCTCTGCGTTCGCTCTAGTAGTCTATTAACACGATCTAAACGAAACATTAATAGTAGCTACCAGGTTCCTGGGCTCTACCGCATGGGGGTGCAGAAGCTGCTTTTATGGAGTCGTCTTTTTAACTGGTCTTTAGCGCTAAGGCCTGTGAAAACTCTGCTGTTCTAACGGCGTTAAGGGTTGAGTATTTAAAGGCCCCCTCTAGCCACAACGTAACGCTGCTGCATCAGTAGCAGACGAGATCCTCACTCTCAGCTTAACCATGCGGACAAGATGAGACGGAAAGGAACCCCCATAGGACCGTATGGGTCGGATCTCGATTTTGGTGTTCCCTCTTAATAATTAATTAACTTATATATATAACGCAAAGGCGTATAAACTGCTATAGAAACTTAGTTTTTAGTTAATTTGCCTTATTAATAAGAACAAGCCACAAGAATCCAATCCTTAGAGATATTTTAGTTAGTAAAGGGCCATATATATCTAGTAACTCCAATATATAGCTAAAATGCACGTTATAGCGGGCGCCTTACCCGTTCTACTATTTGGCTAGTAGCCTAATTATATATATAATGTTCTGCGCTAGAAAGCTTTAATAGTAGGGTAAGGTAAATCCGGCAGCTTAGCCTAAGAGGTAGCCGCTTAGCAATTCTCTTATATAAGCCTTCCTGTCGGGCACTAATAAGTAAGCAGCTATAAACCTATTAGCTACAGTAATACCTCTATTTTCCCTTATAAATTTCCTTTAACCCTACTTCGCTAATCGTTTATAGTACAGTTCCGTAAAGCCGCTCTCCGTTTAAGCCTATAATCCACCTCTTTTTATATTTCTTATATTCTACCTCTTACAGTTATCTAGTAATTCTATTCTTACTATTAAGGTAAATATTAGCTTAGCTATTCTACCCGTGCAGCATATACCTGATTATTTATATCTTTTATAATAGTTGTGCTTTAATACGCATGTGCTTTATGGCCTTTTATTCTAAAATAAATTCCTAAATTAGCCGCTATTCATCCTTAAACGGCTATCTATAATTAAGAACGCTTTATAAAAGATAATATTTACTTAATATTTTATATCTATAGAATACCTCTCCTTTATAACTACCAGTCCCGCTAACTTTCGCGGTTGCACTTCTAGCTATATAAATTATATCTACTAAGGCTAGGGATAAGGCGCTTAGTGGGAAATAGGAGGCAATTAGAGCTTATAAATTTAAGATAATAGAGGATATAACTATAACATTTAAAGGCATATTATGTAATATTAAAGACGGCAAAGGGAAGCTAGTTAAAGCTTTAGGTATAGAAGATAAATAAGTAATAAGAGAGGTTCTTACTAGGTATAAATGTTATATAATAAAGGCACAGATTAAGTTAGAGAAAAGGTAGTAATAAGTGGTAATCTAAAGCGATATATACCATTTATTTATGGATAAGAATTAATCTCTAGCTTCTTTTATAGTATTTTCCTAAAACTCCAGAGTATCTAGGCCTCCCAAACTAAATAAATTAGAGATATTCTACCTATCCTTATAGCCGATCCTAAGTACTAAAAGAGCGTCCTTATTATCCTCTTTTAGCATATACACAGACAGGCAATTTATAACCGCTAGTCCTCCACTTACCTTTTCCTTTCTCTATAAATTACTCGTCCTTATCCCAGTGCGAAATGGCTTAGGGAGGTTTTTAATCATATAGCGCCTTATAAATAAGAAAGAACAATATTAGCCCTGCCCTAGCAATACTAGATATCCTATTAATGTTAACTATAAGTAATATCTTATTAAAGGTCGTTTATAAACCTAAAATCTAATAAAATTCTACTCAGGGACGCTTTAATAATGGTTCGTCTATAACTTAACAATACGCTAGCACAGTGGCGCTAAAAGGACTCTTAGGAGAGGTATTTATCTTAGATAAGCATTGAACACACTAAATTTTAGAGAAAGGTATTTAACCCTTTTTTTTTAATTTGTTGGATAAGAGGGTGCTTTCTTTACGTGATAAATCTCCTTCTAAGATAAATAAGTAGTTAGTTAATAAGCGTTTAAAACTAATATACTAAGCGTTTAATTCACGTCTTAGGAAAGTAGAGCTTTAGAAAGCCTCTCCAGTAACTAAGCATCTTTAATTAGTGTTAAGTGTTCCTCTAATAAGAATTATTAACAATTTATTCAAAATAAAAGGCCTTTTATACCTGTGAAAAGATTAATGTCTAAAAGAGGATGTTTTCGAGATAAAGTACTCCTTATGTTTAGATCTATTTCATAAGGTTATAAACTAAAGGCTAGAGAATGCGTCTTAGATAAAGGAGGATACGTGCTTTATAATCGGCCTTACTCTATTAAAAATTAGTAATAAAGTTATTTAGAATAAAAGAGTTTCTCTACTAGTGGCGATAGTTACCTATAAAAACCGACTTTTCTAAAATGACGAAATTAAAGTGCTAATTAAATTAGCCTTATAAAGTTCCTTTATAACCACAGCCAGTCCTAGTAGGTATAGGGCAGTCTCCTACTAACTTTAAATTTTAGGTAAGCGGATCTGAGGCGCTATTTTACTTAGCTTTAAGATAGATACTACTAAGGTAAATAAGAGGAATACTTTAGGACCTAAGGATCGGAAAACAACTATTAAAAGTTCGCGTGCTTATAGCCTTACACTACAACGTAATAATAATTACTTCGCCAACCTTTTTATATCCTCTCCTAGTAAATCGCAATATAATTTAAATGCAGAATCCTAGTTTAAGAGTAATAAACTTATATTATTATTAAATGTCGCTAATTCTTTTCCAAGCTTTTTAATTAGCCAGTTATTCCATTCTATAAATTTTAAGGATATAGTGAAATTAAAGATGGATAGATGGGACGGGGATAAGAAGGATAAGAGGGGATAAAGGGGATAGAAAGGATAGGAAGGACGGGAAGGAGATTTAAAGAATAGGGTAGGGTAGAATAGGCAGGATAGGATGAAATATAGCAGAGCCTAGCGAGTTTAGACCAATCGCGGCGGCACACCTATAGTTATTCCCATTCCGTATATGCTCTTTACTTTAATTAAGATATCTACCTAGCTCCTATATATTAGGTCCACAGAATTTATATAGCCTAAATAGGTAACGGGGCCCTAATTATATTTCCTTCTGTATTATTTCTAGTTTAAATAATATTAAACAGCTATAAGCCTCTACTGTATATATAACTATATATCTATTATATCTCCTTTTACGTTACTTTAGTGCTAGAACTAAGATACTAAATATAAGTCACGGTTCTATTTCTACAGTTACGGCGAAACTATATACCTTTACTTAGTTAAGTTCTATACTATATTAAATATAATATTAATATAGCGTCTCCTAGGATAAATAGGGGGAAGTATTTATAGTATAAGGCGGAGGAACACTAAAATCGAGATCCGACCCACACTGTCCTATAGGGGTTTCTTTCTGTCTCATCTTATCCGCACGGTTAAGCTAAGAGTGAGGATCTCGTCTGTTACTAATACAGCGGCGTTACGTCGTAGCTAGAGGACGCTTTCAAATACTTAGTCCTTAACGCCGTTAGAATAGCAGAGTTTTCGCAAGTCTTAGCGTGCCAAGACCTAAATACTAAAGACAACTACGAACAGAGGAACGGTCTTAAAAACTACCTGACGTCTCTCTACCTAGACGACCGATCTAAGGCCATAAGTCAGCGCTTATATTTGCTGGCAGAAGCGATAGGTCTAAGGGGACAATAGGGCACCTCTGTACTTGTTCCGCTCTAAGACTATCTACTATAGCAGCAAGGGCACAGGAAGAATCTTAACACCATCAACCACATCTAGCGACGTTAATTCTCCCTTCCTATGCAGCAGCGTTAACCTTTCTCTAGGCGGCGACGTTAATCTAAAACAGACCAAGAAAGAGCTAGGACAAACCTATACGCAGCAGCGTTAACCTTTCTCTAGGCGGCAACGTTAATTTAAAACGGACTAAGAAAGAGCTAGGACGAACCTATATAGGTAGGCTAGAACGGACTTAGATGTAGGTGTTAGTTAAAATAAAAGGACAATAAGTTTAGTTAGTAGGCGGCTAAGGGACAATAGCTACGCGGCATCGAGTTATTATAGGCCCACGCCTACAAGACACGGTCGGCCTATTGACATAAGAGCGTTATAGGTAACGCGAAGCAGCAGCAGCTATAAGGCGTAGTATATAATGGCAGTAACGGACAACTCTAGGAACCTTACCCCTTTACTAGGCTCTAACTCCTAGTGGACCTGTCTTAGAAAAAGGATTAACACCTTATTAATAACACTATCTATATAGCCTAAAAGGACAAATACGCGTATCGGTTTATTTAGGTAGGGGTAGGCTATAAGGATAGGCTTATAGAGCAAATTAGGTGCATATAGGTGGAGCTAGCGTCGTAAACCAGCTGCGCGTTAACCGTGGCAAAGAACTAGGCAAGTAGTTCGGGTAAACTTGCTATATATAGTAACTCTTATAGCTCTATAATGTATATATACTCTAGCTACCCAACGTCTCTCTACCTAAGCACTAACCTAGGGCCACAAGCTAGCGCTTATATTTGCTAGTAGAAGCGATAGGAATCTAAAAAGACAATAGGGCACCTTTGTACTTATTCCGCTCTAAGACTATACCTACAGCGAGGGCATAGGAAGAATCTCAACACCGTTGACTATATTTAGCGACGTTAACCTTTCTCTGGGTAGTAATGTTAATCTAAAACGGACTAAGAAGGAGCTAGGGGCACCCTTCTCTAGGTAGCGATATTAATCCAGAACGGATTAAGAAAGAGCTAGGACGAACCTATATAGGTAGGCTAGAACGGACTTAGATGTAGGTATTAGTTAAAATAAGAGGATAATAAGTTTAGTTAGTAGGCGGCTAAGGGACAATAGCTACGCGGCGTTAAGTTATTATAGGCCCACGCCTACAAGACACGGTCGGCCTATTATCGCGAAAGTGTTACAGGTAACGCAAAGCAGCTAGCAACGGCTGTGGGGCGTAGTATATAATAGTAGTAATGGACGACTCTAGGAACCTTACCCCTTTACTAGGCTCTGACTTCTAGTGGACCTATCTTAAAAGAAGGATTAACACCTTATTAATAACACTGTCTATATAGCCTAAAAGGACGGATGCGCGTATCGGTTTATTTAAGCAGGGGTAGGCTATAAGGATAGGCTTATAGAGCAAATTAGGTGCACACGGGTAGGAGCTAGCTTTATCCACTAGCTATTGCGTTAACCGTGGCAAGGAACTAGGCAAGCAGTTTAGGCAAACTTGCTATATATAGTAGTTTTACAATGCATATATATTCTAGCCGTTAAAACCGGACTCTGCACCTATATAAGGTAACGGCTACAAACCTACTAGTCTTTAGATTTAGCAGAGCCAACGTAAAGACGTTTATATGGCAGCGCAGCGTCAGCGCTACGACGTTGTGGTAGTGGTACAAAAAAATTTCCTATTAGGAGGGTAAGCCCTAGCGGAGGGCTACGAATATAATTACTATAATTTCACGTACACGTTAAGCACACTTAAACTACGGCATTTATATACGGCAGCGACCCTCTTTTTCTTACGCGGTATAATAGTATATATACCGTACGGCACCTATATATAGCTAAATTATACCTCATAAGCAGAAGGCCTAAGCCTCCTCTACTTACCTCTACCCCTTTATATCTTAATCCACCTAGTGATCTTTAGGCCTTAACTATAAAAGGTATATAACCCGTCTAACAGGGACGAAGCCACTAGGTAGGGTGGAGGTCTAAAGTAAGAAGATAGAAAGGAATAAGGGATATATAAGGATAGGCAGTAAGAGGAGCAGGAGGACTATAGGCGAGATATATATATAGGGTAGTAAGAAGGAGCAAGGGTAGGTAAATAAAACTTTATAGCAACCTATAATTAAATAGAAGCATGGTACAAATAGTAGATAGGGTAAGATAGGTAATTAGGGACTATGTCCCAGAACGGTAACCTAACGGTATTTTTCCTCCCATTAATGTAGTACAGATACTATCTAAAGTATTTACCTCTTACGTCTCCCTTAGAGGTTTTTTGTACCTAACTTATTAGTATTCATCTATATAGACTAAGCTTGGGACCGCATTAGACATTAAATAGAGCAAATAATAATAGTATAAGGCGGGTTCTAGTAAATATTTACGGTATAATAGTAGCTTAGGTCCTATTAAAGGGTATAAAAGAAGGCGGATTATAAGAGGCCAGTCTAACCGGAACGTATAATTATCTAATTAATAGTATAGAATAAGAGTTACAGGCAAGTAGAGGATAAGTTAAAGTAGAACGATCTTTACGTATAAAGGATAAAAACTTTCTAACCTCTTCTATTTAGAGACTAATTGCTAGCTCTTCTCTAGAGGAGAACTAGCTCCCTATATAATCCTTCTAAAACACTAGTAAAACCTTTTACCCCTTATTTATCTAACCGTGTCTATTAGGACATAGATAGGATATAGATAAAACCTCCTACTATCTTATTAGATATATACCTCCTAGGGAATTCTGTTATAATTACCTCCCCTTTAAGGGTCTTAGTCCTTTAAGACTCTGCCTTTTAATAAACCTTTATAGAGTTCTAACTAAAACCACTAGGGAAAACCCTTATTTCGGGGGAAACTTATTAATAAAAAGGTACTCTATAATATAGCTTATCGCTAGCTCCTTACTAGCATAAAACCTTACTTTATCTTTTATTTCTCTACTCTTCTTCCACCCTAGCTCTTTATAATGCTTTTATAATAGAATTTTAATAATAATAATAAAAATTTAGCGGGATTTACCTTTCTAATTATAGGAGTTTGTTATAAATGGGTTTAGAGGTTATCCTATATAACGCGTTAACTAGCCACTATCCCTATTTACCTAAAATAGGTCTTAATAATAACGTCTTAATATTAATTTCTTCTAGTTTATAAGCTGTTGTCTCTTACGCGTCTTTTTATTAATAATACTATTTATCTTACCTTTTAGCAGACCGTTTTTTATTATATTTTAGCTTTTAGCCTTTACATCTCTAGCTATTCTTTCTTCTACTACTCTATTCTCTTCTTATAACGCATCTATAAGTAATAGAATCCCTATTTTATCTCTTTAATAATACTAACTTTCCGTAGTATTCTCTTGTAATGGCTTATAATTGTGCTATATATTCCTAGACTGGCGACGGCATTATCCCTACTCTAATAGTACTATAAGCCACCTCTATTACTGTCGGGAATGAGGCAAGCGGTCATCACATATCAACGTGGCCCTAGCGCGGTAAGGAACCTTTAGTTCCTCACCCCTTTCCTTATTCCTACAATCAATACAGAACAACAATCATCATACTATCTACGAACCGTAGCTACGTGATATCACCTTGTGTAACCAACACTGATCAGTGGTTAACTTCACTATTATACCACAGAACAGCAAGGTTTCCATTAAGAAGAGACGAGCCACTATACCAGTGCTACTCGTGCTAGAGGAAGCTGTCTTTTAAGGTCAGAACTGGTCCTAAACCTCAAATAGAACTCTTCCACAAATCTAAGGATCTAAAAGGCCAGAACTAGTCCTAAGCCTTTCCCAAATTACAAATTCTTGCGTCCATCACGCAGAACAACACGCTTTACAAGTCTTCGCGATTCAAGGCCAGAACTGGTCCTGAGCCCCATAATCGCAGATTCTTATCTAAACGCGTACCAAACAACAAACACACTGTCTGCTACCTTCCTTACAGATCTACCACGTCAAAAATCACGTCAACAGCGCACCCCAAACGCCAGCGCGCCCCTTTCCTCTACGGCCTTTACAAGCCATAAATACCACAGGAATCAAGACCTGCCAGCACGCGCCTACAACACCTATAACACTTCCCTTCCTCCAAAAACATGGCTACGACCACCCCAAACAACTGGAGAGACTCCTTACCACCAGGGGTAGATGCGTACGCGAAACTCATTAATAAAAACTGGGACAAATTTACCTCCACCTTTAACACAATAACTTATACCGCAAAGCAAGTTAATAGCTTTCTCCTACACCATATTCTATTTTACCAAAGTAGATACTACGCCGATATACAACTGTGGGAATATTTTAGGGAGGATTTTATAGGATGGACCGTTAACACCTGGGCACTTAGCAATATTAATATTATTCGGGATTTTCGAGACTTCCTTCGGGAGAATAGAGTATTTATCCCTATAGATGGGGGCATTATTGGAGACAACATTCAGGAGCAGGTCCTTAACGCAAAGGAAGAGCACGAATGGACTTTACAAGAGATTAAGCACCAAATACGCACTATAAAGAAGTTTAACTCTCAATGGAATCCCAACGACGAACAGCCCCAATCAACACCTTTCTATAGTCCCCTACCAGCTACACAAGCATCTCCAGCCCGACCACCAGCTGCTCCGCCAATTCCACTAGCTATTCCAATCGCTGCACCACTAGAGACGCTTCAACCTCCGCAGCAACCTCCGCAAGAATCTCCGCAGCAATCTCAGCAGCAAGCTCCACAAGAACCACCACAGACAACCTCAGGCTATCAAACGCCTCAAGTTCCTCAGCCTCAAGTTCCTCAGGCTGCCGTATCTCAACCCGTGCCTCAAGCTCCGCAACAAGCTCCGAAGCAACCTCCACAGCAACCACAACCTCCGCAGCAATCTCCGCAAGAACCTCCGCAGCAACCACAGCAGCCGCAGCAACATCCGCAGCAACCTCCGCAACAACCCCCACAACATAAGCAAGCGCGAGATCCCCTTGCTTCAAGATCTAATAACCTCCAAACCCTGCCACAGCAAGATCAGAAGAAGAAGTTCAGCGGGGAATTAGAATACGGCAAAGGGTACGATCAATGTCAACCACAAAGCAATCGTGGAGGTCCTTGTAGAGGTCCTCGTGGAGGTCCTGGTGGAGATCCTCGTGGAGATTCTCGTAGAGGTCCTCGTGGAGATCCTCGTGGAGATTCTCGTAGAGGTCCTCGTAGAGATCCTCGTGGAGATTCTCGTAGAGGTCCTCGTGGAGATCCTCGTGGAGATTCTCGTAGAGGTCCTCGTGGAGGTTCTCGCAGAGGTCCTTATAGAGGTTCTCATGGAGGTCCTTGTGGAGGTCCTCGTGGAGGTCCTCATGGAGGTCCTCGCAGAGGTTCTCGTGGAGGTCCTCGTAGAGCATCAAGAACTCTTTGGGATTCGATGGATTAGTAGCCAAGACAACCCGGCAGATACGATAACAAAAGGCAATTCAAGAGCATTCCTATTAGTCGACTATCGTTCCCATTTGCTTAAGCTAGCCGTATCCAGTTACGCTCCGCTAGCTCCGCAACCCTATTTTAACAACACAGTTTCCTAGGGCGTACTACCTGCCAAATTCCTACCATACTCTGCCGACCCTAACTTCTGCCAGCTAATCAGGATTTTCCATACCCGGCATGGAAAATCGCTATTAGCTCGCTTACTACTAGCGCCTTAGCAACTCCCTTTATATTCTCGTTAAACCTAACGTCCTTCTTTATCTTCTTCTTCTCCTTAGCTTTATATCTTTATATAGTGGCAATCTATAAGTGTATATAGATGGCAACCATAAAAGAAGAGTTGCCAGTGTCGGGAATGAGGCAAGCGGTCGTCACGTGTCAACGTGGCCCTAGCGCGGTAAGGAACCTTTAGTTCCTCACCCCTTTCCTTATTCCTACAATCAATACAGAACAACAATCATCATACTATCTACGAACCGTAGCTACGTGATATCACCTTGTGTAACCAACAATTACTCCTACGGTAATTTCTCTAAAATACTACCGTTATTGCATTTATGTGCTTACGCTAAACCTGTCTTACGCCTATAAGATATTATATTCCAGCGAGAACAAATCTAAGTATTCCTATTACCGCAGCAGAAGAAAGACCTGCGTTTTAGTATTTCCTATTCTATTCTATTCTAAATTTCGCTAATTATATTAAATCCCTGCCGTTTATATATATAAGACTTATAAGCTCTAGCGCGCTATCCGGGATCTCCGCCTATATTTAAATAGTAACAGATAGGGATAGAAGGTATCTTTTATTACTTATAGACTTTTTAATTTAATAAGGGTTTCTACTGCTATAGAGACGTAATAATCTTAGATATAGAGTGTCCAGGAGCGCATATATAAGCAGCTTACTTTTATAAATAGTAACATTCGCACTCTTACGCGGGCCTTTTTAGCTAGGTAAGTCTCTTTAGTAATATATTTAAGAACTATACTAACTCTTTTAGTTATTAACTTTTTAATCCCTACCTAGATGCTAATTTAGAACCTAGAGATAATACTAAGGATAGTAATAAAGATAAACATTCTCCCCGCTAGTCCCCTGGCCGTAATAGTCCGTTTAGTTCCTACCGCTTTAAAAAGAATATTAGTAAGGATACTAATACCTTTTAGGGATAGGAGCACTAATAATACTACTAATAATAACGTTAAGATAAAAGAGGAGGCTCCTATTACTACTGCTAGTGTTTAAGTTATTATCTAGTTCTTTCTTTTTTTTTATAAAATAGCTTTATATAGTGCTTCTTAGGTACCTCTAGGATGCCCTATTATTGGGAATTAACTTTATACTTTAGGGATGCCTTTATTCTAAGCTTTAGTAACACTTTATATAAAAGCAGTGTACTACTATAATCCCTATATATAATAAACGGTTAGTATTCCTATAGATGCTTTATAATTCCTTAAAAATTTTAATTCATTATAGGCTGTCCTTTTGCTCCTCTTTATACCATTAACTCTACTGTATATCTTTAGTGCCAGACTAAATACTCTCCTTTTATCCCTAGGGGATCCTTCTAAATCCCCAGGACCTCTTCTTATAGTGCTACTACTTATTCTTAAATAGTGTCTTCTTTAGATAGTATCCCTAGTAGTTCTCCTATAGATACTTATAGGCTTCCCTTTATAGGATTTTAGGATCTCTATTGTTACGGCTCGTACAAATGCCTCTGAACCGAAGCTTGTAGAATGCTATATTACGAAGATACTAAGCTAAAGAGAAGGAAAAGGGGTCGCTAGGACCGATGTAAACAAATATATAGGGTGAGCCGCCAAGGCGCTAGCTTTAGGCGGGCTAATCGCAGGTCGGTAGAATATGGTAGAATTTGGCAGGTAACGTGCGATAGCGCCGTTACATCACCCCCCTCTTTAAAAGAAAGCCTGCCCTTAGGCTTAGTTAGAAAAAATAGGGTAGCACTAGGCTTATAAACATAGGATTACAAAAATATAAAATAAGGAGATAAAGGGGACACGAGTCCGTCCTAACTAAGTACAAAGGGCAATTGTGGGCTAAGTAAAAGCACTAGGCTAGAAAGAGTAGCCGCTAAAAGTCTTAGCACGGATCTAACCAATTAGACAACTTTAACCGGCGGTCAAAGTTCCTAGACATCTAAAATTTTACGGTACTAGCAGAAAACGGCAGAATATGGCAGAATTTGGCAGACAGCTGTATTAGGGCTTTAAGGCGTTTTTGTCCCTATATTCTTCCGGTAACTTATTATCTTTATTATACTAGCATTCCATCCATTTATCTAGATACTTTAGGGGTCTAGGCGTATTAGGGTATTAGTTATAGAATTCTTTAAGCTTTTAGGGGCAGCCTATAAAGTTCCATATAGGGTACTAGGTTAGGTTAGGATTGTAGCCCTTCCATTAAACACGGTATTTTAGCGCTCCCCGTACTATCTTATAGGCTAGTATTTTATTAACCTCCCATTCATTATTACCGTTTACTTAAACTAGTAGGGAAGGCTTATTCTTTTATCTAGGCAATAGGTTATTTACAGCTTTCTGTAACTTATTTAGTAAGAAGATAGGGTGAACCCTAATTAAGTCTAGGAGCTTTATCTTATATAAGTTGCCTATCTTCTTAAGAACCTTATACAGTCCTACCATCTAGTAGTCCAGCTTATAGCTAGGTCGTTCAGTCCTCCAATTCCTTATTATAACCTAGACTATATCGCTAGGGGCAAAATTAAGCTCTTAACGGTGTTTGTTCGCCTACTATTCCATTAACCTCTAAGCTTTTTCCAGGTTCTTACAGGCTACCGTCTAGGCCTCCTTCAATTATTTGGCATACTATTAGGCCTTAGTATAGGATAGCTTCTCTTATACAGTCTAGGGTTCTTTTAGCCTTTTTCAGTTAAAGCTTATATGGGGTAAGTATCCTATTTCTAGCTAAATTAGGGTAAACCCTATGGAGTTATAGGGTAGGGTTGCTTGCGCGTAGTCTATTAAGGGTAGTAGTTTAGACCAGTTATCCTAGAAATAGTTAATAAAGGGCCTAAGCCTCTAGTCTAGGTACTAATTTACAATCTCTGTCTAACCGTCTGTCTAGGGGTAATAAGCCGTAGAAAGCTTTAGCTTAATACCTAAAATCTAGGTAAACTTATTCTAAAAGGCCGATATAAACTATAGCCTATAATCGGATATAATAGTATCTAGTAGTCCGTAGATTTAGTAGACGTAATAGACATATAGCTAGGCTACCTCTTTAGCATTAATGTTCTTATAATATAGAATTAAGAACGGGCGTTTACTAAAGTGGTTAACTATAACTATAACCATATTATATCCGTCACGGTCCTTAGGTAGTTTGTGGAAGTCTATAAAGATATACTACTAAAGGCGCTCTAGTATTAGAAGTGGCTTAAGTAGTCCTAGGGTCTTATCCTATGGGATTATAGCTCTCTAGCAGTCTTCGCAGTTCCGTATATATTAATTAATATCCACAACTATTCTTAGCCAGTAATAGCGGCAGTTAATAATTTTATAGGTTTTGTTCTTACTAGGGTATACTATAGAGACTTAGCAATAAGCTTCGCGGATTAGTTTAGTCCATAAATTGTTAATATTAGGGACTATAAGCCGCTCCTAGTATAGGAGCAATCCTTCCTCCGTCTTAAAATTGGGGTCTCCTTTTAC
>Ga0307515_10012328_pt1 | contig 16087 bp, 4 predicted proteins | sample 17_EM_MG_FD_194513 | JGI IMG/M metagenome (GOLD analysis project Ga0307515, IMG submission 194513) | Populus trichocarpa ectomycorrhiza microbial communities from riparian zone in the Pacific Northwest, United States - 17_EM | ecosystem: Host-associated > Plants > Roots > Unclassified | place...
TGCAGCTGAGCGTGGTCACGGAAAAGTTGAACGTGGTCACCGATGGGGGTCGGGGAAAGTTGAGCGTGGTCACCGATGGAACCGCCGGCAAAAGGTCGGCATGGTCATACTTTTGCCTATATAGACTACGCATCGGTAGCTATATTTAAATTAAGCGACCACATAAACTAAAATATTTAGAGCATATGCTACGCATATACACGCAGATATATAGATATATATATACATATATATATACGCATATTTATACGTGCCTTACTATACTAATAGCAAGCGAAAACTATACTAAAGCAAACGAGAGTATAGCAGGGTGGCTAAACGGCCTACTAGTTAGTATAAATATCTATATGCTACGCATATGCTAAGTATACGTAGGTAGTCTATAGCGTACCTAATATTAAATACAAAGACGATAGTTTTTAAGATAATATAATTAGTAGAGAGAATATTGGGAATAAGGATAAGGATAAGGATAAGGAGGGTAAGGGTTAAGATAGTATGTAATAGCGGGTTCCATTTTATATAGGTCTCTCTAAGGTAAGATTATGTACGGCTCTATGCATAGGCTATATATATACTTAGCATAATTAGAGTACACTCCGAGACTATGGAGCACTTATTAGCTCTAACGGTAAGTATTAAGTTGTCGTCTAAGAGGTAATAGACCATATTATAATGCCAGAATATTCAGAAACTAGAAAAGAAGGAATTATATATTTTATCTATAAAGTAATACCTCTACTGTCTATAGATGTAGATAAAGAAATAGTATATAAGGTTATTAAGCAGTATATATTAAAGGTAAGTAATGTATATACTAGGTATATACTATATTTATACCTTTAGTAGATTTAATTCTTATTCCGTAAAACTAGTAACCCTAAGATTATATAACTATAACTCTTGGGAGAAAATAATAATCGGGAGAATGGAAAAGCATTTTATTAGGCGTTTAAATGCAGTGGTATTAGACACTATAAGTACGCCTATAAAGATATGCTCTATATATACTCCGCATATAATAGGGTTAAGCTTAAATTAATTAACGACCTCTAAAAGCGTAGTAGTCGTCTATACTAGGTAGATATTAATAAAAAGCTAAAGCAAAGCATAGAGAAGTAAGTATTGTCTATATGTGATAGGCATATGCTTATAATATGCAGCTACTACCATAGTATTCTACGATTATGGTAGTAGTGTATCTACCCTAGTACACAAAAACGTGTATGTAGTAAAAGCAGACTAATAATGTTTTATCGGTATAGAGTAGGTATATGGCTAGTATATGCGCGATATATGCTAATTATATACAGCTAGAGTTTATCGGTTGTTCTAGCAGTAGTAATACTAAACTATAGCATACTGCTTAGCCTTTATTATTAACGACGGCCCAGGTAGATATTTAATATCTTCGTCTACTTATTGAATATAGAGTTTAGGAACTTAAACGAGAATATACCTATATCGGACATGCAATATTAAAACGAAAATATTGCGGTAGGTAATATATATTATATATACGCTATATATACGCTAAGCATATATAGGTTTTGACCACCCCTAAGGTTAAGGTAGGGTAGTAGGCCGAATATACGGTGCATAGTTAGATTGCTATATTCCTGTTAATATGGCATAGTATCCTTACATTTGCCTTATTACACGGAATTCTTATATATATTATCTACTATACCTAATAAAGCTACCAATCGACCTTGCTAATAACGTAGTTAAGGTAATAAAGTAGGGGGAAGTCCTAAGCCTTATTATGTGTATACCCTATATATGCCCTATATATGCTAATAAAACTACTTACTATTATATAGGTCGATTCATCCTATTGCCGCAGTACTATATTTTATGTAGGAAGTATAGGATATAGACACTACGTGTAGTGTATAGTAGTCTTAATATTAAAAATCGAATTACTGCTTTAATTAGAAAGGAAAGGATGCTATAATTTCTAGAGGGGATGGCATATACAGGTAAGTATAGATTAGATATATGCTAAGTATATATAGAGCCTAAGTAGAGTAGGTATACTACGCGAGTTCTCTATTAATTAACATAAAGAGAACACCAAGTAATGGATTCGGGTAATTTATAACTTTGATAACAAGTATTTCCTTATCGTATGCTGTACGTATACGCAAGCTAAGGCATTCCAACGCGTAACATATATCGAAATGGACCTATTATTTAAGATAGTTTAAGGCAAAACGAATTTATTCTTAATTGTAGGGTAGAACAAGAATTCTAAACGTATGCATATCCTATGCTATGCATATACTATATATAAGCTAAATAAATATAATAGGAATTAAGGTGTGGGTATATGCCTTTCTTAACCTAGAAACACGTATTACATACGCAAAGATGTTTTAGCTAGTATTTAAGGTTTTAGGTAATACCGCTTAATTATCTATATAATTTGCACATATTCACGGAACTGGACTTTATACTGCTATAGTTAATATATATAAGAAATAAGCTGGTGGTAAGTATACGCTTAGTATATACCTAGTATATGCTAATAATATACAGGCTTTGGAGATTACCTATATATAATTGACCCATCTCGTGAATGGGATGAACACCTTTAGTACATACTTGTATTCTGCCTAGTATATATTAAACGAAACTTTATAAAGCGCTTTCTAACTTATAAAGTAAGATATATTATAGAGCAGATATAGGAGGCCGAGACAGAGCAGAAACTAATAGCGCGTATATAAAGTATATACACGCTACATCTAGAGCTTACGTCTTAGATAAACAATAAGAAGAAAATATGGATACTAGCCGGGCTTATAAAGGAAAAGTTAAAGGTCCCTTATAAGTGGTGGGCATATATACAGAAGCATACTGGAATTAGTAAAAGTAGTTACTTTTAAGATAATAACTTTACTGGTTGAAAATTATGCGTGCTTGCTGTAGTACTACGGTAAATATATACGCTCTATATATATACTATATATTCTAATATTTTAGTATAGGCTTAAACTCCGTATATAAGAAATGTTTAATCTATAAGAGCTATATAAAGAGACAGGAATAGATAATATATGGAAAAATTATAGTAACTTAAAGCGGATAGTAGTGCAGCTATGGAAATAATATATGTATATACGCTGCAAATACGAAGTATATGCTAAGCTTAAGCAGCGTAGAAATAGTGGAAAGTAGCTGAGCGGCAAGCTAGAAATCCTGGCCTAAATCTTCCCTAGAATCCTTATAACCCATTTAATATCCCTAAGCCTACTATATTTAGTGGATAGATTATATCGCAGATAAGTATAGCAGATAATAATATTGCATTAGTATCGGATACGTTGCGTATATCCACCGTATATACAGCAGAGATGCTACTACTACTATCTTAAAGTTAAATACCCTAGACTGCGGGTAAGAGATATAGGTCTTACCTATCTACAGAGGAGCTAGAAAAGGAGGTATATATACTATATATAGGAAATATGGAGCGACGAATTAATGAATTAAAACAGGCTAAAGATATATATAATAAAGCAAAGGAACTAGCAGAGCTTAAGAAGTAGGCGTAGGAGTATAGTGTTAGTATATAGGCGTATATGCACGGTATATACATAACAAGTGTTATATAGAGTACTATTACTATAAGTAAAGAATTAATTAATGTGGGCTTATTGCCCCGCGCCCTATATTGGGCATATGCCTAGTATATCCGCTAGATAAACTTTACCAAAACTCCGACTGATTATGTACCCCAACTATATAAACTATATACTGCGTATATAGTGTGTAGGCCTAGTATATACCAGGACTTAAAGCTTAAGACTAGCTTATTGTACTATACGGGTAAGGCGGGACGATTAGCGGGTTGCGCCCGTAGCTTATATAGAGTATAAGCATAATATACGTAATGGAAGGAACTAAACTTACTAGAGCTCTCGCCACTACCACAACGGCCCGTTACCCTTTTGCTCCCTACTATAAAACGTTAGTGGCGTATATGCAGAGTATATATAAGGTAGACTTACCCTTTTGGCGGCAAGTAGACGGCGAGGGGGGCTCCTTATGGTCGCCTGGCGGGGTTAGGCCGCGCTATGTGTCATGCCCAAGCCCAACCCACTCAGCCATGCAAACTAAAAAGATAGCAGCAGTGTCTCGCGACTGGACGGGCTGCCGGTTGGAATGCCTTATAAGCTCTACAGCCCATACCGCCGTATGGGTAGCGCAAGGTCTAACACTATGCACATAGTTAGCATATGCTAAATATATACAGGTGAAATACTAACCCTACGCTTTAAGCTAGTGGAGGGAGTGGACGGGCCGACGTGCTGTTTCTCTTATATTAGCATACGCCTAGCATAAGCATATATTAATTTATGGTTAGTGGAAGATATTAGGGGTTTATATATGCGTAGTGTATGCGCGTATAAGCTAGCAATATAACTAAGTAGTAGTGTTGGTGATATATGTGTAGGGCCTATATAAAGTTGAACTTTGCTAGTGTCCTAGATATAGAGATAAGCGTTTATTTCCAAATCGGGTAGTAGCTCTAGTAGTGGCCGTGCTTATCCCTTATATACGCTACCCTTAGGCCTATAAGTACCTTTAGGTCTAAAATTAAACTTAGGGGGAATAAGTATATAGATATATAAATGGATAGATATATTAGGGTATGGTGCGTATATATAGAAGCAACGCTAGTGCTCTTACCTCGTGATAAAATTGCCTGCTAAATTAGGTGGCAAACCCCTGGTCTTAAGCGCTGTATTTAATTAGCTTAGGCTAAATATATGCTAGGTATAGAGTAAGCATACGCAATTAAAGTGTAGGCGTTTATATACTCCGTAATCCTTAACCCTAAAGGGCCACGGCTATATATAGTGTTAGTACTATATATGCATTATATATATATAACCTACCCGGGCTTATGTAGGTACCTAGTATCCCGCTAGCCGCTAAAGAGAACAAAACGCTTTAGAGCGCTATGTTATATTAGCGTTGTATATACATAGCATATACTAGGTATATACTTCTCCCCTATAATTAACTCCGTAGCCAACGTGTTGTTAATAGGAGGGTTAGTTACTATATATAGTAAGCATATACCTTAGCTATAATTATATAGTAGTATATACGGGTACTGCTATGCTCATTGCGGATATGGCGGCGGTACTATAACTATATTAGAGACGCAGATGCTGTGTATATGCAAAATATATACTTGGCTAGGCAGTAAACACCTAGCCGCATATCTACGTGCCATTTACTATAATATCGCAGCTATGTTTGTTGTTAGTATATGCTATATATAAGGTGTGGATATGCGACCTATACTATAGAGTTAACGGCAGATAGAACAGAGGCAGGATTGGGTGGATTTAGTTTACGCTTAGTATATATATATGATTTGCGTAGAGCTCTTCTGGCACCTACTAGCGTTGTCCTGGACCGTCATAGCTGGGGCTGTATAATATTAGCATATACTATGGATATGCGGTGCTAAGTTTACTTACGTCTTCCACCTACAGCTGCTGCTGCGGCGCGTGCTTTGTCTATTGTGAGCATATACCTTATATATGCGTTCTCTATAACTAACCTGGTGTTACCCAATTAGGATTAAGGTTGGTGATTGGGCCTGTATAATTCTATTAGTATACACTTCTTATAGGCATATACGAAGCATATGCTTACTATAATGGTGGCCGAAGTTGCTAGGGTTGGTGGCACTAGCCACTTATGGATTAACAAAGTCTGCGATTGTGAGGTTGCTTATAGTGAGCGTAGGCACAGCGTATATAAAAGTAAAATTTGAGAGTCTAGCCCTATGTTAGCATATGCAGCGCTTATATATAGGTTATGCAGTACATACCCGTGGTGTATGCGCTATAGTATTGTGGAGAAGTTATGGTGCGACCGCTGTTGTTATAAATATGCGACGTGTATGTACGGGCCATATTTTAATAACTTAGCTCGCTTATTTTACACTACAGCTAGTGGGATGTATATGCCCTGCATATGCATATTAAGCGTTAGATTATATTCTTTGTTTATTAAATACTTTAAATTCTATATTAAAATTAATTTGTATATGCGCTGTATATGCACAAGCTAAGCGTGGTTAGAAGTTAAGCATGGTTACAAAGTTAAACTTAAAGTTCTGACCACGTTGAACTTTCTAACCACGCCGAGTTTTTCTGTGACTACGCCGAGCTGCGAGCCCGGGTGGAAGCTAGTCGTGCACATTGCTGTACAACAACATGCCCAAAAAAAATTTTCCTAATATTCTCTACTCTCGATATAATATAGCTCTAAAGGTTATAATTATAGATAAGGAGTAAGCTCTTAAGAATACACTACGGCGATACTTCCGATTAGTTCCTTAGCTACTTTACCTTTAGCATATAGCTAAGAATGCCCTTACGTATATATAGGATAATTGGGTTATAAGGGCAGATTAATTAAATAAGGAAAAGGTTAAGGTATAAAGGCACCGTAATAACTTTATAAAGCGCTAAGCTAAATACTATAACTAAAAGTCTTTTAAGAGGTTTACTACTACCTGGGACCAGCTTATAGAGGACTGCTATAATTAAGAGCGCCTTACTAACTACTTATATAATAAGTGGTAGCTATATTAGAGGGAGTTTATAAGCTGCTATACTAATATTTAGATATACTTTAGAAATTAGTAAGCAAAAGTTAAGCTATATAAATATTCGCGTGTTAACTAAACGTACTTTTCCTAGTATCTTATTACAACTTAAGGGCGCGCCCTCTAAATTAAGCGCTTCCTTATAGTATCTAATAGCGATTTATTTAACGTGGTTTAAAATATTAAGAATCTTATTAAGAACGATATAAACAACTATATAATGATAATTACAAGGTAAAGAGACCGCCTACTGTATAATATTCGCAAGCTAGAGTTCAAAGATATCCTTATAAAAGTAACGCCTCTATACCTCTGTTATTTTAAGGACTAACTATAGCTTATAAAGGCAGCTAATTACTAGCTAAATTGTAGCGGCTAATAAACTGCGGTATACGGCCTTCTATACTGCTATATTTTTTATAAGCAGCTACACTAAAGCGCTACATTAGTATTAAAAATATAGCTTACCAAAATAGACGTATACTAGTAGTTTAATCGCCCTCTACTAGATCCTCCTACTAGCCCACCTATTAATCCTCTACTTCTTATCTAAGAGCCTCTAACTATTAAGCGCCGCTACGGCTGCCCGGCTGGCTTTATAGCTAGCTCTATAAATAGGCGTCGTATTAATACCGCAACTTATTATAAGCCCTTAGCATTTAAGTAAAATACTAAATATACTACCCGTGGGCGTAGGCGCGGGTATAGGCGCGGGCGTGCCTATAAAGGCAGCTCGCAGACAATAAGTAAAGGTAGTAGTAGTTAAATTAGTTCGCGTACCGCCTTATAGATTACTATATAGTCCAATTAATCGACTTAAGAGTAAGTAGATAGTATTATAGAAAGTATTATAGGTAGTAAGAATGGTAGAAATTAAGATACTACTGTAGATAACTTATAAGGTATTAGCGGTAGTATTTAACAGGCTTATAGAGGTTATAGGGCTTTAACCTTTTAGGAGAGCTTTACTAAGTGTAACGAAGCCTTATAGCAGGAACTACGGTAGACTTATTAATAGGCTAGGTATATAGGTAAATAAAAAGTCAACAACGTAATAATAACTAGTGGAGTAATTGCCTAATAGATTAACTCTAATTGTATTCTAAGATTTACTATAAAGAGAAAAACTATCTAGGTAGGGATTATGGTCCTTTAAATATATAACCATACTCCTAAGAAATCCTCTTTATATGTAATATACGTCTTATATATAAGGTATATAAGTCCCTCTTATTCCTCCCGTTTAATGCGTAGCACGTTATATAACCTTAGCTACTATTCCTCGTTATATAGTTCTATTGGCTCTATTTTAGACCGTGCCTTAATTAACTAACTAGCTACTTCCGATTCCTCTCCTAGTAGTTATAATATTGTACTTAAAGCGTCCGTAATACTATCTCCCTCCCTTTTATCTTTATCCTTAAAGACTTTTAATATCTCTAAGTTATCTACTAGCGGTATAATATCCGTCTAATTAATTTAGTTAATATTATTGCTTATTATACCTAAAGCTTCTTCTTCTTTATACGCCTAATATCGTGCCCGCACTATTACTGCGATATTATTGCTTAGTAAAATTATACTATCTCTATATTCCCGTTATTCGAAAGAGGGGTTAGTTTATATTATATTAGCGAGCCTATCTTTATAATAACCGTCCTTTTATTTAAAGTGCACTAAAGTAAATATTTATTTATCCTATAACGTTTACTTTACTTTTAATACTAAATATACGCGTTCTATTACCCTTAATAGTTATTTAGTTCCTTAGTTAATTTATCTTAGGGTCTCGTATTTAATCTACTACTACTTATCTTAATAGTAAGCTGTCTTAAGCTCTTACTAAGTTAGAATGTTCTTATAATACGGAGTAGAGGGCCTTAAATACCTATATTGCGGCATCTACTTAGTTACTCTATCTTAAGAAGGTCCGTAAAAAGGTCTGTTTTAAGGAGTAAAAACTTATAAAATAAGGTTTATAAAAACTTAGCAATAAAAGAACGAATTCTCTTTTAACTAAGAAGGAAACAGATCTAAGTAGTTTGGCAACTACTCTTCTTAGGTCCCCCTTAAGTAACTTATTTTTTAGTAATCCTTCTTTATTAATACTACCTAATCTAATCTCTTCTAATGCTTCTATACCTTTTTATAACGTTTTTTAGATTTCTTAATAGCTTCTAGGTAGTCTTATTATAGCTTATCCACTTAACTTTATACTATATTTTATTGTTAATATCCTTTTATCCTCTATACGTGTCTGCCTTATAAATTAATAGCTTAATATTCCCGTATACTAGTTCTAGTATTATAATATACTATATAGGGTAGATATTTATCTTAGCTAGTAGGTTTAACTTAAATATAATTAGTAAAGTCCTTTATATAATTTTAAAAGGTCCTAGTCTAATATAGTCTAACTTCTTAGTCGTTAACTCTTAAAATTTTTATATAGTAGCTATATTTTGTCCCCCTCCTTAAAATCTAGTCCCTTAAATCTCTTAGCGTTATAGCACTTTTTTATTCTTTGTTTAGCTATACTACTTATTTTCTTTACTTACTATAGTAATAACAATGTTCTTAGCTTATATCCGTAATTCGCCTTAAATAGTAATATGCCTATTCCTTCTTATAGTGTTATATTGTATATAAACTGCGTAACTAGTAATAACAATACCTAATTATTCTATATATAATTAATATAATATCTTAGATACTATTCTAGCGTCTAATTTAATCTTTCCGTTTAACTATCTGTCTATAAATAATATATAGTGGAAGTTACTACTCTAACTCCCTATTCTGCTAAAAATACCTCCTAAAATACTGCTATAAAATTTAGATCTCTATCTAATATAATTTTGCTTAGTGCTCCGTGTCTTATAAATACTTCTTTAATATAGATTCTAGTGACATCTTCCGCTAAGATTTCTTCTATATATGTTATAAAGTAGCCCTATTTAGTTAACTTGTCTACTATTACTAAGATTATATTATATTCCTATCCAGTAATAGGATCTCTTAACTTTAGTAACTTAACAATAAAGTCCTATAATATAACCTCCCATAGTCTCTCTAGTATTTTAATAGGTTATAGCCCTCTATATAGCTTATACCTTATTAGTTTATTCCTTTAGCAATCTAAATACTTCTTTATTACTTTTCTGGCTATACTCTAGATTCTGTTAATAATATATATTTTTAAAGTCTTAATACTAAGCCTATTGCTCTATTATGTTCTTAAGTTATTCCCTTATAGAAATCTTCTATAAAATACTCTACTATACTTTTTAGGATATACTTAGTTTCTTAATTTTTGTATATATCCATCTATAGATCTTCTAGCTATGCCTTTAGAATTCTTTATACCTAAAAGCTTTTTAGTATCTTATAGACTCTTTCTGGTTTATTATCCTCTTAAGTTATTACTAGCTTAGGGTAATTATATTTAATTAATCCGTCCTTATCTCTGTATAGCATTACTCCTAATAGTTTCTTATTATTCTATAATTTAGCCTTTTTACTTAGTACGTCTGCCCTTATATTTTTAGTTCCTTTAGTATACTAAATCTTAAAATAGTATTCTATAAGCATCTCTACCTATTTAACCTATCTACGATTAAGTTCTTTTATTATTAGGAACCCTATTAGGTTTTTATAATCCGTTTTAACTATAAATAGTTTTTCTACGCCTTATAAGAATGCTCTCTATTTCTTAAGTGCTATAACTATACCTAATAACTCCTTATTATAGACGTTATAGTTTAACTCTAGTAGTATTATCTTCTAACTATAGTATACTATTAGATGCTATATATTCTTATACTTCTATAGTAAATATACTCCTAGTATAAAGTTTAATATATCTATTTCCATAACCGTGTCTAGTCCTAGTTAGTAAATTTTAAGGATTAGCTCCTAGGTAAACAACTCCTTAAGTTCCTTAAATAGCTTCCTCTACTTATCTCCCTATGCCTATAGTTCCTCTTTTTTTATAAGCCTAGTAAACAGTTTAATATTCTTTAACTACTATACTATAAACCTCCTATAGTAATTGCAAAACCCTAAAAATAACCTTAACTATATTACGTTTTCCGGTTCTTACTAATTTACTATAGCTTTAATCTTCCTTAGGTCTATACTAATATAACTTAGTTTAATAATAAATCTAATAAAATTTATCTTCCTAGTAAAGAACTCGCATTTCTTAATTACTACTAGCATCTATTTTTCTTATAGTCTCTTTAAGACCTATTTAACGTGTTCCCTATATTCTTCCTTAGTTATTAAGTAGATAATAATATTATCAAGATATACTATAACAAACTCATTAAGGTATTCTCCTAATACACTATTAATTCTCTTTTAAAATATTACTAGTGTATTTATTAATCCAAATTGTATAACTAATAGCTTATATAGTCCTTCTCTTAATCTAAAGGCTGCCTTTTATTTATCGTCCTTCTTAATTTTAATCTAATAGTATGCCTATCTTAGATCTATCTTTATAAAGATTTACGCATTACCTATTTAATCCTAGATTTCGCTAATTAAGGGTAAAAGATACCTATCCTTCTAAGTAATGCTATTTAACTACCTATAGTTAATACATAACCTAAGTTTTCCGTTCTTTTTTAGTATAAATAATACCAGATAACTTACTAATAACTATAATAGTCTAATATATCCCTTATATAAGTTTTCCTAGATAAACTCTTTAAGTGCTCTTAACTCCTCTTAAGTAAGCTTATAGGTTAGAAAGAACCTTAAACTTATTTCTAGTTCTAACTCTATCTTATAGTCCTATACTATATAATCTACTAGCTTTTTACTTTTTAGGCTTTATAGTTTCTTGCTATACTTATAGTATCTTTTTAATATATAACTTAAGCCTCGCTTAGTCTCTTTATATATTACTCTAACTTAATACTATACTAACTTAGTTTACTATCGCGTTTTATAGCGTTAAGTATCCCTAATATTAACCTAATCCGTAATCTAATTAATCTTTAGATTATATTCCTATAACTAAGGCATTTTTAATACTGCTTTATCCCGTCCAAATAGTAGGATATTAAAAGACATCTTAATTTGTCTCCCTTTAATAGTTATCTAAATAGGTCCTATTTTAAGATTAATAATACCTCCTCTATAGGCTATCGGGTCTCCTAAAATTATAACTAATAGGTAAAATTGCTCCTTCTATCTATAAGGTAATCCCATTCTTTTAACTATTACTAATAAGATATAGTTCCGCGTTACTCTACTATCTATTAATACTTTAAACTGTTAATCTTACTAATTAACTTATAAATTTAGGTACTATCCTTAAATTCCTTTAAGGGTCTAAGGCTTTACTATTAGCTCCCTCTAGTTCTATAGGCCTCTACTTTTCTTAACTATTAACTACTTAATCCTTATACGCTAGCTCGTTTTTTAGCCAATGCCTAGTTTGCTTTTTATCCTCTATATACTATAGACATATATTCTTTAGGCATTCCCACTACTATTATCTATCTAGGCATTCTTCTATAAGGAATTTTTTTAGTTAAAGTATTAAGTCTCCTAACTCCTAAACTTCTACTAGATGCTATCCGTATATATACTTAGCATTTTTATACTATTACTTATCTAGCGCCCAATATATCCTTATAGGGTATTTCCGATTCTTTTCTTTTGGGGTTTTATATATTTTATATATATTATCCATATATATAATCTATAATAGCGTATAGTATACTAAGTACTTTAGGTTAACTCTTAACTTATTTTTATTCTAAAGTTTAAACCTTTATTATATTAATCTAAATGTTGGTATACATTAACAACGTGCAGAATATATATATCGTAATAATATGTACTATGCGGTGTTATTAGTAGATTCTTGTTGTTCTATCTACACGTCCTAATGATACATATACGCGACTTGCGTAGATTACGTGCTTTATATACGTAATACATAAAACAAATATCTACCGACACTAGAGCAACTCTAAAGAAAACCAAATCGTACTATTCCCGTTATTTGTAGCGTATACGCAATAACTGGCTCTTCCGTCTATAATATACAGTAGCTTCTCCTTTAATCCTATCCTAGTTATATAACGCTTATAACAGCTTATATAAATGCCGTTAACTTAGTTGCTTAGTTAATATGTGCACGGAGCAGAATAGGATTTAGGTAGTAGTCCTGGCAGAGCTTAGCAGGATTTAGTAGACTTGGCAGAATATGGCAGAATGCCGTAGATTACCGTTAGATTGCCGTAGATTGCCGTCAAATTGTTGTTAGATTGCCGTTTTATAGTTAGTCTCTAATTACTAAGTCGGTAGAAACAGGTAAATGTGTGTAAGGTGTTGCGGGGGTATTCCGTGATAATTACTATCCGATAAAGATACTAAACTAAGGAAAAAAAGGAGAAAAAGAAGGATTATTAGGGGTAGTAGGTGGATATCGCAAGGGCCGCCAAGGCGCTAGTGGTAAGCGAGCCAATGGCGATTTTTTATACCAGGTATAGAAAATCCTAATTAGCTGGTTAAATTTAGGGTCCATAGGTAGCGTGCCCTAGCACTATTATAACGCTAAGCCAGATCTAAGTTTGTTTATTTAACCTACTCCATAGCCTACAGTTCTAAGTAATTAGTATTAATTAACTTCTTAAGAGCCGTAGATGCCTTGCTTTTAGTCATCGAGTTAGTAGGGTTACTATTACCGTTAATTTACTTAACTTCCGTAATTTTTCTGCGTTTATACAACTAACGAAGACATATAACGTCTATTATAAGACGTTTCTCTCACGTAGTGCCTAGCTTAATAAGACATTTGTAAAGTAATTTTAAGTCGGTGCAAAGTACAAGTGGAAGTTTAATCTATAGGAGTTGTTTAACGGTTAACTTAATTGCGGCGCTGATATTAAATCCATAGGCTATTGCGTAGAGTTCTAAGGCTAGTACGCTTCTAGTAACTCTCTTACATTTAATTAATAACTAATAGATGATATTAACCTTATATAACGCGTCCTCTAATACTAGTATATATCCTATTTGTAATAAGAGGTCCTTATTATTAGCGAATAAGGCGTTAGTAAAAGCAAGTAGGCGTAATATATTAATGTCTAATTTAACAAATATAAGGCCTCTTATTAGATTATTAATCTGCAATTATAGTTGTTTATTAAGTACTGTAACATCTTCCTTCTTAGGGTTAATTACCTAGGTAGCAAAGGAGAGATTAAAGAAAGCTTCTGGTTAACATATAGAGGTAATATACGTACCTCTTACGCGTTACGCAATGTATTATTCCTTTATAGTCAGTGCATTACGGACAATACCTCTTAAGCTCGTGGTTGTAGCTATCTTACTAAGGTAGACCGTATTTAGGTTCTTATACTGGTGTTTCTAGGTTATTATAATATTACCTTCCCAAGAGAGTTAAATAATGCATCCGTTAAATTTAAGTGACTACTTAACCGTAAGCTGCTCGCGCTCTTTTACAAGAAATTAAGCCTTTTTTAGATGTTATTGCTCCGCGTCCGCAAAGGTGGTATTAGCTAGGAAGAGAGTATCGTCAGTTTGGAGGCTAATAATGCCAAAGTAGTTAGGAGTGTTGCTCTATAAGAGGTAAGGGTTGTACGTTAATAAGTTTATATCTAACTCCTTAATATAATAGTTATAGTAGGTTATAAACTAGTAATTGCCTACTTCTAAAACACCGTATAAAGGCTTAATTACCTTTAGGATGGAGTCCTTTCCGATGCCTAGTTAGCTTCCTAATTCGTAAGGTAGTTGGATATAGAAGTCTTAATTTAGCTTTGTAAGAGACTGGACGTACGCCTAGGAGATATCTTATAGGTATAACTATATGCCGTTACCTCGTAGTATCGCTGCGATGTATAGAATAAGGCGTTAGCTAACTCGTTAAATAGTAGGTAACTAGGTTAGTATAATGCCCTTTTTAAGATTATTATACGCTTAAACAACAAGTCTTAATTTCTTAAAGGCTTTATTAGTACCGGGGTTCTTAATCTTATCTATAAATTATAAGTTAAAGATTCTAACTCCTACAGGTACGTCCTAAGGGTTAATTATCTTAAATACGCCCTTTTTAATTAGTCCTATAATTTCCTTTTAATAGGACGTTTTAAACTGCTTATGGTTGCTATCCTCTTATAAAAATACGGTAATATCGGCGGTATTAATGTAAGGGGGATACTTGCGGGGTCTTCCTCTTCCTTAACAAGGTGGTTGTACTTCTCCGGTTTTAGTAGGGGACGGTTTCTATATAGAGACGGTTTCTATGGACGGTTCGTATATACGGACAGTTTCGTTAACTTAAATATTGTTAACTTAAGTGCCGTTATCTTAAATATCTTTAACTTAAATATTTCTAGGGTCTGTTAAGTACGGTTTAATAGCGGTGCTGCGGAACTTTATAGGGCCGCTAAGTAGGTTAACAGCACACGTTTCTCCTTTAACATTTAGTAGGCTATATAGTCCTACCCAGTATCCAGGTTGTCCTATATTACCTTCTCTCTAGACTAGTACTAAAGAGTTAAGGGGTAGATTATAAATTGCGGTAGTACTAGGGCCATTATATATGTTAAGTGCATCTATAACCTAGCGCTCCGCTTATATCCTCTTTACTTCCTCTATAGCTTTCTTAAATGCAATCGCACGCTATATTATTATAGGTAAAGGTGTGTCAGACTCTGTTATTTAGGGGTATGCTCTAAATACTAATAGCGTAGGTATTAGACCATCTAGTCCTACGGAGTCGTTAATTGCTTTAAAGGCCATTTATAGTACTATATCCTTATTAATTCCTAGAACCTTAAAAGTAATAATATAGTATATATGTCGTAAGGGGCCGTAGTAACGTTCTACTATGCCGATTAAGTTGTAAGCTTTAACCGGTACACTCTTTATAGTAGTACCTATGTTAACCGTGTATTACTTAAACTCTTTACTAATAAAGTTCTTTCCTACGTTATATGCAATCACGTTTGGGGGGCCTAGGTATATATTAATCTAGCACGCTCGTAACATATCCTATATATACTTAGCGCTAATATTCTATAGCTATCTACCTGCTTAAAATCGGGTGCCTTTATTAACAATATAAAGTACGGGCTTACTATTAATATACATAATGTTAACGATAATACAGTAGTTAAAATTAATGTCGTCCTTTAAGGTAAATCTAAATCTGCCTGGTAACTTTCCGTGTTTTTAACAGTATAAGTAGTAGCGGGTGATATGCTTAAGGGTCTTTTAATTAGCATCGTTTTCATAACCAGCGCGGTCCAATATTCTCTTAAGTCGCTCTACTAACGGATATCTAAAGCGTTGGTGTAGGCGTCGCAATTCTACATTAGTTAAGTAGCATGGGTTTTAGTTAAAAGACTCTATAATAAATATATATAACGAGGTATCCTATAGTAGAAACGGGTGTCC
>Ga0307515_10012329_pt1 | contig 16087 bp, 4 predicted proteins | sample 17_EM_MG_FD_194513 | JGI IMG/M metagenome (GOLD analysis project Ga0307515, IMG submission 194513) | Populus trichocarpa ectomycorrhiza microbial communities from riparian zone in the Pacific Northwest, United States - 17_EM | ecosystem: Host-associated > Plants > Roots > Unclassified | place...
GAAATTAAAAAACTGCGAGAGCTGCTTAAAGCTAGAGATACCCCTATATCTAATAATAAGTCATTATTAAACAACTAAAGACTTACTATAGTCCTTTAGGCCCTATCCTAGCGCCTTAGTAGACCTACTAAGGCTAATATAGTACTAAGACGGTCGGTAAAGGTCGTGGACCCCCTACTACTTATAGACGGAACCAACCCTATATTTAATAATTAGAAGCTTTAATTACGGGATAAGCTTAAAGTTAATATAAACTACTTCCCTAGCGCCTAAGCTAAAATAGCCTACGTCTTCGGCCGTACTGGCGGAGACGCTTAGATATATTTACGCCTGTAATACACTAAAGACTTAGTAGACCCCTTTATCTCTAAAGAAGAAATAATTAAATACTTATCTTCTATTTATAAAGACCCTTTTAAAGTATAGACCGCCCGCCTTAGCTATAAAAGCCTAAACATAAAAATAATGGAGATCTTTTCAGCCTTTTAAACCCGCTTCCTATACCTAGCTAAATAGGCTTAGATCCCCTAAGAAGACCTACTACTAGACCTCTTTAATAAGCTTACCCTAGACCTATAGCGGGCCGTATTGCTAGCTTATACTATAGTATAGACATTAAAGGAACTTATGGACTATTACCTAGCTATTAACTAAGGCCTCCGTTAAATTAAGGTATGTACTAATTAGCTAAAAATTAGAAACCTTACAAACCAGGCCGTAAGTACTATAAGTACGGCCCGTAGTGCCCTAGTATAATTGGTAACTCTTATAACTAACCTAGTAGCTAGCCGTATAGCTACCCCTATTACGGGCCTAGTATACACCTAGCCTATATATAGCGACCCCTATATATAGGCCCTTAGCGATTAAAGAGCTTACTTCTTATATAGTTAAATAGGCTACCCTATAAGGAACTACCTAATAAAGGTAAAGACAAATAAGGTCCTATTAATTTAGGAGAATAGTATATTAGGAAAATATTCGCAGGATAAGATTTAAGCAGACTTTGGTTTTCGCGTTTCGCGTAATTAACATGCAATTTAACCAACTTAACGCGCAATTAACTAACTTAATATATCTAAAAGTTAAATAATACGTAGTTAACCTACTTAATAACTTTAAAAGCTAACTATATATTCCTTAACACGCAGTTAACCTACTTAACATATTTAAAAGTTAAATAACACGCAGACCTACTTAATGGCTAACTGTATATTCCTTAACATGCAATTAAGGTAAAGTTATATACTAATTACGCAAATGAATTTTTATACAGTTTTATTACTTAAAGGCTCTGTATAAGGCTCTATATAAAGCTCTATACAAAGCTCTATACGAAGCTCTATACAAAGTTTTACGTATAACGTATTCCACCACTTAGTAAGCCACACCAGTCAGTAAGCCACCCCAAAAACCACCAAAAATCAGAAAATCTGTGCCTTAATATCTCAACAACGGCTTAATAATAAATTCCGAAATTTTATAATTAGCCTTTTATACCTATTTTAAACCTCTTATTAGATTTAAAAAGTAATCTATTGAGTAGCTCTAGAGATATCGCAATTTAGCCTAAAATTGGGGGCCAAAACCTAATATCTCAATAACGGCCAGGCTTATTACGCTAGAATTTTATTAAGAGTCTTAAAGTAGGCACAAAAGGCTAATTATAAAATTTCGGAATTTATTATTAAGCCGTTGTCGAGGTATCGAGGTGCAGTTTTTCCGATTTTTGGTGGTTTTTGGGGTGGCTCACTGACTAGGGTGGCTCACTGACTGGGGTGGCTTACTGAGTGGTGGAACACGTTAGAGGCTCTGTATAAGGCTTTACGCGAAGCTCTACGTATAAAGGCTTTGCATAAAGCTCTATATAAAGCTTTGCATAAAGCTCTATATAAAGCTCTATATAAAGCTCTATATAAAGCTCTATATAAAGCTCTGTACGAAGCTCTATATAAAGCTCTATACAAAGCTCTATATAAAGCTCTGTATAAAGCTCTATATAAAGCTCTATATAAAGCTCTATATAAAGCTTTATATAAGGCTTTACACGAGACTTTATATAAAGCTCTGCGTATAGAGGCTCTATATAAAGCTCTACGTATAGAGGCTCTACGCGAAGCTCTATATACAAAGGCTCTACACGAAGCTCTATATTAGGTCCCCGCTATATTCCTAATTACATCTACACATACCTCTACCCTATATAGCCACCTTATTTTTTACCCTTCCTTCCTTATATCCTCTCTACCTAGGGAGGTACCAGAACGGCAGCTAGTAGAGGACCGTTACTAGAACTAGACGACTATCGCTAAAACTAGATAACTATTGCTAGAACTAACTATTGCCAGAACTAGACAACCGTTACTAAAACCAGACGATAACCGTTTAAATAACTAGCTAGCAAACACTATAAATAATTCAATTAATTAATTAATTGAATTAAACCAGAGCTTTAATATTAGCCCGTCACTAAATCGAATTAAGGCCTCCTAGGGAGGCACCCTAGACAACTACCGTTTAAATATAATCAGGGCCTTTAATCGGGCCAACCCCTCCCCAAAATTAAATCATATACTAACACAGGCAGGCAGGCAGGCAGGTAGGTAGGTAGGTAGGAGACGACCGTCGCCAGAACCAGACGACCGTCGCCGTCGCTAGACGACCGTCGCCAGAACTAAACGACCGTCGCTAGAACCAGACGACCGTCGCCAGAACTAGACGACCGTTACCAGAACCAGACGACCGTCGCCGTCGCTAGACGACCGTCGCTAGAACTAGACGACCGTCGCTAGAACCAGACGACCGTCGCCGTCGCTAGACGACCGTTACCAGAACCACACGACCGTCGCCAGAGCCAGACGACCGTCGCCAGAACTAGAACACCGTTACTAGAACCAGACGATCGTCGCCAGAGCTAGACGACCGTCGCCAGAGCTAGATAACCGTCGCTAGAACCAGACAACTGTTACTAGAACTAGATGACCGTCGCCAGAACCAGACGACCGTCGCCAGAGCTAGACGATAACGACTAGCCAGCGAACACTATAAACGATTCGATCGATCGATTGAATTAAGGCAGTATAGACAGGTAGGCATAAATAGGGAGATGCTAACGGGTAGGCAGATGTAGATAGGTAGGTAGATACAGATAGGTAGGCAGATGTAGATAGGTAGGTAGATATAAATAGGTAAGTAGATATAGATAGGTAAGCAGATACAGATAGGTAGGTAAATGCTAACGGGTAGGCAGATATAGATAGGTAGGTAGATATAAATAGGTAGGCAATGCAGATAGGTAGGCGATGTAAATAGGTAGGCAATATAGATAGGTAGGCAATGTAGATAGGTAGGCGATATAGGCAGGTAGGTAAATAGGTAGGTAGGTAAGTTAATAGGTAGATAAAAGAGAACCATTATTATATTAAATTATCTAAAATAATAATATTTATTTTACTAGCCTTATAAATAGCCTTAAAGTAGCTTTTATTTATTTAAAATATGCTATTAGTATAAAAGAGGTAAATATAATTGTGGTTACCAAATACGTAGATTGCTGGCAGGTTGCGCGTAGGTTGCGCGTAGGCTGCGCGCAGGCTGCGTGTCAAAAAAATACGACATAGGCTAGTCGGTCGAGTTGCCAAATGCCCTCAACTGCGCGCTAACTGCGTCAACCACCAACCATTAAGGCCATTAGTAGGGTACTATATTTTGCCGATGTATAAAGCCGGAAAAAGAGGAACCTTAGAGGAAGACTCCTCTCTAGGGTTAAAAGGGATTAATATATTATATATCGATCTAGGCCAGCTAGTTAGTAGAAGAAGCTGCACTATCCCTTATACTTTATTTCGCAATAGATACTAATTTTTAACCTCTACTTTAGCTAACTTAGGAGTGAATGCCTTTACCTTAATTAATATAAAGTACGCTATAAAACTGGCTAACTTTTTAAATGTACCCCTTAAAGAACTGCCCAAACTAATTCCTATTTGCGGCTATAACGGATAAATAGGGCCACCTATTATAACTATCTTATAAATCTACCTCCGCGTTAACGGACGAAGGTAATATAACGTCCCCTTCCTTATTATAGACCTTAGAAGCTATAATATAATCTTAAAAAGAAAATGGCTAGCCTATTTAGGCTTATAGCTTAATATACGGAACAGGCAGCTTATCTAGCCCAAAACTATGCCCCTAACGCCTTCCTTTATAAAAGAGATTAGTATTATAATAGAAAACCTAGTACGGCCGTAGATAAACACCATTTACTAGGCTAATGCGACGCGTAAGAACTAGGCTTTTAAGAAGAATATACAGCTTAATCTATAACGGATTTATATATTACGCCGCCCCTAGACTGCCTATATTATACTACCCGCACTAAAGACTCAGGAAGTTGGTAGTAACCTAGCTAAATCCCTAATAGAGAACTTAGGCCCTATATAGCTATAAAGGAAGGCTAGGGATATTAGATAATATACTAAACTAATAAACTAAAAGGATAACTTATGGAAAATGGAACGTAAGCTAAGGAAGACTATAAACCCTATACCGCAAAATACGGCCTAATAAATATTTATAAAGAAACCTACGAACCTCCCACCAGTTAATATCTATTATATTAGCGCTATAGGATTCTACTAGAACCTAGTTCAGCCTAATACCGTCGCCTTTATAACTAGCTTATACGAAATTAATTAAATAATTAAAGAGAAAGAAGCCCTAGCCTAAGAGAAAAGCGAGCTTATAGATAAGGAGCTAGTAGAACAAAAACTGCCCTATTAATACTAGAAATTTAAAGACACCTTCTCTAAAGCAGCGTCTAATATACTCCCGCCTTACCGACCGTACAACTATAGGATTAAAATTAAGCCGGATAAGGTAGTTACCCTTAGCTATAGCCCCCTCCGACAGCAATCTACTACCGAATTATAGGCTATAAAGTAGTATCTTATTAATAACCTGGACAAGGGCTTTATTAAGCCTAGTTAAGCCCCTTTTAACTCCCCTATTTTTTTTACTAAAAAGCTAAATAGAGGACTTTATTTCTGTATCGACTACCATAAGCTTAATAATTTAACCCTTAAAGACCGCTACCCACTGCCTTTACTTAATAAGACTTTAGCCTAAATAAGTAGAGCTAAAATCTTTATAAAGCTTAATATCCGCTAGGCTTTTTACTAAATTAGGATGGACCCTAAATTAGAAGACCTTACTTTATTTCGGACCTGTTATGGAACGTATAAATATAAAGTACTACCTTTTAGACTAACTAACGGACTGGCTATATACTAACGATATATAAATAATGTACTATTTAACTACCTTAACGACTTCTATACAGCATACCTAGATAATATTATAATCTACTCTAAAAATAAACTAGAATATAAAGAGCATGTCTATAAAGTCCTATAACGGCTTTAGGAAGCTAGCCTCTAAGCTAATATTAAGAAGTTAAAATTTAGTGTTAAGCGTATAAAGTACTTAGGGTTTATTATTAGTATAAATAGGATTAAGGCAAATCTAGAAAAGACGGCCGTAATTAACTAATAGGTACCCTTAAGGACCGTAAAGGGGGTATAGTTATTCCTAGGGTTCTATAACTTCTACCAACGCTTTATTAAGAACTATAGTAGGATTACCTAGCTACTAAGCCTACTTACCTATAAGGACCGGCCCTTTTACTTTAACACTATATATAGGCAGGCCTTTAATAAGCTTAAGAAACGACTGGTCTCTACTTCCTTACTCGCCTACTTTAACCTAGAACGGCCCTTAATACTAGAAACCAATGCCTTAGATAGTGTTATAGCTGGCGTTTACTCCTAAAAGTAAATAAATGGAGAATGGCACCCTATTACTTACTATTTAAAGACTATAGTAGATACTAAGCTAAACTACCCAATTTACGACAAAGAAATGCTAGCTATTATCTCTAGCTTTTAGCACTAGTGAGCCTAACTAGAAGGCACCCCTAAGTCTATCTAGATAGTTTCTAATTATAAGGCCTTAAAATATTTTATAATAATAAAGGCCCTTACGGCCCAATAGGCGCGCTAGGCGGACACCCTATCTTAATTTAACTTCCTAATTATATATAAGCTAAGCACTACTAACCGTACGGACGCCCTTATAAGGCGTAAATAGGATATAAATAACCAGATAGCTGTAAAGATCTTATTATAGACCTAAGCGCTATTATAACCAGAGCACCTTAACTCCTAGATATGGGCAGAACTAAATACAGACTCTTTAGATGCCGAGATATACCCTACTAACTCTATAGAACTAGACCTTATTAATAAACTACTATAGGTAAACTATACGGCCCCTTCTTTATAGGAGTACTGCGAAAAGGTAAAGAATATTTCTAGCCCATAGTCCCTTAAAAGTAGACTACTTAAGCACTGTAAACGGCTAGTAGTAGTAAAGGAACAGAACTTACGGACTCGGCTTATTACTGAGGCATATACCTAGGTCTCTACGGCCCACCCCAAAAAAAATAAAACCTATAGGATTATTGGCGACCGCTACTACTAGCCTAGAATAATTATAGATATTAACCGCTATATATAGAACTGCAATAACTACTATAGGTCCATAATTCCATAAGATAAAACCCTAGGACTATTAAAACCCCTCTTAATACCTAACCGCCCCTAGTAATATATCTCTATAGACTTTTATAAGCTACCTCTAGACCGTAACGGATATAATATAGTTATAATCCTAGTTAATTACTTCGGTAAGCGCCTATTCTTAATTCCCTATTACAAAAATATCGATACTAAAGAGGCGGCCCAACTATATATCTACTACGTCTACCAAATTTACGGACCACTAGATACTATTATATCCAACTATAGGCCGCAGTTTATATTAGCCTTTTGGAATAAGTTTACCCGGATCCTAGGCATTAAGCTAAAGCTTTTTATAGTATATTACCCCCAGATAAACGGTTAAATGGAGATTATAAATTAATACTTGGACTAGAGACTCCGGCCTTTTATTAACTACTTCTAAGATAACTAGGCTAAACTATTACCCTTAATAGACTACGCCCAAGCGACCCTACCCCATAACTCTACCGGATTTGCCCTTATTTAACTAGAAATAGGTTACCTACCCCATATAAGCTTTAACTAGGAAAAACCAAAAGGGCCCTAGACTGTACGCGAAAAACCATCTTACGAGGAAGCCTAGTAGTACGCTAAGCGCTTAGAAGAAGCTTAGAAAGTAGCCCGTATAAACCTAAAAAAGGCCTAAAAATTAATAAAATAGTAGGCGAATAAGCATAGGCGCGAGCCTAACTTTACTATAGGCGATATAGTCTAGGTTATAATAAAGAACTAAAAGATAGAACGGCCTAGCCGTAAGCTAGACTATAAGATAGTAGGACTGTATAAGATTCTTAATAAAGTAGGCAACTTATACAAGGTTAAGCTCCCAGACTTAATTAAAGTTCACCCTATCTTCTTACTGGATAAGCTACGGAAAGCTATAAATAACCTACTACCCGGATAAAAAAATTAACCTCCCCTCCTAATTTAAGTTAATGGCGATAATAAATGGGAAATTAAAGAAATACTAGCCTATAAACTTATAAAGGGAACGTTAAAGTATCGTATTAGTTAGAAAGGATATAACCTAGACCCTACCTAGTACCCTATATAGAACTTTATAGGTAGTCCCTATAAGCTTTAGCAGTTTTATAGCTGTTACCCTAATAAACCCAGACCGCTAAAGTACCTAAATAAGTGGATAGAATGTTAGTATAACAAAGATAATAAGCTACTAAAAGAACATAAGGATAAAAACACCCTAGAAATTTCTTAGTTATATAAGGTCTTAAGATATCCAGGAACTTTAACCGGCGGTTAAAGTTGTCTAATTAGTCAGATTCTCTTGCTAAGACTTTTAGCGACAAAGCCTAAGGGCAGGCTTTTTTAGAGGGGGGGGTAATATTATAGTACTGGCAGAACCTCGCACCGGCAAATTGCTACAGATTGCTGCATATTGCGGTCACGTAACGTGAAGATCCTATAAAATATCAAACGGCGCTGCCCTTCTTCTCCTTTCCTTTCCCTAGCTTTAGATTCTCGTTTATAGATAATCCAATCGTACAGGCTTACGCGTCCCTTTTGCCGTGCCCATGCCTTAATTGACTAAGTCGCTAACATTTAGTAGCTTTATTGTAAGCTTTTATAGTATATAGGAATTAAACAAGCAACTTAATTATAAATGTAGCTCTAAAGCGTCTATATATATATAAGGAAGGTATAAAAAATAAGATAAAAGGGGAGACTAATATATAGTTAAAATAGGGTTATATAAGATATATAAGGTTTATAAGGGTAGTGCTAACGCTAGTAAATAGGGTAATATGCAAGGTCCGGTAGTCGGTTACATTTATTATTACGGACCTTATATTAGCAGTAGTGCGACTACTAAGAAGGGATATAAATAGGTTAGTTAAGATAGTATGGGAGGCACTAGAACCGATTAAGCTATGGGATAAAGGGTAGCTGAGTTATATAGCTAGTTACGTTATAAGTTTAAAACATAAAAACGTAGGAATATAGGAATGTAATATATCGACGTACTAACGTACCAACGTACTAAACCCTTTACTATAGGGAGGAGTTATATATTTAAGGACACACGGTCTCTATAAAATAGTTTCTCTTTTTTTATAGTAAATCTTAGAATATAATTGGAGTTAATCTGTTAAGCAACTACTCCACTAGTTGTGTTTACGTTGTTAATTATTCTATACCTATATACCTGGCCTATTAACAAGTCCACTATAGTATTTCCTATAAGGCTTTGTTATATATTTACTACCACAGTTATAGTAAAAGAAGTTAAATAATATACCACTAAAAGCAGCAGCTACGACGGCGTCTATAGTAGCAACTACCTTAAGATTAGGTAATAACACCAGTATAGCAGATACTAACTCACAACTAGTTATCGTTAGACAGCTATAGGAAATAGTTAATTAATTAACAGATAATAATAGGATACTTAAAGAAAGGATTAATGGAATTGGAGCAGCTAAGGTTAAGTTACTCTTAATTAAGCGATTCTTAGGGGAGAAGTTAAAACTTAAAGGATTCCTTATGTAAATGCACTTTAAGGTTATATAGGAAGGAGTTAAACTAGGAACACCTATAGATTAAGTTACTTACGTAGGACTATTCTTAATAGGAAGAGTACTTAAGTAATTTAAACCTTACCTTACGGAGGTATAGGAATACGGTATAACAACTACTAACTAGGAAGTATAGTATATATTCTTAAGTTAAAACGGGTTCGCGGAATAATTAATATAGATATTTAGAGACCCGGAGGTAACTATAGTAAAAAGAAAGCTTTAAAACCTAATATAAAGAACTTTAGTAATTAAGTATACAACGTAATTTTAAATATTAGTAATATAGGTTAAATGGAATAATAAGGCGCTTATAGCATAGTATAAGTAAGGACTTAAGGTAAAGGTCGAGAATATAATTATCCTAATAGAAGATGCAGATACTCTTAGGGATTTAATTAACTAAGTAATTAAGATTAATAACTGGATCTACTAAAGAGAGTAGACTAAGAAGGGTTAGGATAGAGTTCTATAGTTATATAAGGCGTAGGGTACACAATAACAAAGTTAAAGTTAAAAACTATAGTATAGCGTATAGCTAATAGACCTAAGCAGTACTAAAGAAAATAGGAAATAGAATAAATAACTATAGAAACCTAAAGGATAAGAATTAAGTAATTAAAGGTCTAAGGAGTAGAGGCTAAATTAGGGATCTTAATAATAGAAGATATTAGGCGGACTCTATAGCAAAAAAAATAGTTTAAAAAGGAGCTTATATAAATTGTAGAAAATAAGATTACTTTATTAGTGTTGGTATGACTTTTACAACGTGCAGAATACATATATCACAATAATATGTACTATGCGGTGTTGTAGATAGATGATTCATTCTCTAAGATCTATGTGTTGTAGGAAATGTAGTTCCTCGCGTATTCCCCCTAACCCAAATGAGACTAGCGTTAGGGCTTAAGGAATATCGCATGCTCCAATGCAACTATTCTAGCGACACTGGGAGTACTTTAAAAATGTGAAGAACTAGTATCCTACAACTCTGCACTTTAAAAAAGTCTATACGCACTTCTCCTTCCTTCCTTATCCTACCCTATGCCTTGTATGATGGTATCAAGTTATATACCGGTGTTAAGTCTCTGGAATGCCAAGAATTGGTTATATCCTGCTATAAAGCGTTTTAAGGCTCTAGTGTCAATCATTGCACCCATAAACTTAGTGGAGGTATAGTATAAGGTCGTATTGTACGCAAGCAGGCCTGTGTCAATAGGGAATACGTCTGTTATAGTATCAATAGTTATAACTGCATATCTATATGCTAGTATTCCCTGGTAAGACGTAACAAGTTTGTTATCTATATCGCCTCGTATCTCCTGCCTTAGGCGGGCTTCCTTTTCTGGAACATATTCGAATCGTGGTTCTCAATTAGTTAATGCAGTTATAATATTTAGTTGAGGCTCTGGTGACTAAGCTGGGGTAGGAAGGCTATGTGGAGGATCGTCCTTTGAGGCTTGCGGGCCTATTGCATCGTTTTAAGGGTTGAGCTCCTCTTAATCAGTCGCTTAATCTTAATTTCCACCAGATTCTACCTGTCGACTTCCATCGATATCCACTTGAGTCTCGTCCTCATCTAACGTTTCCATAATCTCTTCCTTTGACGTCTCGTCTGATTCGGTAGTGGTCGTCATTTTTAGGATTTATGGGGTCAGGCAGGGTCCAATTAGTGTCTTAGCAAAAACCTTATTTTGACATTCTGAACTCTTAGTTTAATTGGTTGGTTGGTTTATTAGTTAGGTTTATAGTTTATAGTCGGGTTGATCGTCCATTTATAGTTGGGTTAATTAATGGTATAGTAAAGGTCCTACTAGTGCTCTTCTAGACAGTGGTAGACGTATAGGAATAGGTTGGGAATGTGATGTTATAGATAGTGAAGGTCCTGCTAGTGCTCTTCTAGAGAGTGGTAGACTTGCGGTCTAAATACCGGATAATCATTGCGGTTGAAATGGTGTCGGTAAACGTCCTACTGGTGCTTCTCTAGACAGTAATAAACTTGCGGTCTGGACGCTTAATAGTCGTTATAGTTGGAATGGTGTTATACAAACTGTTAGATCTTATAATAACTTATAGTTAAGGCCGTGCTTAACAGCATTGTTTATTTTATCCGACTGGAACCTATTTTTATCCAACTCAGTATATACTTCCTCCAAGTTCTCTTAAGTCCAGGAGTGTTAACGTTCTTCCTAGGTTATTTCGAATAAAAGTTAGGCATATGTTGTACGTTTCTCCTTCGTACGCACATATACTCCTCCTTGTCGCAGGAAGGCATACATCCTATAAAGGTGTAGCTTATATACTCTTAAGAACGTGTTAACACTGAACACTTTAAAATCATTTTGGAAGAAAGACCAAAGTCTATTATCCATTATCTTAAACTCGTTATATTCCCATAACTTAAACAGTATAAAATCCGTAAGATCTTTATCAGTTGCCGTTTATGCGTTAATCCCGTTTCTCCATCGTTTTGCTTCTGCCTTCCAGTCCATAGGTGTAGCCATCTTTAAAGGGGTAAGGAAGATGCGTAGAATGGCGGTTTAGGGGGTAGTTTGAGTGGTCGTTTAAGGTGGTCGTTTGAGGGACGGTTAGGGTGGTGGTTAGGGTGGTTACGATCTTAGCGTGGTCGCGTTCTTAATATAGTCGCATTCTTAGTGTGGTCGCGTTCTTAACGTGGTCACATTAACTACTAGTACAGTGGTCTGTCTCTAGTTAAGGTGGAGCGTCAGACATCTTCCAAATCCAGGGTAGATTCAAGGTATTTCCGGGTAAGGTGGAGCGTCAGACGTCTTCCAAATCCAGAGTACTTTAATTCTCTTCAACTAAAATAGGGCCTTTGCAAGGTGGAGCGTAAACGTCTTCCAAGTAAGTGCGTATCTCCTAATCTGTGCGCGCTCACTAATCAGTGTTGGTATGACTTTTACAACGTGCAGAATACATATATCACAATGATATGTACTATACGGTGTTGTAGATGGATGATTCATTCTCTAAGATCTATGTGTTATAGGAAATGTAGTTCCTCGCGTATTCCCCCTGACCCAAATAAGACTAGCGTTAGGGCTTAAGGAATATCGCATACTCCAATGCAACTATTCTAGCGACAATTAGAGACTATAAGAGCGGTTAGAGTTACTATATAGTAAAAGGAATAAGACTAGTAGATAATATATACGTATAAAGGGATAATAATATACTATAAGGAATAAAAGAATATTTAATTAAAAGTTTTGCGTTTTATTATAATAACGTATACCAAATTTATAAGGACGCTAAGTATGGCGCAAGCTATTAGCTATAGGAGCTAAAATTAATAAAGTTTAGAGGAACTAACAAACCATCTTATAGATTAGATATTAAAGATAATAAATTTAATATTGGCGAAATATTTAGTAACAATAGGGTGGTAAAAGCGGCTTACTAAGAGTATATAGACCTTAGAGATGTTATATAAGAGGTAAAAGATAATTCCACTATAGAATAGGGAACATTAGTAGGGATTAAGACCCCACTAGACATAATATCTATCGCTTTATAAGACGTAAGAGAAGTAGGATAGCGAACTACTTCGGCACTTAATAAAGGTAAAAGGCTAAAGGCTTAAGATTCTTAAGACGAGATAAGAGATAACTAAGACTCTTAAGATGAGATAAGGCAAGCTTAAGGACCTATAATAAATAAAAACCAATAGAGCAGGGCAACGGCTTAGTTTAGTAATATATAAATAAGCTTAGGACGAAGTTTCCCAAAGGTATAAGACTCTTAAGACAAGATAAACAAGATTTAAGACTCTTAAGATAAGATAAGAACACTATAGAAGCCTAGTTAGACTAAGGCTAGAGCTAAGCTTAAGATAAAAGCAAGCTTAGGATTAAGAATCCTATAGGACCAAGATTTCTAGACGCGAATAAGGACTATTAAATAAACTAAAATTAAGAAGTAAGAAGACTTTAAGAATCTACTTATAAGGTAAAAACTAAAAGAAACTATAATAGAATTTAGGTAATAAATTATTGTATAGCAAGAACAGAAACTAGATTAGAGAACTAGTATACTAGGTTATACTAAGGACAAAGCACCTATACGGAGAATTACTAATAGGCCTAGAGTAGGCACGCTAAGAGCTAAGTAGCTTACCGAACTAAAAAATAAGAAGGATTTAGGAATCCCTACTAGGTTCGAAGAACGGCATATAAAGGGCTATTACAACGCAGTAATAAGAAGATACTTCCTTACGGACAAGCCGTATATACTCCAGCAGCTGTACCAAAAGTGATATAGGTAAAGGTATAACGATAAGTGGGAAGATTTCTATATATAGTTAGACGAGAAAGTTATCTAGGACTACCCTATTACGGAAAAGGCAATAAGTTATATTAAAGAAGCCTTAATTATAACGTTAAAAGACCTAGAGGAAAGATTAGAGGACTAGAGAAGTAAGAGACGCATCTTAATACCTGCGAATGAAGTTATAACGTTTAGATTAACGCGATAAAGGTTTAAACTCTAAGATAAAGATAAGTTATAAGTTAACCTAAAGCACCTAGTATACTATATGCTATTATAGATCGCGTGCGTAGATAATATATACGAGATGTATAAGAACCTAAAAGAAAAGAATTGGAAATATTTAGTAAGGATATATTAGGCACTAGATAAGCGATAATATAGGAATAATAAGTATATATATAGATGGTATCTAGTAGAAGTTTAGGAGTTAGGAGACTTAATACTTTAACTAAAAAGATTCCTTATAGAAGAATACTTAAATAGATAATAGTGGTGGGAATATTTAGAGAATATATATCTATAGTATATTAAGGACAAAAAGCAAACTAGGTATTAGCTAAAGAGCGAGCTAAGTATATAAGGATTAAGTAGCTAATAGTTAGGAGGGGTGGGGGCCTATAGAACTAAAGGGAGCTAGTAGTAGAGCCTTAGACCCTTAAAGGAATTTAAGGACAATATCTAAATTTATAAGTTAATTAGTAAGATTAGTAGTTTAAAGCAGTAATAGATAGTAAAGTAATGCGGAACTATATCTTACTAGTAGTAGTTAAAAAAATAGGGTTACCTTATAGATAGAAGGAATAACCTTACCTATTAGTTACAATTTTAGGAGATCTAATAGCCTATAGAGGAGGGATTATTAACCTTAAAATAGGACCTATTTAGATAACTATTAAAGGGAGACAAATTGAGATATCTTTTAATATCCTACTATTAGGGAGGAATAAGGCAGTATTAGGAATGCCTTAGTTATAGAAATACAATCTAAAGATTAATTGGATTATAGGCTAGATCGATATTAGGGATACTTAATAACGTAAGATGCGATAATAAACTAAGTTAGTATAATACTAAGTTAGAGTAATATATAAAGAGACTAAGCGGGCTTAAGTTATATACTAAAGGGATACTATAAGTATAGTAAGAAGCTATAGTTACTAAAAAGTAAAAAACTAGTAAATTATACAGTATAGGATTATAAGATAGAGTTAGAACTAGGAATAAGTCTAAGGTTCTTCCTAACCTATAAGCTTACTTAAAAAGAGTTAAGAGCACTTAAGGAGTTTATCTAAGAAAACCTATAAAAGGGATACATTAGACTATTACAGTTATTAGTAAAATATTTAGTACTATTTATACTAAAGAAGAACGGAAAACTTAGGTTATGCATTAACTATAGATAGTTAAATAGCATTACTTGGAAGGATAGATATCCTTTACCCTTAATTAGCGAGATTTAGAATTAGATAGGTAATGCGCAAATCTTTATAAAGATAGATCTAAGATGGGCGTACTATTAGATTAAAATTAAGGAAGGCGATAAATAGAAGGCAGCTTTTAGGTTAAAGGAAGGGCTATATAAACTATTAGTTATACAATTCGGATTAATAAATACACCTATAACGTTTTAGAAACGAATTAATAGTGTATTAGGAGAACACCTTAATGAGTTTATTATAGTATACCTTAACGACATTATTATCTACTTAATGACTAAGAAAGAATACGAGGAATACGTTGAATAGGTCTTAGAGAGACTATAAAAAAATAGATGCTAGTAGTAATCGAGAAATGCGAGTTCTTTATAAGGAAGACCGATTTTATTAGATTTATTATCAAACTAGGTCATATTATGGGACTTTATTATCAAGTTATTAAAGTTAAGAGATCCTATTACCGGACAAGAGTATGACGTAATCTTAGTAATAGTGGACAAGTTAACTAAATGGGGCTACTTCATAGCATATATAGAAGAAATCTTAGCAGAAGATATCGCTAGAATTTATATTAAAGAAGTGTTTATAAGACATGGAGCACTAAGTAAGATTATATTAGACGGAGATTTAAGATCCACAGTAGTATTTTAGGAGGTATTCTTAATAGAACAAGGAGTTCACGTAGTAATATTAATAGTATATTATCCGCAGACAGACAGATAAACAGAAAGATTAAATTAGACGCTAGAGCAGTATTTAAGATATTATATTAATCACGCACAAAATAATTGGGTATTGTTATTACCAGTTATATAGTTTATATATAATATAACACTATAAGAAGAAATAGGCACATCACTATTTAAGGCAAATTATAGATATAAGCTAAGAATATCGTTATCACTATAATAAGTGAAAAAAACGAGTAGCATAGTAAAAGAAAAAATAAAGATACTAATAAATCTTTATATAGACCTTATAGAATTAGTAAAAGGAGTAACGTACACTATAAGCAAGCGGCCCACCCAAGCGAGCGGCCCATCTCAAAACTCACCAAAAATTAGAAAAATCGCATCTTAATATCTCGACAACCACTTAATAATAATTAATGCAAATTTAATAGCGGCCTATTAATATAATAGCTAGCTTATATAGGAAGTATTGGAAATCCTATATAAGCGGAAGTAGGTTAAATAGAAAAAGT
>Ga0307515_10012330_pt1 | contig 16085 bp, 19 predicted proteins | sample 17_EM_MG_FD_194513 | JGI IMG/M metagenome (GOLD analysis project Ga0307515, IMG submission 194513) | Populus trichocarpa ectomycorrhiza microbial communities from riparian zone in the Pacific Northwest, United States - 17_EM | ecosystem: Host-associated > Plants > Roots > Unclassified | place...
GCGGCCGGGGCGGCGCCGATGACGAACTGGAACGACTCGACGTGCGGCGCGTGGCCATGGTCGTCGGCCGCCAACAGGGACTGCACGCGGGCGTCGTCGCTGTCGCCCTGGGCGGCAACGCCGGCGTCGACCGCGAAGGTGGTCAGGCGTGCTTCATAGACGCCGTCAGCGAGCGCGGCCTTGTCGGTGCGGCCGGCCCAGTCGAAGTTCAGCGAGACGGGCTTGCCCTTGAAGCGCTCGATGCCGGCGTAGGTCTGAACGACCTTGCCCTCAGGCGCCACCAGTTCGAGCCTGTAGGCGAATTGCTCGCCCTCCGGAGCCCCCAGATAGTTCATCGTGACGCTGAATCGGCGTGCACCGCTGGCCAGTTCGCTGACGAACGGCACCCGCAGCTCGGTCTCGAACTCGTGGTGGTCCGGGTACTTGACGCTGGGGTGCACGGCAGCGGCCTGGGACATGGTGTCCGTGGCAGCAGCGTCGGCCGTGGCGGGGGGGCTATTAGCACCACCGCATGCGGCCAGCAGCAAGGGCAGCATGCATGCGGCCAGCGGGCGCAGGGGAAATTGATGAGCGTTCACGGCGACGGCCTCGATGAGAGTGGTCTTGGGCTTGAGAGGGCGGAGGGCGAGCAGCCGGCGATCAGTTCGCGCGGCGACGGCGGGCAAGCAGGCCGACGGCGGTCAGGCCCGCGAGCATCAGCGCGTAGGTCTGGGGCTCGGGGATGGGGGCCGGCACGTCGGGCAGCGCTTCGCCGCTGAAGAGCACGTTGTCATAGCGGATGGTGCCGGTCGAGCTGTAGATGGAGCCGGTGCTGGCATTGGCGGCCACGTAGCTGCTGGTGCCAGGCGCGTAGATGGCCAGCAGACGGACACCGAACAGCGAGTTGTTATCGACCGCCTCGATACTGCTGAAGTCGTATGTCCGGCCGGTGAGAAAACTCGGGTTGGAGCCGCCGTTGGGCATCTGAAAGTTCGTGGCGGTATTCCACGTGTTGCCGTCCAGCGTGTATTGCAGCGTCGTCCAGGCCGAGGCTGTGGAGCTGTCGCGCTGCGCGAAAGACAGCACGACGTCCATGTAGCCCGTCGTGTCAACGTTGAACTGGACGCCGCGGGTTCCGCTGGGTGTCGTGGCTGCTGCGCCGTAGGTCGAAGTGTTGAGCGCTTGGTTCGTCACGCCGCTGGCGAAGCTGGTCGTGATGCCACCCACGGTTGCGAAGGACGCGCCGTTGGTGCTTTGAGTGTGCTTGGTCGTGGTGGGCGTAGCGCTGTAGTCCCACAGCGCGATGGTGTCGGCGTGGGCGTGGGCGCTGGCAACGGCCAGGGCGGCGAGAGCAAGAAGACGGATTTGCATGGCGAGGTTCAGGTAAGGGGGTTGAAGCTGAATTGACCGCCGTGAAACACCGTTAGGCTCAGCGGACCGCCGAAGCGTAGTGATGCTTTTTTTACGCAATAGGAAGACATTCCCTGGGGTATTCACTTATCGAACTTGCTGCAGCACGTTGCGAAATCACCCCAAATGCTTGTCCCAGCTCAGGAAAACGTGATTTCTCACAACCGCATCGGCCCCGTCGCTGATAAGCCGCTTCCCCGCATCTAAGGGGCAGAGCGCGCCCGACTCGTTGCATGGAAAACACGCCCGAGCCCGACCGAATCGCTTCGCAGAGCGAGCCCTTGCGACTCAGTACGTGCGCCCGGCTTTGAACTGCGCGTGCTGCCGCCGCTCCAGCGTCGTGCTGCGGCTCATGGCCGCGAAGCTGACGCTGGCGTGGGCGTGCATGATGGCCAGGCCCAGCGCGTCGGCGGCGTCCTTGCCGGGCACGCCGGGCAGGGCCAGCAGGCGCTGCACCATGGCCTGGATCTGCTCCTTCTTGGCGTGGCCGTGGCCGACGATGGCCTTCTTCATCTGCAACGCCGTGTACTCACTGACGGGCAGGTCGGCCGACACCAGCGCCGTGATCGCAGCGCCACGCGCCTGGCCCAGCAGCAACGTGGACTGCGGGTTCACGTTGACGAAGACGATCTCGACCGCCGCGCACTGCGGCTGGTAGCGCGCGGCGACCTCGCGGATGCCGTCGAACAGGATCTTCAGCCGTGCCGGCAGGTCGCCCACGGCGACGGCGCTGGTCTTGATGGTGCCGCTGGCGACATAGGCCAGGCGCGGGCCATCGGCGTCGATGACGCCAAAACCGGTGGTCTGCAAGCCGGGGTCGATGCCGAGAATCCTCACATCACCGCCCGAAGTACCAGCGTGCGGAGTGAAAGAACACCGGCGCCGCAAAGCACAGCACGGCGATGCGGTCCAGCAGGCCGACGGCCCCGGTGATGGAGCTGCGGTTGCCCCAGTAGCGCACGCCAGCGTCCTTCTTCAGCGCCTTCATGACGAGGCCGCCAAAGCCCGCCGAAGCCGCCGTCAGGAAGGCCATGACCAGCGCCTGGCCGATCTTGAAGGGGGTGATCCAGAACAGCAGGCCGCCTGCGACCGAGCCGGTCAGCGTGCCTATCCACCAGGCGCGCATCGAGAAGCTGCGGCTGATGTGCCGCGCCACCGGCCGGCGGCGCAGCGTGCGAGTGGCGATCTCCTGCGCGATTTGCGAGGATGCGACCACCATGACGAGGAAGAACAGCAGGAAGGCGCCGCGGCCGGTGAAACCGGGGAAGTCCAGCAGCAGCAGGGCCGGCGCATGCGACAGGCCGTAGACGCAGACCATGACGCCCCACTGGATCTTGGCGTTGCGCTCAAGAAATCGGTTGGGATCGTCGGCCAGCGCGCTGACGATGGGCAGCACCAGGAAGCCATAGACGGGCACGAAGACCGTGAACAGGTCGAAGAAGCGCGTGCCGCAGACCATGTATTGCACGGGCAGCAGCACGAAGAAGGCGACGATGAGGGTGCGGTGGTCACTGCGTTGCGTGTGCACGAGGGTGATGAACTCGCGCAGCGCCAGGAAGGAGAACAGCGCGAACAACAGCGTCGCGCCCAGCGGACCCGAGATCCACGCGACCCAGAACATGCAGCCGCCAATCCAGGCCGCGCGCAGGTCGCGGCGCACGCGCTCCCAGGTCAGCTCGGAGGCGCGGCGGGCTTCCTCGTCGGGGCGCTCGCGCAGCGAGTTCAGGAAGAGGCCCACCGTCAGCAGCATCAGGAAGCCGAAGAGCACGACGAAGAGCAGTGCCACCTGCTCGCTGGCGGTCAAGGCCTTAAGCCACTTCATCGGTCGCCTCGGCGCCTACCAGGCTCAGGTCGGGGCGCTGCTCCATGACGGCCTCGCGGGCGCGGCAAAGGAAGTCGGCCTTGCTCTCGCCGGCCTGCAACTGGATGGGCTCGCCGAAGGTGACCGTGCACAGGATGGGCACCGGCACGACCTCGCCCTTGGGCATGACGCGCTGCACGTTGTCTATCCAGGTCGGGATCAGCGGCACATGCGGGAACTGCTGGGCCAGATGAAAGATGCCGCTCTTGAACGGCATCGGGTTGCCCTTGTTGGAGCGCGTGCCCTCCGGGAAGATGACCAGCGAGTCGCCATTGGCCAGCGCCTCGACCAGGGGCTCCAACGGGTCTTCGTCGGGCGTGGCGCGCGAGCGGCTGACGTAGATGGCGTTGAAGACCTCGGTCGTCAGCCAGCGCTTGAAGGCGCTTTTCGTCCAGTAGTCGCGCGCAGCGATGGCGCGGGTCTGCGCGCGCAGTTCATGCGGGAAGGCGGCCCAGATCAGGACGAGATCGAAGTGACTCTGGTGATTGGCGATGTAGATGCGCTGCTCGGCTTTTGGCGGGCAGCCCTTCCAGTGACCTTGCGCGCCCGTGATGACGCGGGCGATGAAGGCAAGCAACTGGCCGGTAAAGGCGGCTGGCGTCATGGGGCGGATTATCGGGGCCGCCCCCGATGCGCTCAGGGCGCGCCAGCCGGGGGTTTACCAGTCGTCCCCGCCGCCACCGCCGCCGTCGCTACCACCGGCATCGCCACCGCCCCAGCCGTCGCCGCTGCCGAAGTCGATGTCGCGGCGGGTCAGCTCATCTGCGGCGCCAGCGTCACCGCCGAAGCTGCCGGGAATGAGGCCACCGGCGTGGTTGCCGGCGTCGGCGTTGCCTTGCAGGTTGCCGTTGTCATGGCCACCGTGCAGCATGCGCTCAGCCAGCATGCCGGCCGCGACACCGCCCGCCACACCCAGACCCACGCCCAGCATGCCCGGGCCGCCGGACGCCGGCTGCTGCGGCATGCCGTAGCCGCCTTGACCATAACCAGCAGCGGGTCCGCCACCGTAACCACCACCTCCAAACGCCGGCTGGCTCTGCACGGCGGCGCGGCGGCGCATCCAGCTCGCGGCAATGGCGATGAAGGCGATGGCGCCGACCACCAGCAGCCAGACGGGCACGCCACCGCCGCTCGCCTCGGCCGGCTCATACCTCTGCACGGGGGCGGCTCGCGGCGCGGGTGCCGGGTCCAGCGCGGTCGGCGCTGTGGACTTGGCGGACGCCGCCTGCTCACGTTGCAGCGCCTGCTCGAAGGCCGTGAACTTGGCCGCGTCGGTGAACTTGATGGCCGGGTCCAGCGCGCGGGCACGGCGGGTGTGCTCGGCAGCTTCGTTGAACTGGCGCTGGTGAGCCAGCAACTCGGCCAGCACATAGTGCGCGCGGGGGCTGTCGGGCTTGGCCGCAACGACCTCGCGCATCATCTTCTCGGCACCGGCGTAGTCGCCACTCTTAGCGGCGGCCTGCACTTGGTCGACCGTCGGCAGGGCCTGGGCTGAGCCCATCCACAGCGTGGACAGCAGGGCCAGGCACACCAGCAGCATGCGGGGGAACGTCAGAGGGAACTTCATGGCAACTCTCCTCAAGCCGTGGCCGGTTCGCGGCGCGAGCGGCCGGCACAGTTTGCGCCCTTGATCTGACGCCGGGGTGTCCGCTTTCAAGAGCCTGCGTGTAGGACTAGAACCAATAGTCCGCCACGCAGCGGCCATCGCGCGGCAGGTCGTCGAAGCTGTCCAGGCCATCGAAGTGGTCGATGGGAATGGCGGCCACAGCATCGGGTTCGGCCAGACGCAGGTTGACGGCGATGCGCCGCCGGCCCTGCTCATCGAGCCGCAGGCCGCGCCAATGCGTCACGCAGCCACAGGTCGGGCAGAAGTGGAACTCCAGCGCCTTGCCGCGCACATAGGCCTGCGTCGGCCCGGACACGTGGATGCCTTCGTCCACATAGTCGTAGGCCCAGAGCACGCCGTAGCGGCGGCAGGCGGTGCAGTTGCAGGCGGTGGCGCCGTCGGGCTTGCCATCGAAACGCCAGTGGACGCAGCCGCACAGGCAGGAACCTTCGATCATGGGGACTCCGGGTTGACGGTTGCCGTATAGATGGGGTCGACGTAAAGCCGGCCGCCGAACAGGAACTCCTTGGCGCCGACCTGCGCGAAATTGAAGCGCTTGTAGAACTCGACGGCGCGCACATTGCGGTCATAAACGCCAAGCCACAGCGTGCGCGCACCATGCCCGCGCGCCTGGGCATGCACCTCGGCCATCAAGCACGCACCCAGGCCCTGGCCAATGAAGCTCTGGCCAAGGTAGAGGCGCCACAGCTCCAGCGGCGCCGGCCCCGTCACACAGCTCGGCGGCGGCGCGTTGCGCAGGATGGCGTAACCCGCCAACTGCTCACCAAGCCAGACCAGCATCGCCGTACAGGCCGCGTCGGCAATGACGGCGGCAACGACCGCGGGCTGGAAGTGCTCGGCAACGTAGTCGGCGATCTCCTGCGGGTCGTCCAGGCCCCGGTAGGTGTCGGTGAAGGCTTGGGCGGCGAAGGCCGCGAGCGCAGCGGCGTCTTCAGGCTGGGCGTGGCGGATCAGGGGCGCGGTCGGCATGCGGGCATGTTCGCACCCTCTCATCAGCCTCCGGCGACACGCTCGTAGTGCAGCACTGTCGGGAAGGGGTCGTAGAAGTGATGCAGCAGCTGGCGCCACTGCTGGTACTCCGCGGACTTGCGGAAGCCGACCTCGTGGTCTTCGACGGTCCGCCAGCGCACCAGCAGCATGTAGTGCCCGGGCCGCTCCAGGCAGCGCTGCAGCTCGTGGCCGAGGTAGCCGGCCATGGACGAGATGATGCGCTGGGCCTCGGCGAAGGCCGTTTCGAATGCAGCTTCCTGCCCGGACCGCACCTGCAGTTGGGCGATTTCGAGAATCATGGTCAGGCGAGTTGAACAGGCTTAGCGCCCAGCCGCTGAATGAGCCCGCTCGTCAGCCGCGCCGCCAGGCCGTAGACGGTGAGCTGCGGGTTGGCGCCCAGGCTGGTGGGGAAGAGCGAACCGTCGTGCACCGACAGGTTCGCCAGTTGCCAGTGCTGGCCATCGGGCCGCACGACACCCCGGTCCGCGTCCGCGGCCAAAGTGCAGCCGCCCATCACATGGGCGCTGCCTATGGTGGCCAGGAAGGGCTTCATCGCCAGGCCTGCGATGCCCGCCTTGGCCTCGGCGAAGCTGGCGTAGTTGGCGGCCTGCTCGTGCACCGGGCGCACGGCCTTGGCACCGGCGGCGAACTGGATCTCGGCCATCGTCAGATAGCTGCGCCGCGCGCCGTCGAGCAGGTAGTCTGTCAACGTGTAGTCAAGCTGCGCAGAGCCATCGCCGCGCAGCTTGACGGCCCCGCCCGCCGCGTCGGCATGGAAGCCATCGCGCAGCAGCGCGATCATCAGCTGGGTGCGCGGCATGTCCCGGGCACGCTGGGCCAGCTCGGCACCAATGCCGCCGCCATTGGTCAACGCAAAGGCAGGGTGCACGGGCGCGACTTCGAGCTTGTAGCCCACCGGGCCGTCGACGGGGCCCTGGTGCAGGAAGTGGTCGCAGAACACCGACAGCGGCGCACCGGCCCAGCCGGCCACGTCATGGTCGAACAGCGCCACACCGCCTGCCGTGGGGTGCAGGAAGGTGCGCTTGCCGAGCAGGCTGTGCGGGTCGGGCGCGTTGGAACGCAGCAGCAGCGCAGGCGAGTTGATGGCGCCGCCGGCGACGACGTAATGTTTGGCGGTGATGCGCAGCGGCGCGCCCGTGACGGCGCCGTCCAGCGCCATCGGTTCGGCTATGAGCGCGGCCACGCGCTCGCCCTGCAGCTCGAAGCGGGTCGCGCGGGTCTGCACCAGCATCGTGGCGCCCAGGTCCAGCGCAGCGGGCAGCGTGCTGACCAGCATGCTCTGCTTGGCATTCGTCGGGCAGCCCATGCCGCAGGAGCCGAGGTTCCAGCAGCCCTTGACGTTGCGCCGCACGACCTTGGTCGGGATGCCCAGCTTCTCGGCGCCGCGCTTGAGCACGCCGTTGTTCTCGTTGGGCTCGGCCTGCCAGTCGCCGATGTTGAGGCGCCGCTCGACCTGCTCGAACCACGGCGCCATGGCGGCTTCGTTGAAGTCGCTCAGGCCAAACTTGTCGCCCCACCAGGCCAGCGCATCGGGCGGCGTGCGGAAGGAGCCGGTCCAGTTGACCGTCGTCGAGCCGCCGACGCAGCGGCCTTGCAGGATGTTCATCGCCTGGTCGACCGTCTTGCGGCCGGCGGACTCCTGGTAGAGCTCGCGGTAGGCCTCGAGCTCGCGCTGCTTGAACTGGCTGCTGGAGCGCAGCGGGCCTTCTTCGACGATGACGATCTTCAGCCCGGCGCGGGCCAGCATCTCGGCCGTGATGCCGGCGCCGGCGCCGCTGCCGATGATGGCGACGTCGCAGTCCAGCGCGGAAGGCAGCGCCGCGTGCGGGCCGCCATGGACCTTCCAGCCACGTTGCAGGCCGTCGAGGATGGGGTCGGGAATGGAACTCATGCGATCTCGATGGGGCCGGGGTAGCCGGCGGTCTGCCAGTTGGCGGGCGCGGTGAAGAAAGCGATCGCATTCAGGTCGCGCAGCGCGTGATAGACCTGCTGCTTGGTGTTGGACGAGGACTTGCTCATCGCGTCCAGCGCCTGCTGCACGTCTTGCGCGCTGGCTTCGGTCCAGGGCTTGGACAGGCCCACGAGGGCGTACCGGCCGGCCGCGGTGGACAGTAGGCCCAGCGCGTCGGACAGCTCCTTGCGCGTGGGCACGGGCATGCCGGCGATGAATGCATCCAGGCGCTGCAGCTGGGCGTCCAGCGCCGCGTCACGCGCGGCACCGGGTGGCGGCAGCAGGTCGGACAGCACGGCCTGCGCGGCGGCGCGCATCACGTCGCGCGCGCCGGGGCTGAGCTTGCTGCCGACCAGACCGGGCTTGATCAACGCGATGCCCGCACCGGCCACGCCGAGCACGACGGCGGCGCCCAGGCCTAACTTCAGAAGTCGACGGCGTTGCATCAGATCACTTTCCTCAAAACCGAGAGCAGGCGCTCGAAGGTCTTGCCATAGGGCGGCTGGAACAGCTTGGTGCCGGCAAAGCGCGACTGGATGAACAGCGGCTTCTCCTTGCTGAAGGTGCGAAAGCCCCATTCGCCGTGGTACGAGCCCATGCCGCTGGCGCCGACGCCGCCGAAGGGCTGGTCCTCCTGGCCCAGGTGCCACAGGCAGTCGTTGATGGTCACGCCGCCGGCATGGGTCTGGGCCATCACGTGGTCGCGCGCGGCACCGTCCTGGCCGAACCAGTAGAGCGCCAGCGGGCGCTCGCCACCGTTGATGTGGGCCAGTGCCTCGTCGATCTGGTCGTAGCCGACGATAGGCAGCAGCGGGCCGAAGATTTCTTCCTGCATGACGGTGGCCTCGGGCGGCACGTCCAGCAACAGCGTGGGCACCAGGCGACGGTCGGTCGGCTGCTCGTCGTGGCTGCGCAGCACGCGCGCGCCGCGTTCGGCCGCGTCGGCGATCAAGCCTTGCAGCCGCGCGTGGTGGCGCGGCGTGGCGATGCTGGTGTAGTCGGCATTGCCGGCGATGCGCGGGTACATGCGGCGCATCTCGGCCAGGATCTGCTGGCTGAGCGGCTCGACCATCTCGCGCGGCACCAGCAGGTAGTCGGGTGCCACACAGGTCTGACCGGCATTGAAAAGCTTGCCGAAGGCCAGGCGCGAGGCGGTCAATTCGAGGTTGCAGCTGCGGTCGACGATGGCTGGCGACTTGCCGCCCAGCTCCAGCGTCACTGGCGTCAGATTCTTGGCCGCGGCCTGCGCGACATGGCGGCCAACGGCGGTGGAGCCGGTGAAGAAGAGGTGGTCGAAGGGCAGCGCCGTGAAGGCCTTGCCGACCTCGGCGTCGCCGGTGATGACCTGCATCTCCTCGGGCTTGAAGTGCTCGGCGACGATGCGCGCCATCAGCTCGGACGTGGCCGGGGTCAGCTCCGAAGGCTTGATCAGCACGCGGTTGCCGGCGGCCAGCGCGGCGATGGCCGGCTCCATGGCCAGGTAGTAGGGGTAGTTCCAGGGCGCGACGATGCCGACGATGCCGAGTGGCTGGCGCATCAGCACATTGCGGCCGGGCAGGAAGTGCAGCGGCGTGGCCACGCGGCGCGCCTTCATCCAGCCACGCAGATGCTTCAAGGCATGCCGCGCGCCGGACTCGACGGTGAAGATGTCGGCCAGCAGCGACTCCTGGCGGGCGCGGTGGCCGAAGTCCTGCGCCATCGCTGCGGCGAGCGCCTCGCCGTGTTGGCGCGTCATCTTGAGCACACGCTCAAGACGGTCGCGGCGCACGTCGTAGCCTGGCATGCGCTCGGCCTCGAAGGCGCGGCGCTGGCTCAGCAAGGCCAGATGCAGACGCTCTTGCAGCGCGGTGTCCATCGGCTTGTCTCCGGTTCTGGATCGAATCCAGGGAGGCTAACCGCAAGTGGCGGGTCGACCAACGGGAGCGGCCCTGTACTAGAGGCCTATGTCTAGAAACGATGCGTCAGCGGTTCTCGAAGCAGGCGCGGCTGATAGCGCGCTGGATGCTGCGCTCGCCGAACATCGGAAACTCGCGCATCAGCCGCGCTTGGTCCCAGCCAACGTGTTCAAGGGCCACCGCTCTTGCTTCGGTGCGCAGCCGCCGGGCTTCGGCAAGCAGGAGTTCCAACGCCGGCGGATCGACAGACGGAAACAACTCCACTAACAGACCAAGCGGCTCCGGGCCGCCACTCCAAGGTTTGAAATTCGCCACCGCGAACGTGGCATCAGGCAGGGACATCTGTGACGCTTCATGCCTGAGGTCTTGCAGCTCCTGAGAAGTCATCGCCTGCGGTACTTCGTCGGAGTCACCAAGAGCTGCGTCGTCTGGCATGACAGCGGCGCGCCGCCGAAGCATGTGCGAAAACCAGGTGCCGAAGCAGCGTAAGAACCGACCGCTAGCACTGAGCCAATCAGCGCAACGAAGAATGTCTCGGCACCTGACACGGCACATCAGTGCCGGAAGTGGCGCACGCCCGTCAGCACCATCGCAATGCCGCGCTCATTGGCGGCGGCAATCACTTCCTCGTCGCGCATCGAGCCGCCCGGCTGGATGACGCAGGTGGCGCCCGCGTCGGCCAGCACATCCAGACCGTCGCGGAAGGGGAAGAAGGCGTCGCTAGCGACGGCCGAGCCGGTCAGCGAAAGGCCGGCGTGCTGCGCCTTGATGGAGGCAATGCGGGCTGAGTCGAGGCGGCTCATCTGGCCGGCGCCAACGCCCAGCGTCATGCCACCGCCGCAGAAGACGATGGCGTTGCTCTTCACGTACTGGGCGACGGTCCACGCAAACATCAGGTCGTCGAGTTGCTGCGCGCTGGGCTGCAGCGTCGTGACGATCTTGAGGTCTTCGCGCTTCAGGAAGTGGTTGTCCGAGGTCTGCAGCAGCAGGCCCGAACCGACGCGCTTGCTGTCGCCGGCATTGCGGCCTTGCAGCCACGGCGTGGCGCCACCGGCCGGCAGCGCGATCTGCAGCAGGCGCACGTTGACCTTGCCCTTGAAGGTTTCAAGCGCCTCGGCGCTGAAGCTGGGCGCCATCAGCACCTCGACGAACTGCTTGGCGACGAGCTGGGCGGCGGCGCCGTCCACCTCGCGGTTGAAGGCGATGATGCCGCCGAAGGCGCTGGTGGGGTCGGTCTTGAAGGCCTTGCTGTAGGCCTCGGCCGGGCCGGTGCCCACGGCCACGCCGCAGGGGTTGGCGTGCTTGACGATGACGCAGGCGGGCACGTCAAAGCTCTTGACGCATTCCCAGGCCGCGTCGGCGTCGGCGATGTTGTTGTATGAGAGCTCCTTGCCCTGTAGCTGCTTGCCGGTGACCAGCGAGCCGGGCGCGGGGAACAGGTCGCGGTAGAGCGCGGCGCTCTGGTGCGAGTTCTCGCCGTAGCGCAGGTCCTGCACCTTCACGAAGGTGGAGTTCATCTGTGCAGGGTATTCGGCCTTGCTGCCGTCTTCCTGCAGCGAAGACAGGTAGTTGCTGATGGCCGCGTCGTACTGGGCGATGCGGTTGAAGGCGGCGACCGAGGCGGCGAAGCGCGTCTTGTCGCTGGTCCGGCCGTTGGCCTTGAGTTCTTCGAGCACGGTGGCGTACTGGGCCGCGTCGGTCAGCACCGTCACGTCCTTCCAGTTCTTGGCCGCGCTGCGCACCATGGCCGGGCCGCCGATGTCGATGTTCTCGATGGCGTCTTCCAGCGTGCAGCCGGGCTTGGCCACGGTGGCTTCAAACGGGTAGAGGTTGACGGCCAGGATGTCGATGCGCGTGATGCCGTGCTGCTGCATCGCTGCGACATGCTCGGGCGTATCGGAGCGCGCCAGCAGGCCGCCATGGATCTTGGGGTGCAGCGTCTTCACGCGGCCGTCCATCATCTCGGGGAAGCCGGTGTGCTCGGCCACTTCCGTCACCGGCAGTCCGGCCTCGGCCAGCAGCTTGGCAGTGCCGCCGGTGGACAGCAGCCGGGTGCCCAGGGCGTGCAGCTCCTTGGCGAATTCGAGGATGCCGGTCTTGTCGGAGACCGAGAGAAGTGCAGTCAGTGCCATGGAGTGGTCAGCCAAGGTTGTGGTCGTTTAACTTGCGGCGCAACGTGTTGCGGTTGATGCCCAGCCATTGCGCGGCCTTGCTCTGGTTGCCGCCGGCTTCGCGCATGACGATCTCGAACAGCGGTTTTTCAACGAGCTTGACCAGCATCTCATGCATCGAATGCGGCTCCTGGCCGTCGAGGTCACGGAAGAAGGCTTCGAGGTTGTCGCGCACGCAGGCGTCGATGGGGTTGGGCGGTGTGTTCTTCTGGGCGCTCATGGCAGGTTCAGGCAGCGCAGGCTTCGTCGGCTTGCGCGTCTTCGTCGATGGCCACCTCGGTTGGAGGCAGGCGGTGGTGGGTCTGGCCGAGGTCGTCGAACCAGTCGCGGAGCGCCTGCAACTGCTCTTCGCAGCGCTCCAAGGTGTTCATGTGTTGGCGGAAGTCTTCTCCACCCGGCAGGCCGCGCACGGCCCAGCCGATGTGTTTGCGTGCGCTGCGTACGCCGCTGCGCTCGCCGTACAGGCCGTAGTGGTCGTGCAGATGCTCGGTGAGCACGTCGCGCGCCTCGGTGACGGTCGGCGCCGCTAGGTGTTCGCCTGTCGCCAGAAAATGCGTCACCTCGCGGAAGATCCAGGGGCGGCCCTGCGCGGCGCGGCCGATCATCAGAGCGTCGGCACCGGTGTAGGCCAGCACGTCGCGCGCCTTCTCGGGCGTGTCGATGTCGCCGTTGGCGACGACGGGAATAGTCAGCGCTGTCTTCACGGCCGCAATCGTGTCGTACTCGGCCAGGCCCTTGTAGCCCTGCTCGCGCGTGCGGCCGTGGATGGTCAGCATGGCGATGCCGGCGGCTTCGAAAATGCGGGCCAGGCGAAGCGCGTTGCGCTCGTCGGCGCTCCAACCGGTGCGCATCTTCAGCGTGACGGGCACGCCAAGCGGCGCGCACACCGCAACGACGGCCTCGACGATCTCCAGCGCCAGCGCCTCGTTGCGCATCAGCGCCGAGCCCGCCCACTTGTTGCAGACCTTCTTGGCCGGGCAGCCCATGTTGATGTCGATGATCTGCGCGCCGCGGTCGATGTTGTAGGCGGCCGCCTCGGCCATCATGGCGGCGTCGGTGCCGGCGATCTGCACGGCAATCGGCCCGGGCTCGCCGGCATGGTCGGCGCGGCGCGAGGTCTTGAGGCTGCCCCACAGTTCCTTGCGCGACGTGACCATCTCGCTGACCGCATAGCCCGCGCCCAGGCGCCGGCACAACTGGCGGAACGGTCGGTCAGTCACTCCTGCCATCGGCGCGACGAAGAGCGCGTTGGGTAGGAGGTGGGGGCCGATTTGCACGAGGGGGTCTGCTTAAAAATGAGGCGCGATTGTAACGACCCGGCCGAACCGACAATGCGCCGATGGAACTCTGGCTCTCCGAGCACATTGCGCAACTGCTCGCCGCGCTGGCCCTGCCCCAGGTCGGGCTGGTGGCGGTCTTCGTCATCGCCTTCATCTCGGCGACGCTGCTGCCGCTGGGTTCGGAGCCCGCCGTCTTCCTGGTCGTCAAGGCCGACCCGGGCATGTTCTGGCCCGTCATCATCGTCGCCACCGTGGGCAACACGCTGGGCGGCGTGGTCTCGTGGTGGATGGGCTATGGCGTCGAGAAGGCGGTCGAGGCCGTCCAGCACCATGAGCCCTCGCACTCGCGCGCCGCGCGATGGTTGCAGCGCTTCGGCCCCAAGGCTTGTCTGCTGAGCTGGCTGCCCATCGTCGGCGACCCGCTGTGTGCCGTCGCCGGCTGGCTCAAGATGCCGTTCTGGCCCTGCGTGGGCTACATGGCAGTCGGCAAGTTCCTGCGTTTCCTCTTCTACACCGCCGCGTTGTTGTGGCTCGTCCCGGAATCCTGGTTGTCATGACTACTCCTTCCTACCAAGACCTCGCCGCGCGCCAGCAGCGCCTGTACCGCCTCGCCCACCTGCAATCCATCGCGCAATGGGACCAGGCCGCCAACATGCCCGCCAAGGGCAACGAGGCGCGCAGCCTGGCTCTGGCCGAGATGGACGGCCTGCTGCACCAGCTCGCCACCGACCCCGCGCTGGCCGGTCTGCTGGACACCGCCGCCGCGGAGCCGCTGGACGACACCCAGCGCGCCAACCTGCGCGAGATCCGCCGCGCCTGGCGCGCCGCCAACGCGCTGCCGCAGGCGCTGGTGGAGGCCAAGAGCCTGGCCAACAACCGCTGCGAGCACGCCTGGCGGTCGCAGCGGCCGGCCAACGACTGGCCCGGCTTTGCGCCCAACCTGCGCGAGGTGCTGGCGATTGCGCGGCAAGAGGCCGAGCTGCTGTCGCAAAGCGCCGGGCTGTCCAAGTACGACGCGCTGCTGGACCAGTACGAACCGGGCATGCGCTCGGCAGACATCGAACGCGCCTTCGCGCCGCTGCGCCATTGGCTGCCGGGGCTGATCCGCGACGTCACCGCGAAGCAGGCGCGCGAGACCGTCATCGAGCCGGTCGGCCCCTTCCCGACCGCCGCGCAGAAGGCGCTTGGCCTGGACGCGATGAAGCTGATGGGCTTTGACTTTGCCGCCGGCCGGCTGGACGAGAGCACCCATCCCTTCTGCGGCGGCGTGCCCGAGGACGTGCGCATGACGACGCGCTACCGCGAGGACAATTTTTTGCCCAGCCTGATGGGCACCATCCATGAGACCGGCCACGGCCGCTATGAGCAGGGCCTGCCGCGCGAGCTGCTGGGCCAGCCCATCGCGCGGGCGCGCTCCATGGGCATCCACGAGAGCCAGAGCCTCTCCTTCGAGATGCAGCTGGGCAGCCACCCGGCCTTTGCCGGCCTGCTGTCGCCGCTGCTGATCAAGCACTTTGGCGACCAGCCGGCGTTTGCCCCCGCCAACCTGCACAAGCTGCTGACGCGCGTGCAGCCGGGCCTCATCCGCGTGGACGCCGACGAAGTCACCTACCCCGCCCACATCCTGCTGCGCTTCGACATCGAGCGCGCGCTGATCGAAGGTGACGCCGAGGTCGACGACATTCCCGCGCTGTGGGACGCCAAGATGGCCGAGCTGCTGGGCCTGGACACGCGCGGCAACTTCAAGGACGGCCCGATGCAAGACGTGCACTGGCCGGCCGGCCTGTTCGGCTACTTCCCCTGCTACACGCTGGGCGCGATGTATTCCGCGCAGTGGTTCGCGGCGATGCGGCGCCGGCAGCCGCAGCTGGACGCGCAGATTGCGCGGGGCGAGTTGGGCGGCGTGTTCGACTGGCTTTCCACGCACGTCTGGCAGGAAGCGAGCCGCTGGGAGACACCGGAGCTGGTGCGGCGCGCCAGCGGCGAGGCGCTGAACCCGGCGCACTTTGAAGCGCACCTGCGCGGGCGCTATCTGGCCTGAATGAGACAGCTCGCCGACAGCTTGCCTGTGGCGCGCAGGTCAAAAAAATAGGGCCGCTCCAGCGGGGAGCGGCCCAAGTTCAGTCGAACGATCTCTCTTCCAAGTCCACAGCGCTTCCCCGGCCCCCCGGCCTTCTCCGCGTGTGGCGCCCGGTGTCTTCTGCTCTGCCGGGCTCGGCCGCCGCAACTCATTCAGCGACCGTGAATGCATTCTGAAGACGTCACGCCGCGCTGGCATCCCCGCAAGCCCAGGGGTCGCCGCGTCGCCTCGTGAACGGCGTCACAGCATCAGCGCCAACCGTTCCAGGATCAGCACAGCGAAAAAAGCCAGGCCGGCCACCGCCGTCCATTTCAGGATGACCAGGCCCAGACGCCGCCAGCGGGGCTGGCCGGTGGCGATGGAAAAGGCGAAGCAGAGGACGGCCGAGAACAGCAGCAGGCCGATGAGGAGGCGGGCGATGACCATCAGGCGGCGAGGCCGTGGACGTCCGGTTGTGCGTCGAAATAGCGAGCATGGGTGCGGCGCAAGCTGGCCTCATCGGCGGCAGTCAGCAAAACCACCTCGCGGGCGTCGCCAGCTTGCAAGTGCGCGAGTTCCAGTTTCAAACGCTCGTCCTGAGCATTGAGCCGCTCATGATCCGGATAGATCTTCATCGCGTGAAGACAGCGGTGCTTGGGATCGAAATCCATCAGAAAAATCATGTCGAATCTCCAAGAAGCACGGGCAAGTCTCTTACCAGTGTCTGCAACCATTCGGCCAGCTCGTCGGAATCAAATTCCACCTGCGGCCCTTCCGGCATCATTTTGATGCTGACCGAGCCCCCGGCATCACGTTCCAGCGTGTTCACCGCCGCGGACAA
>Ga0307515_10012331_pt1 | contig 16084 bp, 15 predicted proteins | sample 17_EM_MG_FD_194513 | JGI IMG/M metagenome (GOLD analysis project Ga0307515, IMG submission 194513) | Populus trichocarpa ectomycorrhiza microbial communities from riparian zone in the Pacific Northwest, United States - 17_EM | ecosystem: Host-associated > Plants > Roots > Unclassified | place...
TGCGTGGACTGTGTTGTTAGGCGAGATGTTGGATGTTGCAAGTTATGGACAATATGGAGGCAAGCTGCGTCTTTTATGTCAAAGTTGGTACGTTTACTCATCTTGAACAAAGCAAAATCTTCCTCCTAACTGTCAAAAAATCAGGAATAGTGACGCTAACCGTACAACATGACCTGGTTGTTAGCGTCATTTTCATATAATATCCCGGGGATTATTTGAGACAAACTTCAGCAGACGTTCTTTCGGTCGAACAACATCCTATTTATTTCACGCGATTAGGCGATTCCGGCAGTCATACACTGCAATTTATCCATGTTACCAAACAAACAACATCAGACCGACTTATTGCTAATTGCGGGGTGGTGGGAAACCCCTGCAAGTTGCAGCCATACTCAGCAGGATTCATTGTGAGCATAACCGTCATGTTGGCTGCTACTTATTCCATTCTGACAAGATGCTAACTGTATAGTCCTCAGGGCTTCCCATTTCCTCTCGTTATCATCTTCCTCTCCTATTCCACACCAGCACATCATGGATACACAACCACCCCCACCAGGTGAGAGCGGATGGAATACCGGCCGATTGGCGGGCGCTACATCAAATACGGAAATTCTCGGCACCTAACAAGCGAGCAGACACACGTTAGTTGACCGCGATGCTTCCAATGCAGCCACCAAACATATAACCCAGGATGCCCATTTACAAATCGTCCGCAAGACTGGCAGCAGGAGAAATAAGAAGCAGCATGCGGTGGGATGTGAGTATATCCATATCGATGCAATCAGCGGTCAATTAACCGTATAATGTACAGCGGGTGTCCGTAGAGAGCTACGTGATGAATTCATTGCTGCCCGTAACGGGAAACCTCCATGGTTGACAAAGGCATTTGTCCGCACAGTCCGCGAAATCGAACATCGTGATGTTGTGATCTCTGGGATTTCGCAGATGAATTTCCCGATAAGCGTCCCCGTGAGTGGACGAAACAGGCTTCAATCTCCTTAGAGGAGGCTACAGAAGCGTATATGGTAGAGGTAACAGCCAAATTTCATTGTTAAAAGCATCAACTAATGTCTTGTAGGTTTTCAACATGTCTGCAACTATGGCAAGGCAAGGAGGTCGGGTACAGCTGGAACAGTCCGACATGCGCCTGGCATTGAATATGGCCAAAATGGCCAAAGAATGCTTTTCGCGCGCCGCAATTGAGGAAACGAAATATCTCATAATGAAACCACACGCCGAGGTCTGCGAAGAGAAGAAGCGGGGTGTAGAGTTTCCTGGGCACAGAAGGGTGAAGGCTGCGATACAAAGACACCCGGCAATGCTTCGTCAAAACCAAATGTCCGGCTGCCTTCCTTGCCAAAATGGCACTGCAAAGAATCCGCAGGCACGCTGCACATGCAAAGGAACAGGTGCACCTCCACCCGCCCGACGCAGAGAGCGGATTCCAGAGCCGACACCACCTCCGCCCGGCACGCCTCCAGCCCCAACCGGTAACACTTCCGGAGCTCAACCTGCTGAAATCATCAATTTGCCGGCCGGATATACGTATTCGCATACAGCTATTCCCTGGGCGGAATATTTCGAAGATGATGTGGATACCGAGCACGATACCCATTTTCATCCAGATATGCTGACTGATGAAGGTTAGTACACTCTCTGTGGTGTGGTAATGCAGCTAACATTCATTTTGAAGATAATAGGAGTGGATTGAGCGATCCTGCAATTGATGACGAGCATTGACCGAAAGACGGGATTTTGGAGATTATTATTATATATATCTATGTATTATTAAAGAAAAACGTAGTTATCAAGAAGAATGTAAATGAAAACGCAAGAAAGACAGCCAAAACAACGTGAATGATAAACTGTGCCAAATTCAATGATTGCATATTGTGGATACAGCCATGGCAAAATGAGCGTCAACGGAGCATCAACGATTTTTGGTCATGCGTCCTGGGAAATCACACCTCAGATAAGTTGTCGTTACTCATAAAGGTATTTTTGGCTGCCTTTATAGGCAAAACAGATTGCAATACCCTCCCTGCCCCATCATGAAAATGAGCGTCAATGGAGCGTCAACGATTTGTGGTCATGCGTCCTGGGAAATCACATCTCCGATAGGTTGTAGTCAGTCATAAAGTTATTTTTGGCCGCCTTTATGGGCAAAACAGATTGCAATACCCTTCCTGTCCCATCATGAAAATGAGCGTCAACGGAGCGTCAACGATTTTTGGTCATGAGTCCTGGGAAATCACACCTCCAATAGGCTGCAGTCACTCATAAAGGAATTTTTGGCTGCCTTTATACGCAAAACAGATTGCAATACCCTCCATGCCCCATCATGAAAATGAGCGTCAACGGAGCGTCAACGATTGTTAGTCATGTATCATGGGTAATCTGGGGGGCGACTGGTTGCACATTGCCATAAACTGATTATTGGCTGCCTTTATAGGCAAAAGTGAAAGTGAAACGCTTCCAGCCCCATCTTCAAAATGAGCGTCAACAGAGTGTCAACAATTGTTGGCCTTCCATCATGGTTAATCACAGCACGATGTGGCGGTTATTGTCTATATACATCGTTGTGACTGTCATCATATGCTAAAAGTCTCAAGAATGCTTAGCGGTAGCTCTGTAAATGAAATAAGTTGTTACTGTCCCGGAGGATGTGGCTAGAATATCCCGTACATATCTGCCTATAACAGCTGCCATATCCTTCTTTATGGATGCTTTTGATCAAGCACCACTCATATTACCAAAGATGCAAGACCAAATATCGTTGACGCTCTGTTGGCGCTCTGTTGACGCTCTGTTCACGCTCTGTTGACGCTCATTTTCAGGATGTGGTTCGGCGCGTGAGTATCTGTGTTTTGCACATCAAGACGGCTAATATGCTGAAAATGAACCGTGACATACCAATGTCAATACTTTACGATTAGCAGTAGCATATCTGAATGCGAACATAAATGTGAAACCCGAGACGCAGATCCGGAGATTGGACCCGACGGGTCTAGCCAAACTCGGCGAAACCCGCGGGTCGACAGGTACGGGTCCAGGTTTGGCCCGCCAAGAGTCAGCGGGTCGGGTTTTTGGCCGGGTTTGGAACCGAACCGACCCGTTTTTGGTGTCCAAACCCAGACCGCTGGCGGGTCACCCGGACCCGTTGCTAACACTAGGTGAGTGTAGGTGTGGTTATTGAGTCAAGCTGGGTAGGAGCTGACGGCAGTAGATCGAGTGAAGCTGGCTGGTTGTAATTGAGTTGAGCTGGCATGTAAGAATCATGGTGAATGAGAAAAGCTGAGTAGAGGCTGGCAGTTGTTGTTTGAGGGATGATGGCTGGTGGTGATTAAGTGATGCTAGGCAGGAGTGGATGAGCAAAGATGGTAGTGATCGAACAAATATAGGAAGGATCTGACAATCATAGATTGGGGTAATGGTTCGAAGCTAGATAGGAACTGGCAAGGGTAGAGGGTGTGAATTGGGCAAAGCTGGGTAGGAGTTGGCATCTTTAAGCAAGCAATGCTGGCTGGTGGTGATTGAGTGATACATGATGGAAGATGGCAGAGGGAAAATGGTGGTGATTGAGTAAAGATTGGTTGAAGCTGGTGGCTATTGTTACAGTGAAGCTGGCTGGGAATGATTAAACAAAGCTAGGCAGGTGCTGGTAAGCATAGATAATTGTGATTGAGCAAAGCTAGGTAGATGCTAGTAAACAAAGATAGCAGTCATCAAGCAAAGCTGGATAGGAGATTTCAGCTGATGTTTCAACAAAGCTGGCTACTGATGATTGTTCGAAGTTGCCTTCAAGCTGACTGTCAAGGATGGAGTGAAGCTGGGTGGTAGCTGACACGTAAAGATGGTGGAAAAAGTGGTGACAGTGATTGCGGGTATGATGATTGCAGTAATAATGTTAGTCATCATTGTGATGGTGGGGATTGTAATGGTGGTGATGGTGATGGTGGCAATGGTGATGGTAGTAATGGTAATAGCGGTAATGGTAATGGTAATAGTGGTGATGGTGGCATTTATAAACTGGGGGTGGCTGCAGGGTATATAGTATGAGAGATTTGCATTTTGCTGTAATTGGTTATGACATATGGTAACACTCACACAACACTTCCAAAATCCTCCCATAATGGTTCAACCACATGGTAGGCAACCATACTATGTGGTAGTCAATGGCAATACAGGGTTAATGATAAAAGTAAGTCTTAGTTATGGTAGCACACAAACGTTTTCTAACATACAAAGTTGATTCTAGATAGTACTTGATACCTTGTGGGGGATGATTCGTTGTGGCTTGCTGCAGATATTACTTAGAGACTGCCAGTTAGAGTTGGTTGCAGGCAGTGTTTAAAAGTAAACTTGTAACAGTTGTTGTCAACTGGCTGCTAATGGTGTTTAGACATAGTTACACAGGGTTGCCACTACACAGTACATTTATGTGAACTATTAATAGTTGATTTCAAGATATTGAAGACTATGCTTAGAGTCCATTAATCAGTACTTACTATAGGCAGCATGTTAGAGCATACAAGTGACAGCCAATCCCAGCTAGCTGGATATAGTGCTTGGACACAGTCATTATAAACTGGCTGCAAATGACACTTGAAAGCTGACTGGTGATGAGTGATCTTTGGCTTGCTGCAGATGATGATCTCTGAAATTTAGCTGACCAGAAGATTTCACTGCATTCAGAGCTTGGCTTGAGATTGTGAGAATGTAAGGGAAACACTTATCTTCTGCTCTCCCAATGCTGCCTGTCAACATTTAATGCGGGCTGACTGCAGGTTATAATCATATGACCATTGTTAATAGCTGACAGTAGTGCTTGGAGATAGTGAATCAAGATTGTAGCCACAATCAATTGAAGCTAACTGCAGAGTGTTCTTGTACTGCAGCCATTACTATAACAACATTTTATAATAACCAAAATTGTCACTTTAATCCAAATTGGGATCATGAAAATACTGAAGTGAAATGGTCTGAAAACATTCTTTCACCAACAATCACAATATGTCCAGAGAGCTGAGAATATTGAGGGTAATAGTTTATATCAACCTGAGTCAATAATGAGTGCTTTTTAAAAAATTCAATGTTATTGACACTAACTGCTACCTTAACTCAAAGGTGATTCTGACTTAATCTAAACTCTAGCCACCTGTACCCTAGTACTCTTCTCACCATGACATATGTAGTTTTCACCAGCTTGCTTTGTATCTCATACAATCTCATTTTCACTCACAGTAAATTCTTCTATTCTGGTAATTGCAGTACTAATTCAAGCCACTGAGACTTTCAACCGGTGAATGAGACATTGATCTGATTGACTTGTATGCTTTCCTGTGCTGCCAAGTCTCCAGGCTCGCTTCTACCCTCGATACCTATGTCCCACTATGTGCAATTTGTCACTTCCACTAGCTACTTAGTGCATACTATACAAAAATATATCTGAGTTTCAAATTGAAGCTCATCTGCACACTGCATTTACTGTTAACTTGGAATTCTACTAATAATCAATAAATGCCATAGTGTTACTTCAAGATCTCCAGTGCTGGTAGAGTACTGGAAGAGAAAACGATATTTGTAGATAGTAATAGAGGAATGTCAAAGTATATGGGAAACAAGAGGTATGACCATTCAGATCAAATCTCAGAAGGTAACTTACATATGTGAAAATCACAGAGTTTGAATTTCTCTAGAGAAAGCAAAGTTGAGTAATTTGCTTAATTATTTAAGGATAGAATTGCAAATTAATATTGAATTTTATTACCAACCAAGTGTGTATCAACCATCTCCTACATGTCGATTGGTATTATAGCCTGCCTATAAGCTCGATCAGCAGTCAACTCTGGGTGATTTTCCACTGTCAACTGTTCGAATGTTTCTGTGAAGGTGTCTGTTAAGATTTTCACCATATGGTGAAGAAAGAAGTTTCTTACAACTGCTGCATCAGCAAAAAGTGGAAAAGGTATTCTGAGCATTCTGAGCATTTTGAAAGTTTTTGAAAGTCAAGTTTGCATTTAGTCGATTTTGTCGGGTCCAGTTATACGAATCATACTCAGCGATAGTGCATCCACAATATGACAGGATTGTCAAACTTGGTATAGTGTTCCAAAATAGGTATAGCCTAGTTGGATACATTTCTTAATTGATTAAAGTCAGCTACTTTTATTTTTGAAAAATGTGATGAACATAGAATACTTTGCTGAGTCATGAGATGAAACTTGACATTACTATTTTGAAATGACAAATCAAAAACAAACTAACTCAAACAGGAAATATTATTAAAGATATTCAGTTATTTGTTGATTATAGCTGGAGGTATTCCAAATATGGTTAGTTTCATTATGATTTGTCATGAAGATATATAAACCAAAAGTTTCATAATATTACTAAGCAAGCAATAGTATGTCTATTACATATTTCATTTTTAAAAATAGACTAACTTTTGACTATAAAACAATGTAACAGACTAAGCTATACCCCTTTGGGAATACTATACCAAGTTTGAAAATCCCGCAAAGATATGAAAACAATTTTACTGAGTATATTTCCAGCCAGAGTACACTGCATAATTGAGAAAAGGTGAACTTGAATTTCAAAATGCTCAGAATACTGAGAATGCCATTTCATTTTTTGCTGATGTGCTCTCATTGGGAAAAAATGTGGGTGTAGGTAGATATAGAAATCACTGGGATTACTGTGCACAATGGACATTACATATATTTTGAAGACCTTGGGGTTTATTTTCATTATCTTTAAATACAATAGAATGTACACAATATTTCCAGCTTTTGGTCCCATATAATGATTTTGAGTTTTTGCTGATCCATGTGATTTTCATATTTGCTCATTGTGAGAAAGCCCATTAAATCCTCTTACACTCTTCCTATACTCTGGAAGCCAACAGCAACCTATTTATATTTATGCCTTATTGGAGACTGTGAATGGTGGAGCAGAGGGTTGACAATTGACTGTCTTCCTTCCAGCTTCACCATATTACCACAACCATCTTAAACCAACATATCAAGTCAAACTGAATTTCTGGCCAGTTAGTGTTAGGCAAGGATTCCTGGTTGGGACTGGAACCCTGGCCACGGGTCGGTTCTGGAACTGCCAAGGAACCGAACCCCCAATGATGAGCGGTTTGCAACCTGAACCGCACCTAAACCCGGGGTTTGTTGGTTGGGTTTTGCCTTCCGAAGAGCCTCATTTTTGCGAACTCAGAATTTTTGCTCGAATTAAGTATTTGGGTTCTGATCATATTACAATAGGATATATACGTAAATTTTGTGGTTATGTATGAACTGTAACCTTCCATTCTCCAATTTGCTCTCCGATTGATATTCATTGAGTTGTTGTGAAATAACACAGCACATTGGGCAATTTTCGCAGTGACTCAACAAATATTGATCGGATCGTAAATTGGAGAATGGGAGGTGAAAGAGCATCCCAAACCGCATAATTTACATATATATCATAATGTGATATGATCAAAACTCAACTACTTAATTGGAGCCAAAGTTCGAAGTTTGCAAAATTGTGGAACCAGCCAAAAAACCCAAGTTCCGGTGAGGTTCAGTTTTGCTGTGCGGTGAAACCTGTTGCAATGGTTCCAGTTCGGTTCCAACCCGGAACCAGAACAGAACCGGGAATTTGAAACCGTTCCTAACACTACCAGTGCAGTTCGACTAAGCACAGTCTTCACTTAATCAAAATTGACTATTCCCAGGTATGTTTTATATTGTATTAGCAGCGGACCTTAACTAACTATTTCTAAGTAACATGATCAGCCAAGCAAGATCAATCATCACCAGTTCGCTGTCAGGGTATATCTACAGTCAAGTCGAATTGACTGACTCCGGATACAATCTGCAGTCAATTATGATCAACTGTTCATAGTGAGCTTTCAAGTACTGTGTAGTTAACCCTCTTCAACAGTCTCTAATCGCTATCTGCGGCCTGTTCAGATTGAACACCTCCAAATATCTTCCTGAGTGTGCTAGATTACCAATATCAAGTGTCCCTCTACAAGTACTCAGTTACCTCCTCCATCAGCAAAATGTATTTTAGTCTCTGGAAGCCTCCAGGAGTGTCTGAGAGGATGTGGAGTGTAAACTTAGAAGCGTCAATTTCAGGAGAGTATCAGACCCTAGGAGGGCATTCTGGCCGGCCTTAAGAGTAACTGGGATCTCTGATGACTGGTACAGGAGTACCATGGGAGTGATTGTGATAAGTTTGGGAACATGTCGGAGCGCCAGAGAGAACTTTGGGTGCACCTGGACTTGTCGCCAAACAAGTGCGGAAATCACAAACAACCTCTAAGAGATACCTGGGTTGGTAGAGATATTCATTTGGAGGGCTGCAGGCGTTATCTGAGACTCTCCTAATGTCCACGAGCAAACATTTTCTCTCATCGGCAAATATGATGCATTGATTATTGTTCATTATGACTTCTGAATCATACTGGCTACCATCTTCTTCAACATTGTATTTATTGCCTCGCTACATTATGGTACCAAAGAAAATGGCAAGTGATGCAAACATAAACGCAGGGATACAGAAACAATAACCCGACTAAACAGTCAAATGATATCAATCATGGTCTCGATGTCATTCACTACTTCTCCCATCTCATCAGGGCCAACAAAAGTAGGAACACATAATTCATCAACTGTGCAAAGAAGCTGGAGGCGCTCCTTGTATTTGCTGATTCATCGTACCTGGCAAGTAGCTGAAATTGAATTCCAATGTCATTTGGCTCGATTTGTGATATCTGACACAGGTGTAATGAGATGTTAGCTAGCGGCGAATCTGAATTGGGGTTTGAAAGGCAATATGATATATTCGGATGAAAAAGGGGACCAGCTACCAGGCAAGAGTGGAGCGCCAGAAGGGAAGTGCTATCTGGAAAAGAGGAGCGCCAAATGGGAAGTGCTGTGTGGAAAAGAGGAGTGAACCAAAGGTGTTGCAGGAGCACGGAATGAAAAAGCAGAGTGCCAAATCTATGCTGTGGAGCACCGATGGGGATTGAGGAGCATCGAAACTAGCAGAGGAGCGTCAGAACTAGCGGAGGAGCGTCGAAACTAGTGGAGGAGCGCCGAAACTAGCGGAGGAGCGTCAAAACTGGCGGAGGAGCACCGAAAAGGGGGGGGGGGTCAGGAGTGCGGAATGAGATACAGGAGCGCCAATCCACCCAGAGAAGCACCCAATCCAGGCACAGGAGCACCAATGTGGATTGAGAAGTGTTCTCCCACCGGAGGCGCGCCAATGAGGGGGAGGGTGGGTAATGAGTGCGGAAACCAATGTAGGAGTCACAATCCAGACGGAGGAGTCCCGGTGGGACTTGAGAAGCTCCTATCCCAGGCTGAGGAGCGCGGAAATGGGGGTATAGAGCACTGAATGAAATAGAGGAGCGCTTATCAAGAAAGAGAGGATCAAGGAGTGCCTATCGTAGCGGAGGAGCACTGAAAGTGGAGGAATTGACTGGGGAAGGATATCGAAGAGAGTGAATCTAGGTTGAGGAGTGCCGACAGGGTTTGAGAAGCACCTATTTTAGCGGAGTTGCGCCGCATGGTGGGTGGAGGGGAGAGGTTTGTAGGGGCCCACTAAGGGATGATTGATGAGTGCAGTGGCTTCCGGAGTACAAGTTATCATAGGGGATGGACAAAATGTACCTCGATATTCATCTTGAGAAAATATTACTGTGACCTTCTTTCCACTGGCATATTCAGACAGCGCACAATGAATAGCTGCGGCTACCAGCGCTAAAGTCTGCGGAGCGAGAGGTTGGAAATACTGGGATGTCATTGGCTGGTGCCCCAAGCTATTGGCGGTGAAGATAAATTGATGGTAAATGAGATCAAGCTCTTCCAGTCGCGTCAGCCATGATTTCTTATCATCAACCACATTGGAGAGATATGCATGGTGAAACAGGAGCTCCGTAACCTGAATCCGAGAATCAGTCCCAGAGTACGAATCCAACTGGTAACTACGGACAAAGGTTTGATGTGCCCTATCTGCCAACCGTCATCAAATGGAACTTATCATCAGTTTCAAGTATGTATATTTTGGGGCGTAGTCAATATCATAAATCTGATGGAACAGCATTAAACAGTATTCAAGACTGACAGCTTCTCATGTTTGCGGATCGATTTTGTGAGATGGACCGCTGGGCAATTGACAGACCTATGGTGGACCTACAGGAGCATCTGCTATTGCCCTCTGACGATCCTGAGCTTCGATGGCAAGTATCCAGACTTCTTCAACTATCGAGGACTTGTCATCGGAAAATTTTGGCCAAGGAGTGTTCGTGAATACAATTGCTTCCATGAACATTTTTGTTACCTCAAAAGTAGCCTATTGGTGTTGGGGAATGTTCTGATCCACACTGGCCTTGGGTTGTCGAGCATTCTGGTCTCCACTAGACTTCAGTTGCGGCAGCGCCTGGGCGGATAGTGCACAGTCAGACTCGGATGATTTGTTGAGGAGGGCTGACCTTTGTCATTTGAGTAGTGGTGTTGCCATCGACCCAGGTGGTTTTCGGGAATTTGGAAGCAGACGGTGTGCAATTACAGTATTGGCACGGGTCAGTTTCTTGGGCTATGGAACCCTTGTAGTTCATGATGACTCGTTCCGACGCACCTTGCCTAGATGTAAGACCTCCTGCTGGTGATCTAAATCACCTTCTTCAATGTCGGATGATAAGGTGGACTCTCTGGTGTACTCACTTCAGCCCTCACTTTCATCATCACCAATGTCCTGATAGGTATCATTATCCTGCTACATTAATGAAATCGGGAATATTAGTCATCCGGAATATGATGCACGAAGGCAGATAATTCAAAGGCACACATTTGATGGGAAATGCGGATTGGCTGCTTTCTTGAATGCGAGTGCTCTCTCAAGGTGTTCTTCCTGATTCTTCTGTGAATAGTGATTCCTCACTTGGCTGGGCATAGGTTCCATTTGCTGTAATGAAGATAGACAGTTGGGGAATGTGGGAGAGAGTGTATAAGCAGTGAATATAAGATTAAGTGCAATAGAATAACGGGAAGAATGGAGCAAGAAGTTGTACATAGCCGAGGAGAATGCAATTTGAGGCGTGCCTTGAACGTTTTAGGAGAGATGACTTCAATGATTCATATATATATTGAGGATGGCAGTCTGGTGTTGCAATTTAGGATGTTGTCCGATGCACCAGAATCGATGGATTCCTTGTCAGGTGCACCAGAATCGATGGATTCCTAATGCCAAGTGTTAGTAACTGCTATCAACAACACTCTATATGGATGCAAGAATGGGAGGTTGGCTAAGGCCAACACACATACAATATAACCAGACACACCTGAATGAGACTCACCGGACGAAAACTCGCGACATTAACTAACCCTTGGTGCTGCCCAAATCAGGCCCTGAGAATCTGAATGAAATCGTGTGCCCCTGCATATGACTCGTCTATATGAAGTAATTGTCCGTGAATGCTCGAGCATTTGAGGTGACTGTATGGCAAATATTTGGTGCAGCTTGAGAAGCTGCAGAACTTGATGAGTGATGGCCGAGTCGCAAGGGTTAATACTGGGTTTGCTATCGATCAAGGAGAATTACGAATCTCCGTATGTTGTATATTGGCAGGAAGCACAGACGTATATTCACGATAGTCTATTGTATCAAGATGCTGCAGCTAAGTAAGCAGTCAATATGGCAATATTGTTAGTGTAACTTCCCTTTCATGTGTTCATCTAGGCCGTGTCCACAGAATATCCTTCACAACAATGTTGCAGTCAATGGATGACGGAGAGAATTTGGTACACGAAGGAGAGATACACATGTAGAGATACTGGTATACAGAGAATATGGTAAGGTACGATGGATTATTCTGGGGTATTCTTATTGATTCAAGCACTCATGGAAGCCAAGATTGCTAACAAAAAAGTCATGAATACTCACTCACATTCTGATTTTGCGCCTAATATGTAGTAAGTTGCACACCGTTAAATCACATATTCATTATTAGTCTCACTACTACAATATAGACTTAAATAAATGTTGAGGTTGAAAGCTATATGCTACAACAGAATGAATGTATAGTGAGGCATCATCTCACAGCGGGCTGAGGAATGATGATTGCATGCATGCAGTTCTGGGGAATTGAGATGCACTGAAGATTAAATTTTTACCATAAGATTCACTCTCTGGGGATTGCTGGCTCTCCTCACTCTGACAGTTAATTGCAATCTTCAAAGTTGTTATTTCTTCACTTGAGCTTTCAAGGGTCTCTCTCTTGGAACTTCTCTCATGATGGAAATCAGTTCACATACTCTATTTTCTGATACGAATTTTGGCGGCCCAACCATACATTCAGTCAGAATTGAGTCAAGTCTGCTTTCAAAGCATTGAGAACTTTGGCCTCTTTGAGTAAGTGTGGTACATGGGTGAGCAGGAGATGCCAGCCATCTTGTAGAGTCGCTGAGCAGAATCTGTCTTTTGAGATTCTTGCTCTCATGCTGCAGCTCTTTTTACAGAGCTCGATGTTGCAGAAGCTATATTAGGATTTGCAAGCAGAGGTTCAAACATACTACTTAGGCAATATCGAGTTAAGTGAGGTTGATAATCGGCCAGGTCTATGCATGGATGGTTTAGTTGTGCAGGGCTACATTCCTCCAATGGACAGTTGACACAGAGCTAACAGTTTAAGGCATTGTAGCAGTGGCCTTCACATACCGATCAAGCATAGTTCAATATATCAGCAGTGGCCGAGCAGGATGAGCTGCCTGCACCTGAATGTGCAGTGTCTTGAGAGATGACAATGTGTGTGAACAACGTCCACTGATTTAAAGTTGAAGAAAACATGATGAGAATGAAGCAAATGACAATAAGAAGTGCACAATGATGTGGGGTACATGTGCTTCGGAGGCTTATTGTCACTGTTGAGGGGTGCGTGAGCTGGAATCAGACATTCAGATTGAGTCGCAGTCCACCAAAGTTGAATCATAGGCCAGGACATACACAGCAGCGAACGGTATAGCTTTGCCATGAATTCCCAAGCTGTGTCTCACTGTCCGACTCTCTATGATGCGAATCCGAGGTGTGCCCCAACGTCTATGATATTCTTGCACATGCTGCCGCTCTGCCACGTATAAGTGAACCCATGTCTCATATTCTGACACAGGAACTGAATCATTGTGTAGCGTGTATTGATTGCGGATGGGATTAGCAATTCTGCAGTGACAGTCATGATGATATGTGCCCACGACTCTCCTGTGCACCTGAACCTTCATCATACGCCAGCGATAGCTTCAGGATTGCCACAAATAAGCAAGCCGTGTCTCAAATTCTGACACAAGTACTCAATATCACCTTGACAGTCTCCTTGGCAAATTGGATTGGCCAATAAGCGGTGCTGGATCTGTTATAACGCGACTCACAACATATGCCGATAATTCTTCTATGTACCTGAACTTCAGTCATGTGGCAGGATAAGCTGTAGATTGCCCGGAATCAGTGAGCCAGCGTCTCATATTCTAACACAGCTATTCAATATTGCCAGGACTTACTTTATTGCCAAATTGGATTGCCAAATCTGCAGTGCGCAATCTATCTAATTGAGACTCATGACATATGGCCAGGATTTTCCAGTGTGCCTGACAGTGGTTGAATTGTGCTTTGTTCACTCTTGTCACTTCGAAATGTGTATGTGGCAACAGGCATCCGGTGCACTTCAAAATCACAACCAACCAATGATTCGAAGCCCTTCGCTGCATCATTCTCCAAATTCAACCCAGGCCATTTATCCTGAGATAGGCCAGCCCAGGAACTTGTAATTTAGCATATCAATTGACTTCATCTTTTATTAGTCGTCGATAATAATAATCAAGAATGCCAATGAAATCTAATTGTAAAAAGCAAGAACGCCACTGAAATCCGAGTCGAGCAATTTCTGATTAATGATACAACAACTCCAACATCAGAACTTCGATTCGCTTTGGAATGACACAGAGACAGGATTCATTTGCGCAGCACAGTGTGCTTTACAAATGACCATTTTGTCTATACGTATCTGTTAAGAAGATAACCTTGGTTGAATGTCTAAAGAGGTATACCTTGATGAATCGTTCTTAACAATCTTAGATGATAGCTCATCTGACTGAAAAGTGTCTCCATTTTCGGTCAGCCCGTTCGTATGGTCCTCAGCAGACTCCAGAACCTGTGAAATCATCGACATCAGGATGTTTGGTCGACTCATACATCCGTGCAGGACTTTCATTTGGGCCACTCCAGATTGTTGATGAAGATCATTCACACAGTTATCATAGCCACCAGGACCCGTATTCAGTAACCATGTGTGTCATACTCTGTTTTGCCCTAATCACACAACTCGTGCAAATGCCTGCCACTGGTTGTTTAATACCCAGAACTTCTGAGTTATTACCGCATGGCCTGCTGCAGTAACATTTAGGTCAGTACAGCCCACTTTGGGTGTCGTTACAAATACAGAGGGATTGTGTAAATCCTGGAATTTGAGCGGCATTTCTGTCCGTTCATCATTGCCCATTTCTGCATACCTGTGGAATATATCCACATGATCCGCAAAATACTTTGTTAATCACCACTTCAAATGGAGAACTTGGCCAGGAAGAAGACAAAATAGCACCGCTTTGTGTGGAGGAGGTGCGCTTGGGAGAGCATTGTCATGCCTCTCTTGTTCCGGAAGGAGCGCCTCTTCTAATGCGTTCACTTCATCAGGTTCTGGATGATCTGCAGGTTCGTTGACAAGCATTGGCAGAAATGTCTCTCTCAGCCATCCAAAAATCAGTGAATCCACCCAAATATCTAGTGGCCATTCATTGTACCATTGTCCAGAAACGTCGTAGCGACTCTCCGTGTCTCCCAACACTAACGAAAATCATGCAAGCTGCCATCGATGAACCCGCCATGCTTCCAATGCACTCCATGAAGTGTATCTCTCCACCAGGGCCTGCAGTTTAAAATTGCTCGTCCTCAGTCCACTCAAGATCAATGAGGTGTGCATTCTCCTTCGGTATCTGCACTAGTGGTTTATCATTGGCAAGTTTCGATTCCGACCACCTCCTTGTAATCCAAAGCTTTGCAATCTGTACCCCATCAGCAAAAAACATTTCCGTCCGGGCGGAATGGCTCCGTCAGAGTGGACGCGCTCCGTCAGAGCCGTCAGAGACACCCCGGTGGCGAATTACTCCGCACCCGGCGTCAATACCACGCGTCGCGTTGCACATCGCTGTCCGATCGCGGTTTCGCCGTTTCTTCCTCAGACTCTGCAAGAGCATTCTCAGATGCTCCTGAAAGCACCTGCAGTTATGGTGGTGCATTCAGGACGCTATGAGATTTGACTATTAGGATAGTCAAATTTTGGAGCAGCTGAGACCGCTGCGCAGCTCTGCAGGAGACTTGGTGCCGTATTCTCAAAGCAGTGGTTCTTAGGGTTCCATAAGCACAAGGCATTTCGTCTATCATATTTGTCTTTGTTACAGTCACAAGATTCGGTACCTCATAATATGGCATGCATTATTTAAGAATCTCTATATATATACATACGGTCAATCTGGCCACGACGGAATTTGTGAGAAAGAACCATTCTAGCTGGAGGAGCGTAGGAAGAAAGTGAGAAGATATGATACTACCCGGCCGTGAGAATCCACGCAATTGCGTGGATCCGGATGAGATGAAAATGAGATGATGCCGTAATCGAGCGAGTCAGGAGATATACTTGGAGGCCGGGATCTAGCGAGTTTGGAGATGCACTTGGAGGCCGTGATCGAGCGAGTTGAGAGATGCACTTGGAGGCCGCGATCGAGCGAGTTGAGAGATGCACTTGGAGGCCGTGATCGAGCGAGTTTGGAGATGCACTTTGAGTCCGTGATCGAGCGAGTTTTGAGATACAATTGGAGGCCGTGATCGTGCAAACTTGCATGCCGTGATCGAGCGAGTCTGGAGATACACTTGGAGGCCGTAATCGAGCGAGTTTGGAGATGTACTTGGAGGCCGTGATCGAGCGAGTTGAGAGATGGACTTGGAGGCCGTGATCGAGCGAGTTTGGAGATGCACT